>Ga0075154_10002051_pt1 | contig 13480 bp, 4 predicted proteins | sample JI71714BDNA_FD_70965 | JGI IMG/M metagenome (GOLD analysis project Ga0075154, IMG submission 70965) | Wastewater effluent complex algal communities from Wisconsin, to seasonally profile nutrient transformation and Carbon sequestration -... | ecosystem: Engineered > WWTP > Effluent > Algae... | reverse complement strand
CGATATGACGTCCATTTAAGGTATATGTTCCACCTGATGCTGTCAATACAGTTCCTACTGTAATGGCAATTGGTGCCGCTGGTGGTGCTGGACTCGTTGTTGTAAACAATCCTGATACGGGGCACTTACGGTCCATGTTTGTCCCGCTGGTGCATTCACTGTGATCACCTCACTGAATTGGCCATTCGTAGGTGTCGTTGCATTGTTTAAACATACACATGGATCAGTGATCGATACATCACAATTGACTACCAAAATTACTGCATTACCTGTCATATTGCTTGTACAACCTGTCGTTGCATTCGTAGCTACCACAGTATAGGTACCTGCTGCACTTTGTACTGGGAAGTTTAACGCTGCTCCTGTTCCTGCTACTGGTGTACCCACATTACCGCCATTAAGTTGTAATTGGTAGTTGACGCCTGTTTGGGAGCCTGAAAGGGTAATGGCTAGGCCACTGTCAGTTGTACATTTTGTTCCACCACCTGAAACAGTGAAGACTGTCGGTAAAGGCGTTACGGTGATAAGCTGAGAAACAGCTGCCGTACAACCATTTGTTACAGTTACGGTGTACACTGTATTATTATTTGGAGTTACAGAAATACTTGAAGTCGTAGCACCAGTACTCCATAAATATGTCCCTCCCCCTGAAGCTGTCAATGTTACATTGGCACCTGCACAAATAATTGCATCATTAGCAGCAGCACCTGATGTTTCAGTTACAGAAATTGTTGCCGCTACCACTGTAGGTGAAACTGGTGCACAATTTGTAAAATAGACATTATCTAAGTATAAAGTACCAGAACCAGTAGGAAGACCTGAAATTATCATTTGGGCTATCCTAGTCTTTGATTTCAATGAAGTAAATCCACTCAAAGGAATATGATACGAATTCCATTGTCCTTGCGTATTACAATTTAAAATAACTTCATGTTCACTATCATCACCACCACCAAAAATTGCGTTGGCTCCAAAATCTACTAGTTTAACTCTAACAGTAGTCATATTAGGCGTCCAAAAATCTAGGTGTAAGTACTGCATATTACTTACATTTAAAAGATTTGGACCTACAGTTTCTATACCGAAAAAGTCAACATTTGTGTATTTTTTTGTGTCATTTCCAGCAATTTGAATATCCATCAAATTAGCAGATGACCAAGGTGTCAACCAAGTATCAACTGGTACATTTGTATAGGCATTACTATACATTGATATTACACTAGTTGGAGCACATGTAGGAATAGGTGCTGCTGTTATTGGAGCAGTAGGGATACAATTTGAAAAATAAATATTATCCAAATAAATATCCACTGGAACAAAACTTCCAGGTCCATTTGCAGCAAATTTCAATTGTCTAATATCATTCCAAGTCATACCAGTAAAGGCACTTTTTGGTAAAATAACACTTGTCCATTGTCCCGAAGTGTAAGGAACAGTAACTAAAGTTTCCATCGTCCCGGTTCCAAAATTGATTGGGCTAACCTGAAGTGTAGTGGTAGATGGATTTGCGTTTGTCCATACATCAAAATGCAAATATTGCATAGAAGATGCATTAGTAGGCACTAATTCTGTACCTTGATAATTAAACATTGGATAAGCTAATGCTAAGTTACCCGTTCCAGGATTATATGCTGGATTTACGCAACAAAAACCTGACTGTCCCCAATTGGGATTGTAGTTAGTAGCGATATTTGTTGGATAAGTACTTCCGTAAATATTGATAACATTTGTCGGAGCACAAGTCGGATTAGGAGGACTTGTTGTAGGGGCAGTAGGTGCACAATTGGAAAAATAAATATTATCTAAATAAATATCCACAGGAACCAAACTACCAGGACCATTAGCAGCGAATTTCAATTGGAACACACTATTCCATGTCATTCCTGCAAATGCACTCTTAGGTAGACTTACTCTAGTCCAACCTCCTGATGTATAAGGTACAGTAACTAAAACTTCAGCTGGGCCAGTTCCATTATTAATAGGACTCACTTGAAGAGTTGTTGTTGCAGGATTTGCATTAGTCCAAACGTCAAAATTTAAGAAGGTCATTGACGATGCATTCGTAGTTGTCAATTCTGTACCTTGATAATTAAACATTGGATACGCCATTACCAAATTACCAGTACCTGGATTAAAATTTGGATTTACACAACAAAAACCTGATTGTCCCCAATTTGGGTTATAATTCGTAGCTATATTTGTAGGGTATGCCCCACCATAAATGTTTATAACATTTGCTGCAGAACATGTTGGGTTTGGTAAATTTGTGGTAGGTGAAGGTGGTGGTGGTGGTGCACAAGTTGAAAAATATATATTATCTAGGTATATATCAACAGGAACAGAACTTCCCGGTCCATTAGCAGCAAATTTTAGCTGGAAAACACTATTCCATGTCATCCCAGTGAATGCACTTTTTGGTAGGCTAATTCTTGTCCAGCCTCCTGATGTATAAGGTACCGTAACTAAAACTTCAGCTGGGCCAGTTCCATTATTAATAGGACTCACTTGGAGAGTTGTTGTTAATGGATTTGCATTAGTCCAAACATCAAAATTCAGATAAGTCATTGACGATGCATTGGTAGTTGTCAATTCTGTACCTTGATAATTAAACATTGGGTAAGCCATAACAACATTACCAGTGCCTGGATCAAAATTTGGATTTACACAACAAAACCCAGATTGTCCCCAATTTGGATTATAGTTTGTGGCAATATTTGTTGGATATGCTCCACCATAAATGTTTATGACATTTGCTGCAGAACATGTAGGGTTTGGTAGATTACTACTCGGTGTAGTAGGTAGTGGAGCAGCAGGACAAGTCGCAGCAAATGGAATATCTACATTTGCCATACTCAACTGCCAATTACCGCCAAAACTTACTTTACTCCATAATACATTTAAATTTACATTAGTAGGAGGAGCTCCTGCCCATGTGAGTGTTATTAAGTAAACGCCAGCAGAAGGATTAGTAGCAGGAGAAATGACCGCTCCAGAACCACCATTTACAATCAAAAGATCAACTGGATCAGCATTTGCAGATACAGCCCTTACTTCCATCGAATTTGCACCAGTGTTTTTTATGGTTAAAAGTATATTTGAACCTGCATCGCCTCCAAAATGTGTTACTGAAGTTGCACAATAAGGAGATGTAGGAACTGTTGCTGGACAAGTTGCAGCAAATGGAATATCAACATTTGCCATACTCAACTGCCAATTGCCGCCAAAACTTACTTTACTCCATAATACATTTAAATTTACATTAGTAGGAGGAGCTCCTGCCCATGTAAGTGTTATTAAGAAAACGCCAGCAGAAGGATTGGTAGCAGGAGAGATCATCGCTCCAGAACCACCATTTACAATCAAAAGATCAACTGGATCAGCATTTGCAGATACAGCCCTTACTTCCATCGAATTTGCACCAGTGTTTTTTATTGTCAAAAGTATATTTGAACCTGCATCTCCTCCAAAATGTGTTACTGAAGTAGCACAATAAGGTGAAGTAGGAGCAGCAGTAGGACAAGTTGCAGCAAATGGTATGTCTATATTTGCCATACTCAACTGCCAATTACCTCCAAAACTTACCTTACTCCATAATACGTTCAAGTTTACATTCGCCGGAGGAGCTCCTGCCCATGTAAGTGTTATTAAATAAACGCCAGCAGAAGGATTAGTAGCAGGAGAGATCATCGCTCCAGAACCACCATTTACGATCAAAAGATCTACTGGATCAGCGTTTGCAGATACAGCCCTTACTTCCATCGAATTTGCTCCAGTGTTCTTTATAGTTAAAAGTACATTTGAACCTGGATCTCCTCCAAAATGTGGTACTGAAGTAGCACAATAAGGTGATATAGTTTGTGCGTAAGTTAAGTTTGCGGAAACTAAACTAAAAAATAAAAAATAAAAAATTAGGGGGATCTTAAATCTAAAATCTTGACCTCTCTCATACCGCTGTGTTGTTTTACAGGATGGTGATTGGTAAGATGTAAATTGATCACAATTCACGTTAGGTTCATCTACTCTCATGAGATTGAATATAGTTGGTTATTAAAAAATGATAACTCAAGTAATCTTTTACATTTTGAAATCACATCTTTACAAATATCAAATAAATTCACCAATGTATCCATCAGTAAACCAATCATGGCATTTGAAAAAAAATGATTTTGAAAAAATGTAAAACAATTACTCATTTAATGAAATTCCGGTTATTGAAAATATATAACCCAAAATACAAATGATGTAAGATGATAACACTAAAAAAATGTGACTTACGATACACTTAAATTTTGAATTAAGTGTAGTAATCTAAAAATTGAGACAAATGACCTTAAATAAAAATTCTAAATATTAAGCTAATCAAAACATATTGATAAATCTCATATATTAAAAACATGCAAATGTAACTTTAAAATCAATGAACAAAAGAAAATAAAACTACATCAACACTACATCAAAACATCCTAAACTACTTCTAAACAACATCAAAAGTCAATAAAATAGGGCATTTAGCAAATTTATATAAAATCTTGGTGCTTTACTAAGCAAAATAACACCTATTATTAAAAACTAAATGACCGTTTGTATTTAACATATTTAATCGACTAAAGACATCAATATATGGTTAAAAATTTGACTACTTTATTAAAGTTAATGTATTACTAAACGTCTCGACTTTACCGTTTAAATACTCGATTTCATAAATGTATACATAAACTCCAGGAGAAACAAAGTTTCCATTATAGCTTCCATCCCATCCATTATTGTTTGCATCATCTATAATATTAGATTGGCTAAAAACCTTGGAGCCCCATCTATCATAAATTGAAAACTGTGTTATTAGCTTCATTTCTGGACTTAATAAGATTTTAAAAACATCATTGGACCCATCACCATTTGGACTGAAAATATTAGGTAAATCTGTTACAATCTCTTTAACTTCTACTGTTATTTGTTTACTATCACTACAATCATCTCCATATAAATAAAACAGTGTATATGTTGTAGTAACTAATGGCAAGGCTATTGGATCAGTGCAATCACTACAACTAAGTGTACTAGCAGGTGACCAAGTCAAGTCATAAATGGAATTAGGAGCAACTACTATCAACTGGCTAGTCCCATCGGGATTTGCTTGTTGACTTAAAATGACTTCTGGAATGGAAACATCTTCTACCAACAAATTTATGGTCTCTTCACATCCTTCCATATTTGCAACTACAATGGTATTGATACCTGGCAAAAGCGATATTGTATATGGCAAACTCAATACAGGAGCTTGTATTGTGCCATTTACAGAAATATCATATGGTCCTAAGTGAGACGCTGAATTAATGGTAAATTTAATATCTTCGACATTACAACCATAAGTTAAAGTATCAAAAGCTTCAAAACTTGTGTAATTGAGTTGAACCATGACCAAACTATCACAACCGTTCACTGACTCATTTTCAAGAATTACACTTCCTTCAGACCTATTTATGCCAAAGATCTCCCCACCGATATCTATTATCTTACTTGCGTCACAATAACTCGCTTCAAAAACGCCCATAGATGGCGGATAAAAAGTGACATTGACATTATAGATAGTATCACATCTAATATCATCAATTGAAAAGACTTTCACAGTTCCTGAAGGATTTGTTTTAGAATAGACTTCTCCACCAATTGCAAAGGTTTCATTATCACATAATACTGGATTAATATCGAATTCAAGAGGTGGCAGAGTTTCAAAATCAAAATTGGTATTTAATGCAAACACACAAGTTTTATTACTTTCCACTACTATACTATCAATCTGAAACGTAACTGTCTCGTTTGCTGGCCATTGATTTAAAGAAAACGGTTGGTCACTACCGACACATATATTTATATCTGTAGTTCCAATAGGATTGGTCAAAATGATTTCTTGATTTACACTAATTCCTGAAGGAATGGAAGAAGCTGTTATATAAACACTAGCTGGACCACCACTTGCCTGGTTTATATTCAGAGCATTACAACTTCCTTCACAGATTTGATCAAAACCAGTAATTGAAACATTAGGCTTTGAAATTTTGGTAAGGGTAATTATAGCACTAGTTTTAGGGCACAATACGCCATCACCTACTACATAGATAAATTCAAATGAACTTCCTGACCCTGCAGGTGTGAATAAACCATTCACAATAGGTTGATTTTGATAGAAAAAAGTACCTCCAGCATCAGCATTAACATCTATATAATCATTCAAATTTAAGGTTTCTCCTTCACAAAATGTATTTGTTTGATCTACTCCAGGATTTAGAGAGTTTTGCAGACTTATGTTAATCCTAGCCGTATCGTTTAGACATGGTAAACTATTTTGGATAACATAATAAAATGTAAATAGACCTGACTGTATTCCATTTGTAGTCCACACGCTACCATTCAAGCCAATGTGATTATCAGGATTTAAAACAATTCCAGTTTTATTTGAAGTATTTACTATTGACAAAATGTCAATGACCGATCCAACACACGAACTAATATTGACATCTGAACCTGCATTTTCAAATGGATTAATTGTTATATTGATCAATGCAGTATCTGCCAAACAACCATTTTCAGCAATAATATAACGCACTAAGTAATTACCTGATAATAATGCGTTTACATTTACAGAAGAAGGATTACTTAAATTTATGCCAGAAAAAGAAGTCTCCCAAAACCCACCATTATCATGATTTCCAAGGGCTTGAACTAAGTTTAAATTTTGCATCGAACCTTCACATATCTTAAGTGTATTATCTGTACCTGCATTGTTCCTATCCCTCATTTCAACTATTAAAATAGCAGTATCTCTACCACAAAGTATATCTTCTACGATATAAGTCAAACTTGTAAATCCAACAGGTAAGTCTGTTATCTGAAATGTTGTGGCATTAAAAATTGTATCATTCCCATTTTTCCAAATTCCACCCAACTGTGCATCTGTTTCTAAAAAATCTGATAAATTGACAACAGTTATTGCTGATTTACAATATTCTACTGTAGTATCTCTTCCAGCATTAACTAACTTAATATCTACAAGATACAGCGCTGTATCCCTACATCCAAAACCATCTGTAACTGTGACAGAAAATGTACTCGGTATTAAAATATTCGTAAATGTTGTTGTGTCATTTATACTTCCTCCATTTGACCATTGATATCCTACTCCGCCTGTTGCAATTAGAGTGACATCACTACCTAGACATACTTCATCATCACCCGTTACATTTGCAGATGGATTATTTCTCACTGTAAGCGGGAATGTCACAATCTGAGGGAAACAAGGTCCTGCCCCATCGGGATCATTACTTGTAAAAGTAATACTAATAACATTATTTACGTCTGATGCAGCAGGAATATAACTAATATTAAATGGTGACACGTTTGAAGTAGATGATGATAAACTTCCTGTACCATTGGTCGTAATAGTCACTTGGGTAGAAGCTCCTCCAAATACTACGTTATTTAACCGAAAAGTATCGCCTTCACAAACGCTACCAGCTATTGTCGGTAAATTGATGGTGGCTGGAGTTGCACAATCACAATTGACAGAAAATGAAATGCTGTTTTCACAACCCGTTATGTTATTGGTTACTAACATATTATGTGCTCCATTCCCAATATTTGAAAACATATTTGATGTCTGAGGCATTAATGCATCCAATTGGTAAATATACTCTGAGCCAGTAGGATTTAAAACAATAAAACTTCCGATGGCTCCATTACAAGTGATACTACTGATAATCGGCAAAGGTGGAATAGGATTTATATTTACTACTAATGTCACTGAATTACTTACACAATTCATATCAGCATCTGGATCTATTACAAATAAAATGATAGAATCAGTTACTACACTTCCAGGCAACAATGTCATTCCAGTCCCGTTAGCATTGGTATTGTAATAGGCATTTACGCCTACACCTGAACCAGTGATAGGAGGAAGTACAGCATTACCACAATTTTCTATAAGTGGTATAGGATCAAATGTAATCAATTGATTGATCGTGATGACTAATGTCTCTTCATCTTCGCATCCAGCATTTTCATCAAAAATATAGAGTGTTATAGAAGCGCTAATGACATCTCCTGCATTATAAGGTGTACCTGTCCCATTAGGACCTGTAAAATACATTTCTCCACCAGAAAGAAAACTTCCAGTTATAACTGGTAATGCAACTGGTAAACAAGAAGGAAGAATACTGACTGGATTAATTACAGGTGCATTTATCAGGTTGATGGTTACTAGATCTCCGTAAACAGCGTTGTTAGGACAACCAGATAAATTTTGTATCGAAATTAATTGAAAGGTTGTGTTTGTACTAACTGGTACAGATAAAGGAATACCATTACTAACATTGCCATTATATTCAACCATAGTGTTCATATCTCTTACGACAACAAAATAAGTGTCGCCGTCGTTAAAATTGAAAGCTAAATCTGCAAATCCAGATTGAATACAAATGTCGCAAGTATTTAAACCAGAATTGGCGCATAGCATGCTAAGAAATGGCACTACACCATTGTCAACTGTTAAGGTCACTGCAATTAAAGGGGAATCACAGTTACCGTTGCTTACTCCGACGTAAATAGTACCTCCACTTGAAACATATGCAGCTGGATTTAAAATAGGCAATGTACCAGCCATGTCTTCATACCAAGTCACAATCAAAGATCCATTTCCACCATTAACGGTATTATTATAAAATGTTAAATCAAAAGTCCCATCACCAAAAGCATCTGCACAAGCAGTTAATATGCCTGGACTGATGGCTAAAGGGCCACTGTTTAAAGTTAGGTTAAAACTACCTGATGCCATGCCTGGACAACCCGAGATATCACTGATATTAGTTAATGCTAAAGAAGTGGAACCAGTTATGGTAGTAGGAATATTTATAGTAAGTGTACCTAAATCAAACGTTGGAAAAGCACCAGAACCAGTATAACATACTGTAAAATTTGATGCAGCAGTTATGCCAGGGATAGGAGGAATAGGAAAACCAGCGACATTTAGCGTAATGCTGTATGGAGGTGTACCACCTGTGAATGAAAATGAAAAATTAGCACATTCTCCTGGACAAAGACTTGCATTTCCAGATAATATACCTTCAGGTGCTTCTATCGCAGTAACAGTTATTACTTGATCATCTGGACAGTTACCATTAGTAGTGTATTTGACACTATAAGTTGTTCCTCCAACAGCATTTGTAATCACACCATTTGCTGGATTTATGGTAGCCCCATCACCCGGTAATGGGTCAAAACTAAAGGTACCACCTGATGTAATGATCCCATAAGCTGTTCCAGAATTTGGTGCACAAAAGTTGTCTATATTAAATGAACCATTATCTTGGGGATTAACCACGACGGTCATCATGGCTTCCAAAGCACATGGAAAGAGCGTAAGGTTTGGGCTAAATGTGTAGGTAGTCGTCATATTGTTATTTTCTGCCGGCGACCATGTTCCAGAGATTCCATTTAAAGATGTAGTAGGTAATACAAAAACATCACCTTGACAAATTGGTGCAATTTGCATAAAAACGGGCGTTTCAGGCGCTGCTATTGGTGTACCTGCACACGGTACACATACACTGCCATCACAAGTCAATAAGGTAGTTAAATCATTTGTAGTACATGGATCATTATCATTACAAGGTAGCACCATGGAGCCAGCAAGACACCCAGTTCCTGAACAACTAATGTCGTCTGTAAATACAGTGACTTCGATGGTATATTCATAATTAACAAACCCTGCATTTATTGCATTTTGCCACATGGGATTACAGCCTGGCGTAAATACAGGAACTACATCAACGCTAAAATTACCTTCAAAATCAGCTTGCAAACCTGTGCCGTTGAGTGGACAACCATAACTGTAAGCATATGATCCTACAATTCCACTTGGATTATAATTTGGTTCACCTATTAAATTTGCTATTGGACATGAAGCTCCTCCTGAATATGGATTACAGCCATAATAAATATTAAAATAAACTTGGCCTGGAATACAGCCTGGAGGGCTATTAGGTACGTAGCTTGTAATATTTATAGTGACTTGTATATTGGTAATTTTTTCGCAACTTCCATTCATGGAAGGTAAGGTAAAATCGTGGGCGTATCCCTGGCTATGGGAAGACGTATTTCCCATATTCCAATTTTTACGATCTATGCCTATGACAGCATCTGTTTGGTCCTGTGTTAATGTAACTTGTCCTTTTGAAAGAAAAGGAATAATCAATAAAATACAAACAGAAAAGTACTTCAATAAATAATGTGGCTGTCTCATGTAAAATGTTTTGGCTTCTAATGTAAAAGGTTAATCCACACAATACTTTCAATCAGAATACCAAGAAACATATCGAAAATAATGTACTTTTTTAACTTCACAAAGCTAAAACTACATCTTATAACTAGTTAATAAAACAGTACATCAACAATACATCAATGGCGAATTCACCATACACAAGTCCAAAGAAATAGCATCAAGTTTATCAATAAATACTGCTTTCACACAATATTAAATCATTTTATATTCATCATTCAATTTAAATAGTTAGCCATTAGGTGAATAAAACATCAAAAAATGAAAATAAATTCTGATTAATATAAATTCTCATATTTCTTTTTAACTTTGAACTTTAGTCAAACATTATACTACATCATGAAGTGTATATTTATTACGGGCGTTTCGTCAGGAATTGGTTTTGAAGCCATGCAAACATTTATATACGCAGGATACCATGTTATTGGCACAGTACGAAAAGAAGAAGATTTGAACCGAATGTATGGTACTTTTGGAAATAGCTGTACGATACTACTTTTCGATGTAAGAGACAGCATAAAAATGTCATCTGAAATCCAAAGAATCAAACCATTACTAGAGAAACATGGCTTAACTTGTCTCATAAATAATGCAGGTATGGCTGTTCCAGGACCTTTACAATATCTATCTGAAGAAGATTTTGAAATGGAATTAGATATAAATGTCAAATCCGTCAGACGAATCACAAATGCCCTACTACCCTACTTAGGCACAGATAAAAATGCACCTTTCAAACCAGGAAAAATAATCAATATCAGCTCTGTTTCAGGTTTGTTCAACTCTCCTTTTAATGGTGCTTATTGTATCTCAAAACATGCACTCGAAAGCATGACAGACGTGTATCGAAGAGAGTTAGCAATGTTTGACATTCAAGTCATTGCCATTGAACCTGGCCCTATTAAAACCGAAATATGGCGGAAGAACTTAGGTGCTTTGGATAAGTTTCTGAATACTGCGTATGGCGAGACCTTGGCATCTGCCAATAAAATGATAGAAAACTCGGAAAAATCTGCTTTAGAAGTTGATGTGATTTCAAGACTTCTCTTTAAAATATACAATGATCCAAATCCCAAAACAAGATACTTAGTACATCGTAAAAAGCTGATGTTCAGATTACTGTCATCTTGGTTGCCTGATAAGTGGGCAGATCGATTGGTAGCAAAGGCCATTGCCAAAAAAGACAATTATCGCCCTGTTTAAGACTGAAATTGATACTTTGACTTTAAGACAGGTATCGATACTTTACATCTCTATTCTGTGGCTAAAATAAATAGTATTTGCTTACAAGCTTCAAACAATAAAAATTCTTAGATTATTTTTTTCTTACATATAAAATTTTTCATCACTAATAACTACCTTTGCGTGAATACAATACATATATAAATTTATGTCAAAGAAAAAAGGTCAATCCAACAATCCACAATTAGAGAAAAAGATAATTCAGTCTGCTAAATCTGATTATCCCACATCTGTTAGTAGTTATTTAAAATGGTTACCAGGGATAATTGCTGTACTCGTGACATTTATTGTTTTTACTACGGCAATTAAAAATGATTTTGTTAATTGGGATGACGATCGCAATTTTTATGAAAACCCACTTGTACAAAACATTAGTAAAGATAACTTCTGGAAAAACACCAAAGAAATTTTCAGTTCTGGTGTCATAGGCAATTATAACCCACTTACCATATGGACCTTTGCCATAGAAAATAGGTACATAGGTTTTGAAAATACATCTAGATGGCATTTGCACAATATCTTTCTACATCTTATATGTGTATTTTTATCTTATAGGATTGCTCTTTTGCTTGGTCTCAGTTGGCGAGGTGCAATCTTTTTGGCCTTACTATTTGGCATTCATCCCATGAGGGTTGAAAGTGTGGCTTGGGTCACTGAAAGAAAGGATGTACTATTGGGTGCTTTTTATTTAGGAGCTTTATTACAATATGTTAAGTATAAACATGATCAAAAGAACATTAGATGGTTGTGGATGACTGCATTATTTGTACTATCATTATTCTCAAAAATCCAAGCTGTTTCACTCCCTTTAAGCATGATGGCAGTAGACTACTTTATGGATAAAAAATGGGAAATTAAAACAATATTCAATAAAATTCCATTTTTTATTCTATCCTTAACATTTGGTATTGTAGGAGTTGTGATGTTAAAAGAATTCGGTTCTTTGGCTAGTGCTGAAGATACAATTAATTGGAATTTTTTTCAACGACTTTTTTTAGGTGCATTCAGTTTTATCATTTATTTAGTAAAGTTGATTGTACCTTTCAGGATGTCACCTTTATATCCTTATCCGAGCAGCTTCCCTTGGTATTTTTACCCATCGATGTTGATCGCACCAGTTGTCATTTACACATTATACATTAGTTACAAAAAGGAGTATAAAGCGCTGTTTTTTGGACTGGCATTTTTTATTGTGAATATCATATTTCTTTTACAAATACTTGGTGCAGGTCAAGGATATTTGGCAGATAGATTCACTTACATTGCTTATTTTGGGTTATTTTTTGTGATAGCTTATTATGTAGAAAAGTATTTATCTTCTAATCCAAACCACACGACAACAGTAGCTGGAATCGTAGGTATTTATCTGGTCTTTTTTGCGGCAATGACTTATCAACAAAATAAAATCTGGAAGAATAGTGCAACCTTGTGGACCCATGTTTTACAATATTATCAACAAACAACACTACCTTATGGTAATCGTGCAAATTACTATCGTGACAATAAAATGTACAAAGAAGCACTTGCCGATTATAATAAAACCATTGCCATGAAAGACGAACAACCACAAGCTTATAATAGTAGAGCAAGGTTGTTTTTTGATCTAGCTAAAGGTAGAGACACGCTCTTACTTGCACTTGCAGATTATAATAAAGCCATTTCTTACGATTCTACGGATGGTGAATTCCTAGTCAACCGAGGAGCAACATATGCAAGACTTGGAGATGTAGAAAAAGCCATTGAAAATTTTAATCAGGGTCTTAAATTAAAACCTGATCATGCTGTAGGATATCTCAATAGATCTATTATGTACAATGCCACTGGTAAAATAGACCTTGCACATGAAGACATCACAAGTTATCTCAAACTCAATCCATACAATGCCGATTTATGGTATGAAAAAGGTCG
>Ga0075154_10002045_pt1 | contig 13507 bp, 10 predicted proteins | sample JI71714BDNA_FD_70965 | JGI IMG/M metagenome (GOLD analysis project Ga0075154, IMG submission 70965) | Wastewater effluent complex algal communities from Wisconsin, to seasonally profile nutrient transformation and Carbon sequestration -... | ecosystem: Engineered > WWTP > Effluent > Algae... | reverse complement strand
CCGGGACTGGTCCGTTCTATTTCGGCTGCCGCATGCAGCTCGGCCCCATGGCGCGACTGTCCTGCGGCGGTGTCCAGATCGTTGTTTCCTCGCGTCGCCAACAGGCGGCCGATCAGGAAATGTTCCGTCATGTCGGAGCGGAACCTGCCGACTGGCGCATTCTTTGCCTGAAGAGTTCCGTTCACTTTCGAGCCGACTTCGGCAATTTGGCCGAGCGCATCCTGATCGTGGCGGCTGAAGGCGAGAATATCGCCGATCCACTGCGGCTCGACTACCGCAAACTGCGGGCAGGAATTCGGATCGCCCCCATGGGTAAGGCATTCGATGTTTCCTGAAGTGACGGCAGCGGACGAAGCTGCCCTACTTGAGCTTATCTTTGAATTTGGTGTTATCGGTGCCACGCCGGACGGGGGCGTTTGTCGACTTGCAGGTAGTCCCGCAGATGCCAAAGCTCGGCGCCTGTTTTCTTCTGAACTAAAGGCGCTTGGTGCGGCTATCGAGCTTGATCCAATCGGAAACCAGTTCGGACGGATGTTGTTTGGAACCGAAAGAGGCGCAATCCTGTGCGGCTCGCATCTGGACAGCCAACCGACTGGAGGAAGGTTTGATGGCGCGTTGGGCATCGCGGCGGCCATTGTCGCCGCCCGGATCCTCGCCAGAAACTCTTACAAGTTTCGCTATCGACGCGACCTGATCCTTTGCAACTGGACGAATGAAGAAGGCGCTCGATTTACGCCCAGTCTGACGGGATCTTCGGTTTTCGCCGGCCGAATGACCCTCGATCAAGCCTTGAGACTGACGGACGCCAATGGTGAGACCTTGGGACGTGCGTTGAGCGCGATCGGCTATCTCGGCTCAGGGACCGCGCCAAAGGACGCAGTCGCCGCCGTTGAGTTGCATATCGAACAGGGGCCGGAACTGGAAGGTGCCGATGTCAGAGTCGGGATTGTTGATCGCAGTTGGGCGGCTCGGAAAATGTGTCTTTGTTTCAAAGGCCAGCCGTCGCACACCGGTCCGACGGCCAAGTACCAGAGGCGCGATGCCCTCCTGGCAGCGGCACGGTTTGTCAGCTTGGCACATGATCTAGCCGAGGCGACTCACGATGCCCCAGTGCTGTCCATTGCTCGCATCGAAAACGCCCCTAATTCCACCAATGTGATCGCCTTCGAAACCCGTCTTTGGGTCGAGATCCGTCATTCGCAGGAATCTGCCTGCGAAACGTTTGGGGACAGGGTTCTTCGTCTGGCCGAAGACGAACAGAATCTCGGCGGGTGCCAAGTAGCAACTGAACAAGATCAACTGCGTCCCGCCGTCAGACTGGATCCTGAGGGGCATCGACTTGCGACCGAAATCTGCGGTCGGCTAGGAATTTCGTGGAAATCCATGGCAACGGTTGCAGGTCACGATGCGCTTGCGCTTTCTCAAGTCATGCCCTCCACTTTGATCTTCGTCCCGTCGGTTGGGGGTATCAGTCATTCGCCAAAGGAATTGACCAAACCTAGCGACGCGCTGACCGGGCTTCGCGTGCTGGTCGATTGGCTTCATCTGCGCTTGCTTGACGAGGCCGCTCATTAGCGGTTCTGTTGCATTGCGGCGTTTTCTGTTGGATAACCTTCGCGATGACCAAGTATGCATATCAGATTGAAAACGCCGTAGCTCTTCGGGGGTCGATCTCCGTTGGGGAACTGTCGGAACTTCTCGGAGTGTCGGATCAGACGATCCGCCGTGTGATCAAGCCCCGTGTCGACGAAGGCAAGGTTCGAAAGGTCCATGGGGCCATCGTCAGCGTCGAACGGCCGGTCGATGCACCCTTCCATGCCCGGATGCAACTGATGCGGGCGGAAAAATCTGCCATCGCAATTCACGTTGCAACCCTAATCCAAGACGGTGAAGCCCTCGCCATCGACACCGGCTCGACTTCGGGTTTCATAGCGCAGGCCCTTCAAATCCGGCGCAACCTGATTGTCGTGACGAACTCTACCTTTGTCGCCTCAACGCTTTCGACCGTGCCTGGCAACAAGGTCTATATGGCGGGTAGCCAGCTGCGAGATCATGACGGCGCGGCGTTTGACCGCCAGGCCTTCCAGACTATCGAAAGGATGCGCGTCGATCGCAGCATCCTTTCCGCTTCTGCGGTCGATCCAGACCGTGGCTTTCTGGCTTACGAGCAGTGCGAAGCGGATCTGGCCGAAGCCATGCAGAGTATCGCACTGGAAACGATCATGGCGGTCGACCACTCGAAATTCCTTGGTCCCCCCAAGCGGTCGTCGGCGTTCCAGCTTCCGCTGCCAATGCAGTCTGTTGTCGTTACGGACCGAGAACCCGAGGACGAGTTTCGCAGTATCCTGTCGAGTTACCGTATCCAGGTCACCTGACACTCAAAAGACGAAGCGCCGCCCGATTGGGCGGCGCTTTTCATTGTCTACGTGCCTCAGCCTTTGACCCGTTCCATCTTTGGGTCGAAAAGCGCGCTCAGCGTAACTTCCGCTGGAACTCGCACGGTCGCGACCTCAAGTTCGTACTTCCCGGAGAGAACGTAGTCGGTCGTGACGCCTTCCGGATTGCGGACATATCCCATGCCGATCGACTTGTTGATCGAATGGCCAAAGCCACCCGAGGACAACCAGCCCACACGCTTGCCGTCGCGATAGATCGTCTCGCGGCCCGACAGGATCACCCCCGGGGCGGTGGTAAAAGTCGCCATCATCTTCTTGACGCCGTTTGCCCGCTGCGCCGCGACGGCGTCGCGGCCCTTGAAGGGAATGCCCTTCTTCATCTTCACGGCCCAGCCAAGACCTGCCTCGTCAGGGGTATGGTCGGGACCGATGTCCGACGCCCAGGCCCGATAACCCTTCTCAAGACGCATCGATTCGATGGCGCGGTAACCAGCATTGCGGATTCCGTGGACGGAACCTGCCTCATGCAGGGCGGCATAGACTGAAGTGGCATATTCAACTGGGAAATGTAGTTCCCAGCCAAGTTCGCCGACATAGGTCACACGCATGGCCAAGACCGGGCAACCGGCGATTCCGATCGTCTTCGCCGTGCCGAAGGGGAAGGCGGCATTGGAGACATCGGCGCGGGTCACCTGCTGCAGTACGTCGCGGGCTTTCGGACCCATCAGCGACAGGACCGCATTCGACGAGGTGATGTCGAACAGCTGCGCATTCGCATCGGGAGGGATGTTTCTGGCGATCCAGTCGAAGTCATGGGTCGCATAGCCGGTGCCGGTGACGATGTAGTACTCGTCCCGCGCTTTGCGGACTACGGTCAGGTCGGCCTCGATCCCGCCACGGTCGTTCAACATCTGTGTGTAGATCAGGCTGCCGACCGGCTTGGCGACGTCGTTCGCAGCAATCCACGACAGAGCAGATTCTGCGTCCGGTCCTTTCAGCGCAAACTTGGCAAAAGAGGTCTGGTCGAAGATCACCACCCCATCGCGACAGGCGCGGTGTTCACGCCCGACCGCATCATGCCAGTTCGGGCGCTGGAAGGTGTAGATGTCCTCTTGGACCTCGCCGGCGCTGACGTCTGCAAACCAGTTGGGGCGCTCCCAGCCAAGCTTTTCGCCGAAGACCGCGCCATCGGACTTGAGGGTTTCATAGAGCGGCGACTTGCGGCAGGGCCGTCCGGAATGGTGCTCTTCGGACGGCCACGCCATCGTGTAATGTTTGCCGTATGCCTCATAGGTGCGCTTGCGGATCCAGTCCGTGTCGAAATGCGGCCTACCAAAGCGGCGAATATCGGCGGGCCAGAGATCGAAGGGTGTTTCTCCCTTAGCGACCCATTCCGCAAGGCACATGCCAGCACCGCCACCCGAAGCGATGCCAAAGGCGTTGAACCCGGCGCCCACGAAGAAATTCCGCTGTTCGGGCGCCTCGCCCAAGATGAACATCCCGTCCGGCGTAAAGCTTTCCGGTCCGTTGATCATCTGCTTGACCCCGGCAGTCTCCATCGCAGGTACCCGGCCGAGAGCCAATTCCATCAGCGGTGTGAAATGGTCGAAGTCATTGTCCAGAAGCGTGAAGTGGAACCCCTGCGGCAGGGAGCCGTCGCGCCAGAGCTTGGGGTTGGGCTCGTAGCCGCCCATCACCAGCCCTCCCACATCCTCTTTCCAATAGGTTAGGCGATCCGGGTCCCGCAGGGTCGGCAGACTGGGCGTCACGCCCTCGATGCGCTCGGTGACGAGGTACTGGTGTTCGACGGGAACCAACGGCACGTTCACGCCATGGGCCGCGCAGAAGGGTCGGGTCCACATGCCGGCGCAGACCACGACCTTTTCGCAGTCGATGCGCCCGCCCTCAACAATCACGCCCTTGATGACGCCGTCCTGGATGTCGACCGACAGGACTTTTGTATCCTCGAAGATCTTCGCCCCCGCCATGCGGGCGCCCTTGGCAAGTGACAGGGTGATGTCGGAAGGATTCGCCTGCCCGTCCGTCGGAAGGAAGGCCGCCCCCACCACGTCGTCAATGTCCATCAGCGGCCATAGATCCTGTGCCTCCTTTGGCGTCAGAAGCTGCATGTCCAGCCCGAAGCTGTGCGCCGTTGTCGCCTGGCGCTTGACTTCGGTCCACCGCTCCTGGTTGCATGCCAATCGCATCCCGCCATTCATCTTCCAGCCCGTGGCCTGGCCAGTCTCGGCTTCCAGCTTGCGGTAGAGGTCGATCGAATAGCCCAGAAGTTGGGTGACATTGGCATTGCTGCGCAATTGGCCGACCAGACCCGCAGCATGGAAAGTGGTGCCCGAGGTCAGCTTCTTGCGTTCGAGAAGTACGGTTTCGACGCCCATCTTGGCCAGGTGATATGCCGTCGAGCAACCGACGATGCCGCCACCGATGATGACGACCTTTGAGGAGGAGGGAAGTCCAGACATGTCCAGTCCTTACAGGGTTTGAAACTGTTGGTAGGCCGCGCGGAAGGCGGCCAGGTTGTCGGCGGTGTAAGCGCCAAAGTCGAAATCGATGGCAGAGGTGATCTCGCTCACCATGCTCCAAAGCGATTCACGTAAGAGCGAGGCACATTTCATTGCCGAATACCTGCGCCAAAGCGCGTCGCCTGGAACCCTGTCGTAATAGGCTTCCAGCAGCTGTCGCTCTTCTGCTTGATCGAAGCCGTTGTTCGACGCCATCCCGCCCAAATCGAAAAGCGGGTTGCCGAAACCGGCATATTCCCAGTCAATCAGCCACATCGCCGACGCTCCGATTAGGATATTGCCTGGAAGAAGGTCATTGTGGCACACGACCTGTTCCGACGGACCGATCGCCTCTTCAAGCACCTCGGCCTTGCCCAGCAGATCTTGCAGTACGGGCACATGGGAAGAGCCGCGAGAGGTCAGAAGCCGCGCATAGTCCCGCAGGATATGCGGCACCGAAAAGCACAGGACCGGACCCTCCGCCTGTCGCGTGACGTCCCGGTGAATGCGTCCCACAAGCTCTGCCAGGGCCGGCACCATCGCGGGGTCCCGCCGGTCTTCCGCGATCAGCGGACGCGCCTCGACGAAATCCAGCACGAGAAGACCGGGCTCGGCGTGACAGACGGCCGGGCCCAGACCGGCACGTTCCGCCGCACGCGTGATCGCCAGCTCGTTCCAGCGCAGGATCCCGTGCTCCGGGATGTCCTTGCCGAAGCGGACGACGAATTTCCGTCCCTGATCCTCGACGAGCACATTGTGGTTGGTCTTGCCTCCGCCCAGCAATTCGACACGCCCGGGAGACGTGAAGCAGGTCAGTCTGCGGGCCGCGGCAAGAAGCATCTCGGGATGTTCAGACATTGCGGGTCTCCCTTCCGGACTTCTTCCTCAAGGCAGCGTTGATTATGCGGTCGCTCATGATCGCGATGAAGGCGACGGCAAGACCCGCAACCACGCCCTTGCCGGCATTGGCCTTGGTCAGGGCGATGTAAACCTCTTGACCAAGATCTCGGGTGCCGACGAGCGCGGTGATGACCAACATGGAGAGCGCGAGCATGATGGTCTGATTGAGACCAAGCATGATCGAGGGCATCGCCAGCGGCAGTTTGACCTTCCAGATCAGCTGGAACGGGGTGCAGCCGGAAACGATGCCGGCCTCAACCAACTGGCTGTCGACCCCTCGAATTCCGACGGCCGCATAGCGGATGGCCGGAACGATCGCATACATCACGACCGCGATCATCGCCGAGAAATCGCCGACCTTGAACAGCATGACGACCGGGATCAGGTAGACGAAGGTCGGAAGCGTTTGCAGCGTGTCGATCAACACGGTCATGATGGCATTTGCCCGATCGTTTTGCCCCGCCAATATTCCCATCGGCACACCGATCAGCATGGCGATCACGACAGAAACGCCGCAGAGGTAGATCGTAATCATCGCTTGCGGCCACAACCCCGCGGTGACGATGAATGTCGTGAACGCCAAGCCCATCAGCCCCAACCGCCAACCGCCGATCCGACCTGCGATGGCAGCTGAAAGGACGAGACCCCAGGCCCAGGGGATTCCCAGTAGGAACGTCTTTACCGGCACCAGGAGGAAGGTAAGAGCCGCGACCTTCACGGCCTCGATCTGATCGTAAAGATTGATGTTGATCCATGAGACCACGGCGCCCCAGAAATCTCCGGTGGACAGTTGCAATCCGGGCGGCAGCACCCCAAGCGCGGGAATGGCAACTGCCAATGGATAGCTCGCGACCACCACGGCGAAATAGGCAAGCAACACGCGATGCCGGACGATCCAGCCACCCTGGGCCGGTTCGCCTGGTCCTCGCGCAGCGAAGGCCTGGCTCAGCTTGTCCAGCGCGATTGCAAGGACGACAATTCCGAACCCGGCTTCGACCCCGCGCCCCACGTCCAGTTTCCGCAGGGCCGTCAATACATCATAGCCAAGGCCACCTGCGCCGATCATCGAGGCAATGATGACCATGTTCAGTGTCAGCATGATGACCTGGTTGACGCCGACCATCAGCATCTTGCGTGAGGCCGGAAGCTGCACTTTCCACAAGAGTTGGCGGGGTGTGCAGCCCGACATCCTGCCAGCCTCAACGATCTCTTCAGGTACTGACTGCAAGCCGATCGTAGTGATGCGCACCATGGGTGGCATGGCATAGATCATGGTGGCAACCAGGGCCGACATAGGACCGAAGCCAAATAGGAAAAGGATCGGGACCAGGTAGGCAAAGACCGGCACCGTTTGCATTAGATCGAGGAAGGGTCGAAGTGCGAACTCAACCCAACGAAACTTGAACGCGCCGATACCCAGAAGCATGCCTCCTGCAACGCCAAGTGGCACGGCGATCAACACGGATACCAGTGTAACCATGGCCGATTGCCAGAGGCCGAAGAACAAGAGATAGGCAAAGCTGGCCACTACAAGGATTGTGAGCCTTCTGCCGCCGAGGTGCCGTGAAAGCAGTCCAACGCCTAGGATCACTGGCAGCCAGGCCATTGGTGGCAGAATCTGGATTGCTGTCTGTCCTTGACCCCACGCAAAACCGTCAACGACCAAATTTCGCAGAACGGCATAAGGGGCCTCGACGATAGCCGACAGTAGACGAGTGAAATCGCGAAACTGGAACGATCCGAAAGTCGCTTCTTCTAAGAGCCACTTGAGCGCGGCCGAGATCGAGCGATCGAGATTCGCTATCCAGCCCTGCGGATATTTCGTAACCCAGTTCCAGCCTGTAACCTGAGCAATTTCCTTTGAAAAAAGGGAAAGGACCACCGTGGTCGCCGCGAGGCTGACCCAAAAAATCCAGTCGCCCGTTCGCCGACCTTTCATTGCGTCAGCTCCCGACCGATCAGAATGTCGATAATCACACGTGCATTGACCTCGCCAAGAATCTGGCCTTCTTCGTCGACGACTCGGAACGGCTTCCCAGACGCTTCGATCTGGTCTGCCACATCCGCCACCAACGCGGTTGACGGAAGATCTCCGGCAAAATCCGACGAGGCGACGGGGCGGGCTGCCGTCCGTAGGCGCACGACTTTGGCGCGGGGGATGTGGCGGGTAAATTCGGCCACGTACTCTGTGGCGGGATGTAGTACCAGTTCTTCAGGCGTCGCTGTCTGCACTATCGCTCCATCACGCATGACGGCTATGTGATCGGCCAGCCGGATCGCCTCGTCAAAGTCGTGGGTGATGAACACGATCGTCTTTTGCAGGCGTGCTTGCAGTCGCAGGAGCTCATCCTGCATCTCGCGTCGGATCAGCGGATCAAGAGCGGAGAAGGGCTCGTCCAGAAACCACAGGTCCGGTTCCACAACGAGCGATCGCGCAATGCCCACGCGCTGCTGTTGTCCGCCGGAAAGCTGGTGCGGATACCGGTTCTCGCGACCCGTCAGCCCAACCAGGTCGATGACCTGCTGAGCTCGATCCTGCCTCGTCTTGCGATCGATGCCCTGTACTTCCAAAGGAAAAGCCGCATTTTCCAACACGGTCAGATGCGGAAGCAAAGCGAAGTGTTGGAACACCATTCCCATCTTGTGACGGCGAAGGTCGATCAGTTCCTGATCGGACATCTTCAGGAGGTCACGCCCCTCGAAACGGATCTCTCCCGCGGTCGACTCAACGAGCCGGGAAAGGCAGCGGACGAGCGTCGACTTGCCGGAACCCGAAAGTCCCATGATCACGAAGATCTCACCCTTGCGAACTGTTACGTCGGCCTGACGCACAGCGGAGACAATGCCTGCGTCGCGCAAGGCCTCTGGGGCTGGAGCACCGTCGTGGCGCTGCAGAAAGGTGTCGGAGTTGGCGCCGTAAAGCTTCCACACATTCCGACATTCGAGGATGACCGGACGTTCCATTTGAACCAGATTTTTGATTGAGTCAGAGGGCACCCATGGCCGCAGGCGATCTGCGGCCATGGGTAAGAAGGGTTACTTCAGCCAAGCCTGCCAAACAGTTTCGTTCTTGGTCAACCAATCGGCAACCACTGCGTCAATCGCCTGTCCTTCGACATCGACCTGATAGAGCATATTCGCCATGTCGTCGTTTGACATTTGGTACGCACGAATGATCTTGGCGGCCCCAGGCCATTTCGTTTCCAGCCCAGCCCAACCGGCCTTCCAAATCGGGCCCTGCGGCTTCCCGCAATCATAGGCCATGTCCTTGTTCTCGCCCCAAGCCGGATCGGTGTAGCAGGCCGGGTCGTAGGGCGGAAATTCCACGAACTTGCCCTTGTACTTGGCGGGCGCCCAGTGCGGCTGAGTAATCCAGAGCAGGATTGGGTCCTGGCGTTCGTAGGCCGCTTGAAGCTCAGCGAAGAGCGCAGCGTCGGTGCCGGCATGCACCACTTCGAACGGAAGGTTCAGCGCCTGAATGCGTTCCTCGTCGTAACCACCCCAAGTAACAGCACCGCCCAGATAGCGACCATTCGGCGCGGTCTCGGGCGAAGCGAAAGCGTCAGCGCAGTTCAGAAGCGCGTGCCAATCCGGCAGGCCGGGGCAGCGCTCTTCCATGTACTCGGGATACCACCACTCTTCGCGCGCAACCATTCCAGTCTCGCCGAAATTCACCACATTTCCGGTTGCCGTGGCCTCATCCAAGGCATCCTTACCGGTCGTCGACCAGATTTCCATGGCCAGATCGAGATCGCCGGTCTTGAGCCCGGCAAACTGCGCCAGGTAGTCAGCCTGCACCAGTTCGGTGTTGTAGCCCGCCTTCTTCAGTACTTCGGACATGATCGTCGCACTGATGACATCAGCCGACCAGTCGTGCGTGGTGATCTTGATTGGGTCTTGGCTTTCCACTTCCGAAAAGCTGGCGCCGGCAGAAAACACCAGAGACAGCGTCAGTGCCGCCGAAGCAAGCAGCGTCTTCCTCATTTCTTGACTCCCCGTTCATGATTCTTGTGGCGCCCGGTGATTCCCGATGCGGTTCTCAGAAGGTAACAGCGATTCAACATATAGCAACACATTTCCAACATAAATGCCCATTTCAGGAAGAAAACTGTGGTAATGTGTGCGTTTGACGGGTAGCCTTGAGCGTATTCAAGGACTGCGGAAGCTATGAACGATCTCGACTTCACTTCGAATCACCGTCAGGCGGAGATCCTTGACGCCTTGCGCAAGGCTGGCGGTACGGCGCGGATTCAAAGCCTGGCCATCGCGCTGGATGTCTCGGATGAAACGATACGGAGGAACCTGCGTCGTTTGGCCGAAGGCGGGCTCGTCGAAAAGATGCATGGTGGGGCCCGGCTGGTAGAGCGGGCAGTCGAGGCTGATCTAAACACGCGCTTGCAGGAACACGCAGAGCCAAAGCGCCGCATCGCCGAAGAGGTAGCCAGGCTCGTCGAAGATGGCACTTCGTTGTTCCTTGACGTTGGCTCCACGACCAACCTGATCGCAGACGCGCTCCAAGGGCACAGTAGCCTTAGTATCGTTACCAATTCGGTGGCTGTTGCCTACAAACTCGCCATGCGCAACGGGAACCGGGTGTTCTTTGCCGGTGGTGAGCTGCGCCCGAACGACGGCGGAAGTTTCGGTCCGGAGGCTCTCGACTTCCTGCGGAACTTTCGCTTGGATTTGGCGGTCATTTCGACCTCAGGGGTTTGTCCTGAACGAGGATTTCTGTTCTCGGACCTATCCGAGGTCCAACTCGCACGGACCATGATGCAGAACGCGGCCCGCTGCGTCGTGGCGGCCGACAGTCGTAAGTTCCATCGAACCGCACCGATCTCGCTAGGGGACCCGAAGCAGATCGATGTTTTGGTGTGTGACGAGCCTCCGCCCGACGAGATTCTGATGGCAGCCCGCGGCTGGGGCACGATGATCTGCGTAGCGCAGCCACTCTCCTAATCGAAGCAAGGAACTGAGCATGAATGACTTGATCGATGAAACCTTGGCCAAGGCCATCGATATTGCGGAGACCGCAAGCAAAATTCCAATGACGTACTTTCGCAAACCTTTGACGCTTGTGGAAAAGGAAGACGAGAGCCCGGTTACCATCGCCGACCGCGAGACCGAGATGTTCATCCGGGAGCGCTTGGCCGAGGCCTTCCCACTGGATGGGATCTTCGGCGAGGAGTTTGGGGTCCAGGAGGGAGGAAATGATGCTCTGTGGATCATTGACCCCATCGATGGCACGAGATCCTTCATCACTGGCAATCCGCTCTTCGGGATGTTGCTTGGGCGCACGGTTGCAGGGGCCCCTCAAGTCGGCGTCGTTCGGATGCCCGCGTTGAACGAGACGTTCGCTGGGGCTGTTGGGCGCGGAGCCACCTTGAACGGGATGTCTGTTCAAGCAAGATCGACGACGGAACTTTCCTCAGCGATGATTTATGTGAACGAAGCTGAGAAGATTGAGGCCGCAGACCCAGCGCGCTTCGCCCGGCTTTGTAGGATCGGGCATACACGACGCATGGCTTACGACTGTTACCCACACGCATTGGTCGCAGCCGGACAGATCGATGCTGTGATCGACTGCGGTCTGCAGCCTTACGACTATTTGCCTCTGATTGCCTTGGTCCAGGGCGCGGGCGGCGTAATTTGCGACTGGCAGGGCAGCGAACTTTCCCTGCAGTCGGATGGCCGGGTCGTTACCGCCGCGACACCCGCACTACGAGATGCGATCTTGAAGGTTCTGAACGCCTGAAGTTCTTAGGGGCAGGAACAACCCTGCCCCTAACCTCAACCGGCCTGAACGGCCGCGACATGCACCTCAAAGCTGGGATCCTGCATCAGCGCCCTGCAGCGCGCAAAACGACCGTCAGCAAAGGCCCGGAAATCCATCGCCGGATTCGCATCGGCCAACTGGATCAATCCCCAAAGGGTCCAAAGAAGGTCGCACATCGCCTTGTAAATTACGACGCGACCGATCTCGGCAGCTGTCGGTGTGCGGCCGAAGTATGCCTGCAAGAGTTCGGACTCCTGGTCTGCATCCATACCAGCCTCGACCGAAAGGTCGCCCAAGTCCCAAAGTGGATCGTTCATACCCGAATATTCCCAGTCGACGACCCACATCTTCTGACCGTCGTCGAGGAAATTCTCACACAAGGGATCACAATGGCACGGAGCCAGCGCCGCGGGGTGGCGACTCAATGCGTCTCCCGCGGGCCCGGCTGCTGTGACCACGTCATGATAGCCTTCAGGCAATGTGACGGTTTTGCCGGCAAGGACCTTCAGGTAGTATTCGATCATTGCGAACGGTTCGAATCTGAATCTGAAAGTCTGTCCCGAGCCATGCAACTGGGCTAATGCCAGCCCTGCGCGTGCTGGCCGCCCTGGCGTTCGGAATCCTTCGGGCGTCATCGTCTCGATGCCTGGGATAGCCCGTGTGACCATCGCGCCGCTGGCGGCATCAGCCCACAGAACTTCTGGTGCGACCCCTGACGCATGGGCGGCTCGGGCATTGTGGACCTCGACTGCACGATCGATGTAAGACTCCGTGCCTTCGCCTGGAATACGCACGATGACGGCTGCTCCGCGGGCTTCGACGCGGTGGACCAAGTTAGTGAGCCCGCCAAGGCGCGTGATGCGAGCCTCGGAGGGGGTGATCCCCCCGAAGCCCTCTACCTTGTCGAGAATGGCCAGCGTCTTCTTGACATTGTCTGGCATGTTTTCCCCCTGTCGGTCCTGGCGTCAGGCTTTCAGCGCCCTGTTTTCGGCGTCATGAAGTGGACCTTCGACCAAAGTCACCGGATGGCGGTCACCGAAGACTTCGACCTCATACTGACCATTTTGATCGGCGGTATCCAGATAGCCGAAGATGATAGTCTTGCCCACTGTGTGGCCATAGCCGACACTGGAAGCGAGGGATACAACCTTGTCGCCCTTCAAGATCGTCTCGCCACCGTAGAGCGGCAGCTTCCGGTCGGTCACGAAAGTGCAGAGCTTGCGCTTGGTGCCCTCTGCCCTTTGCGCCTCCAGTGCTCGGCGACCACGGAAATCGCTTTTTGTCTTGAGATGGACTCGGAAGCCAAGACCGGCCTCGAAAGGCGTATAGTCGGGGCTGATATCCGTGGACCAAACGAGATAGCCCTTCTCCAGCCGCAACGTGTCGATGGCCCGGTATCCAACGTCGCGGATCCCGAATTCCTCGCCGGCCGCGCGCAGAGTGTCATAGACGTGCAATGCGAACTCAGTCGGCACATGCAATTCCCACCCCAATTCGCCAACAAAACCAATGCGTACTGCGCGCACCGGTGCCGCACCGAGTGTGATCTCGCGTGCAGTCCCGAAGGGGAAGGACGCATTCGAAACATCCTGTTCAACCACTTTTTCCAGCACAGCCCGTGCCTTCGGTCCGCAGATGTTCACGACGGCTCGGGCCGAAGTCATATCGATGAGATGGACCGAGCCATCTTCCGGCATCTGCCGACGGATCCAGTCCGCATCGTGAGTGCCGAAGGCCGAACCAGTGACGATGTAGAAATGGTCGCGGGACAGGCGGGTGATGGTCAGGTTAGCTTCGATCCCACCCCAGTCATTGCAGAGCTGGGTATAGATCACGGTCCCGTCAGGCTTGTCCATGTTGGAGACGCAGATTCTCTGCAGCAATGACAAGGCGCCGGGCCCAACCAGTTCCAACTTCGA
>Ga0075154_10002044_pt1 | contig 13512 bp, 5 predicted proteins | sample JI71714BDNA_FD_70965 | JGI IMG/M metagenome (GOLD analysis project Ga0075154, IMG submission 70965) | Wastewater effluent complex algal communities from Wisconsin, to seasonally profile nutrient transformation and Carbon sequestration -... | ecosystem: Engineered > WWTP > Effluent > Algae... | reverse complement strand
ATAAAACAGTGCCACATTCACATCGAGCTTGCGATCGAGCAGGCTCGCCTTGAAGCCAAGCTCGAAGTTGTTCGACGTTTCCGGTGCCAGCGGGACCGTGTCGCGGGCCAGCACGTTGAAGAAGATGTTGAAGGCGGGCCCCTTGTAGCCGCGCGAGTAGGTGAAATAGCTGTTGAACGTATCGCTGGCCTTGAACGCCAGCCCGGCGCGGGCGGCAAAATCGGTGACGCCGGTCGATCCCTGGCCGGCAAAGGCTGGCTGCACGCCCGGCACGGCTGTGAGCGATGTGGATATCCGGTTGGTCGTGAAATCAAGCTCGTCGCGAACCAGTCGCCCGCCGAGGATTGCCTTGAACGATTCCGAGAAATTCACGTTGGCTTCACCGAAGACCGAGTAGTTGTTCGATGTGACGTTGTATATGTTGAAACCGAAATTCGTGGTGTTCGCTGTCGCACCCCGAGAGGTCACATCGCGGCGATAGGTTTCATCGTTCTTGGAATAGAAGTAATAGAGGCCGGCAACATAATCGATGAAACCCTTTGGCGAAGCCAGCCGAAGTTCTTGGGTGAACTGCGTTGAATTGACCGTTCCAAGATCGATGATCTGAAACGGCGTCAGCGCGGTCAAGGCGCTGTAACCATCGCCATCGACATTCTGCAGGCTTTTCCAGCCGCGAAAACCGGTGATCGATGTCAGCTCAAACCCGCCAAAACGATAATCGATCTGGGCCGACCCCCCATAAAACTCGTCCGCAAACCGGTTGTCCAGATCCGAAGCCGTTTGCCGGTTGCGGAAGGATGCCGTGACGCCCTGTGCCTGCAGGATCACCGGCAATGTCGCGCTTTGCGTGACCGTGCCCGATGGGAACGCCGCGGTGGCGGTGCCGGTGTAGATCGCGCCAGCACCGTCGATCCGGCTCTTCAGATAGTCGCCGCTGACCAGGATATCGACATCAGGGCTTGGCGTGAACAGCAGCTTGGCCCGGAAGCCCTTGCGGTTATAGCCGTTGAGCCGGTTTCCCGTGGTGACATTGTCGACATTGCCCTGGAAATCGGAGGCCAGCACCGCAAGCCGCGCGCTGAGCATTCCCGGCACCAGCTCGCCGTTGACAACGCCGACCACACGATATTCACCGCCAGTGTAATAGTTGGCTTCGACATAGCCGCCGGTTTCGGGTGTCGGCGACCTTGTGGTGATGCTGATCACGCCCGCCGACGCATTCTTGCCAAACAGTGTGCCCTGTGGGCCGCGCAGCACCTCGATCCGGTCGACATCGAGAAGATCGGCCACCATCTGCCCCGGCCGGGCCAGCACCACGCCGTCCAGCACCATCGACACCGTGGGCTCGGCGCCCGGCGAGGTGGTGATCGTGCCGAGACCACGGATGAGCAGGCCGGTGTCCTTCGGCCCTGAAGGCCGCAAGGTGATGGCCGGAATGAGATTGATGAGCTCGGGCACGTTGTTGACGTTTTGCCCTCTCAACAGATCGCCGCCGACGACGCTGATGGCGATGGGCACGTCGCGCAGGGTTTCCTCGCGCCGCCGTGCCGTGACGATGATTTCATCATCGCCAGCGTCCGCACTGGCAGTTGTCTCTTGTGAAAAGGCCGGATTGGCCTGAACCGCCATGCCACCTGCCAACAATGACATGACCAGCATGCGGCGAATATTGCGATCGCGGATCGTCTTGTCCGAACGATTGATTGTCATTGAACCCTCCCCCAGTGAAAAAATACCGTTCTGTTCTTCCCCGTGCCACGACCGGGGAGACGGTTTTATTTCATCGTCAACCATGCAAAAACATCGCATGGCTGGTTTTCGCGCCGGATCTTCGCCGGTCACGAATCAACAATTGGAATCCTATCTTATTGAACAAAATATCAGCAAGCGGTTTTTTCAGGCCGAGGACTGCCCATGCCGGCGCAGCGTGGGAAGCATCCAGTGCAGCCAACCCAGCGCCAGAAAATAGGTGAGCGCGCCGCAAGCGAACAGCGGCGCAAAGCCCAGCCCTGCCGAAAGCACCGCCCCTGTCACAACCTGGATCAAGGCCCCCGCCGCGTTGCCGGTGAACGCGCCAAAGGCGGTCACCCGCCCAACCTTGGCACTGGGCACAATATCGGCAATCACCGAAAAGACGGACAGGGAGAAGCCCTGGTGGCCGGCCGCCACCACGCCGATCAGCACCGCGACCGCCCAGTGGGAATCCACATGCACCACCAGGGTGAGCGGCAAGACCATGAGGGCGGAAACGAACATGACCGTCTTGCGTGTGCGGTTGACGCTCCAGCCGCGTTCCAGCAAACGGGTCGACGTCCAGCCGGACAGCAGGGACCCGATCCCGCCGCCAAGGGATGCCATGGCCAGCGGAATGCCCAGTTCCTGCGGTGTCAGCTGGAAGGTTTTCCGGTAGAAATCCGGCAACCAGAAGGCCAGCATCCAGAATGTCGAATCCGACAATGCCTTGGTGATGACAATGGCCCAAGTGCGGCGATCGGCAAGGATTGCGCCATATTCGGGCGGCTGTTCGACCGATTGCGCCGCCGCCGGTTGCTTGTCCGGCGTGAAGGACACACCTCTGGCGGCCCAAAGCCAGACGGCGAGGACAACGAACCCGGCCAGGCCGCCAAACGCCAGCGCACCGCGCCAGCCAATCCACGCGGCCAATATTGGAATGAGGAACGGCAGGCTGATGGCGCCAACGGCCCCGGAGGCCTGGCCAACGCCAAAGGCCAGGGACCGCTTGTCGGGCGGGAACAGCACGGTCAGCGTCTTGATGACCAGGGGCGTCTGGATCGCCTCGGTCGCGCCCAGACCGACTCGCGCGACAACGACCTGTGATGTGGTGGCAGCCCAACCGTGAGAGATGGCCGCCAGGCTCCAGGTGGTGACCCCGACAATCGTGGCTCTCAGCAGCCCCAGCCGGTCAACCAGCCATCCCGTGAACAGGAAGGAAACAGCGGCCGCCATCTGGGTCACGAAGGCAAGATTGCCAAAATCCTGATCGTTCCAGCCAAAATCGGCGGCCATTTCCGGCTTGAGAATGGCGATGATCGGCCTGTCCATCGCATTGAAGATGCCTGCCAGACACAACAGCAGATACAGCACCCATCTCAACCGCGATGTGACCAGCTTCATGCCGTGTTCCTTGTCCGGCGCGGCACAGCGGTTGTGCGCAGGATGTGCGTGCTGGCTGGCAGCGACCTGTTGCCAGCGCGCACTTGTGCCATCCCCTGCCAAGCCCCCTGCATCGACATCCGTTTTACATCGCGCCTCGACCTCAGTTCATTTGACAGATTGTCATTAAGCCTGCAAGCCATGCTGCCCGTCTGAGCCAGGCGCGGGAGGATAGTGGGATGGAACGGACAGGTTTGCGCGTCCTTTATATCGGTGGTTCGGGCGAGATCTCGGCCGCCTGTGTGATCGCAGCGGCCAGCGCCGGGCATCAGGTCAGTGTGTTCAACCGGGGGCATTCAAGCGGCGTGTTGCCAGCCGGTGTCGAGCAGATTGTTGGCGAGCGCAACGATAGCCGGGCCGTCCACGCGCTGGCTGCCCGAAATTTCGATGTTGTCTGCCAATTCCTGACCTTTGAAGCCGACGAAGCCGCCATGGATATCGGGGCATTTGCCGGGCATTGTCGTCAGTTCATCTTCATTTCTACCGCATCGGTCTATCAGAAGCCAATCACCACGCTGCCGATCACCGAGGCTTCGCCGGTTGGCAATATTTTCTCGCAATACAGCCAGCGCAAACTCGATTGCGAGCAGCTTTATCGTGCAGCGCATGATGCCGGGCGGGTCCCCGTCACCATTGTCCGGCCCAGCCACACCTATCGCCAGCGCCTGCCCAGCACCGTCATCACCGGCGACCATCTCGCCTGGCGGCTGCGCAGCGGCAAGCCTGTGCCCGTTCACGGCGATGGGCAATCGGCCTGGACCTTGACCCACGCATCAGACTTTGCCCGCGCCTTTGTTGCCCTGTGCGGCAATGACCGCGCTTTGGGGCAGACGATCAATCTGACTGGCAATCTCGCCTACAGCTGGAACCATATTCTGGGAACAGTCGCGCACGTGATTGGTGTGGTTCCGGATATAAGGCCGATCCTGTCCCGCACCATCGAAGCCGCCTTCCCGGCCATGGTGGCCAATTTGTCGGGAGACAAGGCCAACAGTCTGATCTTTGATACGCAAAGGCTGCACAGCCTGGTGCCCGGATGGCAGTGCGAGGTTGCGCTGGACGCTGGAATTCGGTTGGCTTGGGGCATGACAGCAACACGTCTGGCCAATGGCTTTCAGCCCGATCCACTTCTTGATGCGAAGATCGATGCATTGATACAACAGGCCCGGAATGAATCCGGAAGCCGATGACGGGCTAGACCCGCAGAGCTTCACCGTCCGGTTGAAACGGCCTTGATCACATCTTTGCCCGCATGGCCGCCAAGGCATCAACTTCGGTGCGATTTGGCCAAATCGCGGTCGCCGGCGGTTCTGCAAATATCATGAGCCGCTCACGCGCATCGTAGCGCGGCCAGATCAGCCCGGCAGACTGGCCAGGATCGCCGCTGGTCGCAAAGGCAACAAGGCTTGTCATCATCCGGTCGGCCAGAAGGCGGTCGTCCGCCGTCCACTGCCGGGTCGGCCGGAAAAGGTTGAAGGCGTCAAAATTCCCCAGGAAATAAGGGACTTCTGCCGTGTGGTAGATGCCGGCTGCCGCCGTATCCATGTCGGTAAAGCGTATATCCGGCACATAAGGATGCGGCTGCGCGAACATGTATGCCCATGTCGGTGCACGGCCATGTTCCCCCTGCATCTTCGCCCAGGTGCGCATCATCGGTGAAAAACTGATGTCGCGGCCAAGCATATTGGCGGCCCGGCGGGCGCCAGCGTCGTCTGTTGCTGGATAGAGCGCTTCAACTTTGGCGGCGTTGGCACCAAATTGTCGCTTGGTTTCGGCCCGATAGTCCCCAAGGGTCCGCACCGCGGCAAAGGCAGTCAGGTTTTCGTCCCGCGTGAACCCGAGCATGAGGGGGACGTCCAGTTGCCGGCCCGCCGCATATAAATTCGCCGGGCGATCTGGCAGCACCCAGCCATCGACGATGGGGCGGGCGCCGGCAAACGCGGCCCGGCTGATGGCGTCAGCAGGCATCCGGCGCAGCGCCGCAAGCGACGGGGTCCCCAAGCTGGCGGCAAACGCCATGCCCGTCTTTTCGGCATCGGCCAGTGACGGCGTGTCGAAGGCCGGCGCAAGGGCGGAACCACTGAGCGCCACAATCCGATCGAACAGGCCACGCGCCAGCGGACTCACCTGCAGGTCGCTGATGGCGATTGCCCCCGCCGACTGGCCCATCAATGTGACCCGTTTGGGATCGCCGCCGAACGCCGCAATATTGCGCCTGACCCATTGCAGCGCCGCGATCTGGTCCAGCAGGCCATAGTTGCCGGAGGCATGTTGCGGCGATTCTGCGGAGAGTTCGGGATGGGCCAGAAAGCCGAGTGCGCCCAACCGATAGTTCACAGTGACCACGACGGCACCTTTCGCCGCCAACGCCTGACCATCGTAAAGTGCCTTGCCACCCGATCCGACAACGAATGACCCACCGTAAATCCAGACGATGACCGGCTTCTTCGCGATTGGATCGGCGCCCGCTGTTCGTGTCGCCGGGGCCCAGACATTGAGATAAAGGCAATCCTCGCTCATCGGCTCATCGCCGAAATAATGATTATACGCATGTTCGCGCATCGGCTGAAAACACTCCGGCCCAATGCGATCAGCCCGATAGGTCCGGGTCCAGCGTTGCAGCTTCTGTGGCGGGCGCCAGCGTGCATCCCGCACCGGGGGCGCTGCAAACGGAATGCCCAACCAGGCATCCACCGCCGGGGACAGCGCAATACCGGTCACCGTGCCCGTATCGATGATTGCGGCTGGGCCATCATCATGTGCCTTGGCGCTCGCACACGGCAGGCAGGCCAACGCGAGTGCGAGCGCCACCATCCGCCACATGCAAATGGCAGGCGACGTCGCAAAATCGCTGAGTTTCATCGCTTCTACTCCGGACCACCTGCTCCCTAGACTGCAGTGATCGGATCGGCTTCGCAACTGTCCAGTCCAGCAAGCGGAACACGCCGGCTTTGACGGAGGCTTGATCTCCCGGGTTGAAGTCGAGCAGGTTGACCGGAACGTTCGGAATTCCATAAAGCAGTTGCTTGCAGGCCGAGCCTCGACCGGCAGTATCTCGGTCTGGTGCCGTCGTTCCTTGCCGGTGCCAATTGATCGCAGCTATCGGGCTCCAGCGTAACCCTGCGGCCGGCATCCCAAACTGCACGTCATTCCCATTCTGGCCGCAAGCAAAGCCGGGACAGGGTCACCTTTTCGCCTGATCGATCAGTTGTTGCACGGTATAGGGCACGCCGTTGGTGATGACCGTTCGCACATTGAAGGTGTTGGCGATGTTGGCCCGGGGATCACCCTCGATGAGCACGATGTCGGCGAGTTTGCCGGCTTCCAGCGTGCCGGCGTCGAGGTTCAGATCCTGAGCCGATACGACCGTGGCGGCTTGCAGGGCCTGGAAAGGCGTCAGCCCGGCGTCGACGTATGACGCGATTTCGGCGTGCAGATTGATGGCGATGGTGGTGTCGGTGCCGGCGGCGACCTTGGTGCCGGCATCATGCATGGCTTTCAGCGACTTGAGGCTGCCGGCAAAGCTGGCCGCGCGCAATCCGGCGAGCATCGGGTTTTGTTCCCTGACCGATTTTTGCGCCCAGCCCGGATAGAGGCTGAGCCGGGGATCGTCCCTGAAGCTCGGGTTCTTCTCCAGCAAGCCGATCAGTGCACCGAAATTGGTGGGCGTGAGCACGCGCTGGCTCTTGCCGAACAACTGGATGACATCTTCATAGGCGCGGCCCTGCGGGCCCTGCTTGGGCGAGTAACCACGGCGGCTGGTGGCACCGAGATGCTCGGTGGCATCGACACCGGTATAGGCTGCGGGGTAGATTTCGTGGCCGGTGACCGGAATGCCCATCTGGTGGGCGGCTTCGACGATGCGACGCTGATAAATGTCCGGCATGCGGACATAGCTTTTCATCATGTCGTATTTGAGCAGACGGGCACGCTCGAGTTCCCGTTCGAGATGGGCCGGGCCGGCGACGGCGACGCCCATCTTGTAATAGACGCGCTGCCATTCCAGCAATGGCCCGTTGGTGTAGATGCGCGGCCCGATGCGGACGCCGGCTTCGGCCGCCTCGCGGTCCTCGATGCCGTCATAGGGCTGGTTGCCGGGATCGCGGACGGTGGTGATGCCATAGGCCAGCCAGGCGCGGTGGGCATTGGCGCCGAAATCCTTCTGGACATGGGCGTGATGCTCGATGAGTCCGGGGATGGCGGTGAGGTTCGATGCATCGATGAAATTGCCGTCGCCGTGGCCGGCGGGGTTGTGATCGACAATCGCAGTGATGCGGTTGCCGTCGATGATGATGTCCTTGTTCTTCTGGGTGACGTCGGTGATCGAATCGACGAGGGCGCCGACGTGGATCACGGTGCGGCCGGTCGGCTTGGCGAGGGTGTAGCGCAGATCGATCGGGATTTCCGTGATCTGGCCGGTTTCGATGTCGAGCTTCTTCACCTTGTCGGCGGACTGGTAGGTCAGCGTTCGGCTGTCGGCAGCCCAGGAGGGGAAATAGGAGATTTCATTGGTGTAGCTGCGTGGTGGGCCCTCTGGCCGGCCATCGGGGCCGACCGGCCAGACCTTGAGCAGGCCATCATAGATCGCGGCCATCTTGGTGCCATCGGGCGACCATGCCGGGCCGCCGCCGCCGCGGGTATCGATCGAGACATTATATTCCGGGATCTGCCAGAAGGGCTTGGACTTGCCGTCCGTCGGGATGACGTAGATCTGGTTTGTGCCCTCCCGGAAACTGTTCGAATATTTGTAGGAGAGGCCGATGGCGAGATGGCGGCCGTCGGCTGACCAGGTCGGCGATCCGGGCTGACCGAGCGATCCCTGCAGGCGGGTGACCTTGCCGGTGGCGACATCGATGAAGCAGACGCCGGCCACACCCCACATGCCATCGACATCGATGAAGGCGATGCGCGTGCCATCGGGCGACCAGGCGGCACCCAGCGGCTGAGTGTCGATGTTGGTCAGCTGGCGATCCTTGCCGGTCTTGAGATCGCGAATCCACAGTTGCGGCAGGCCGCCGCCCTTGTCGGAGGTGTAGACAAGGCTGTTGCCATCGGGTGACCAGGCCACATCAGCGTCCATCGCGCTGTCCCTGGTCAGATTTTCGGGGCTGCCGCCTTTGGTGGACAGCAGCCAGACATCGCCGAGCGCCACGAAGGCAATCTGGCTGCCATCGGGGGACAGGGCCGGCTTGACAATGCCGAGGGCGCGGCGGGGTGCCGTGCTGTCATAGTCATGCTTGGCGCGGGTGTAGCTGGGGCGGGTGACTTCGAGGCGGGCATCGAAGTTGATTGTGGCGAGGCGCGCACCGCTGCGCTGGCGGATCTTGCCATCCGAGACATAGGCATAGCTGCCGCCGGGCTGCCACGAAACGCGGAAGGGGAAGACATTTTCGTCACCCGACACCGCCTTGCCATCGATTTCAAGACGGCTGCCCTTCGCATCGGCGACGACATAGGCGAGCTGGCCTGATGGGCCGAAGGAGGGGGCATCGAGGCGGGCGCCGGTTATGGCCTTCAGGCTGCGTTCGGTGCCAGTGGCCAGCGTGGTGATCCACAGCGCCGAGCCCGACGCACGGGTGCTGGCATAGGCGATCGCCGAGCCGTCTGGCGACCAGGTGGGCATCCGGTCCTCGCCGGGGTCGCTGCTGATCTGGGTGAGGGCGCCGGTGGCGAGATCGAGCGTCCAGATATTATAGTCGGCGCCGCCCTTGCCGAGCCGATCGGACGAGAAGGCGATGCTGCGGCCATCGGGCGACCAGGCGGGCTCCCGGTCATCATAGGCGCCTTCGGTCAGGCGTTTGGCGCCGGTGCCGTCGGCGGCGACCGTCCACAGATCATAGCCGCCTTCGCGGAAGGCGAAATAGGCGAGCCGTTTGCCATCGGGCGACCAGACCGGCTGGCGGGCGTCGTTGAAATAATCGGTGATGAGCGTGGCGCGGCCGCCGCTGGCGGGCACGATCCACAGGCTGCCCTGCAGATCGATGGCATAGGCCTTGCCATCGGGCGAAACGCTGACCGACATCGATGTTCCTTCGTGAACATCGAAGGCGAGGCGCTGGCCGGTGCCGGGCGGCAGGGGTTGGACTGGGGGAGCCGCGCAGGCGGCAGCGGCAAGCAGCGCGGTTACCGAAACAAGCAGGCCGGTTTTGGTGGTTCGTGTCATGCTTTCCCCCTGATGGCACCGACAGCCCCCATTGCTGCAGTGAAAACGCGGTGAGTCTGGCCGCGACTATTCCAGAGTCCATGTAGAGGCGTGCATAACAGGGCTAGCCCGGTCCACCAATGCAATCTCTACGCCAAATTACATATGGCGGGAATGTGATGCCGCCCGTTTACATTGCAGTTGGATGACAAAGAAATCTGACCGGCCGGAACAGGGCGGTGCCGGAAAGATTACAGTTCGGCAATGTCATTCGCTGAAGTGGGGATGATCGACATTTCGTGTCCGTTTGTCTGGCGAGCCGGGGGTTCGCCAGAGCCGAATAAATGACGCCATTTGCGTCATGGAGAAATTGTCATCGCGGCATTGCCACAACAGGGGGTCAGCATGAGCGGATATTTCGAAACGACTGGTGTTTCGCAACAGCGGGCGCCGGCCCGGGCGCTGGCCTTGCGTTCGGCGTCGCCATTGTCCGCTGCGCTGGCGGCGCTGTTCTGGGCGAATGCCGCCGCTGCCCAGACGGCTGCGCCGGCCCCCGGCGCCACGGCGCAAGCCGCCGAGGCCCCCGAAGCCGAAGAGATCGTCGTCACCGGCTCCCAGATCCGCGGTGCGCGTGACACTGGTGCCACGCCACTCAGCGTGGTCAGCACCGAACAGATCCAGGCCGTTGCCGCCGTTTCCGGCGCCGATCTGTTCCGATCGATCCCCAGCCTGGGCGGCGTGACCTTCAACGAGCAGGTGCTGGGCGGCGGCAGCCCCAACGCGGCGCGTGGCGACGTTTCCACCATCTCCCTGCGCGGTTTGGGCAATGGCAACACGCTGGTGCTGATCAACGGCCGCCGCAGCGTGCTGCACCCCACCAGCCAGGCCATCACCGGCGTGATCGATTCCGGCGTGCCGACCTTTGGCTACAACGCCAACACCATCCCGGTGGGCGCCATCTCCCGCGTTGAAATCCTGCGCGACGGTGCGGCGGCGCTTTATGGGTCCGATGCGGTGGCCGGCGTTGTCAACAATGTGCTGAACGACAGTTTCAACGGCGCCAAGTTCGACATGCAATATGGCGGCGCCGAAGGCACGTCCTTGCGCGAATTCCAGTTCAATGCCCTGGTTGGCACCGATTTTGCCAAGGGTCGCGGCCACATCACCCTGTTCGGCGGCTATGCCAACAAGACGAAATTGCTGCTGGCCGATCAGGACTACACGGCCTTCCTCGATCGCCGGCCGTTCGTGGCCGGCACCAGCTTTGCCAATGTCGCGGCCTTCAACGGCACCAGCACCTCGACGCCGTGGGGCACCTTCCGCGCCTCTGGCGCTGGCATTGTCACGGCCGGCGGCGTGCCGCTCACCAACGCATCGCGCCAGTTCCATGTGCAGCCCAACACCAATGCCGGCTGCCGGATTGGTACCACCACCACGGGCGTTTGCTATGACGACGGGGTTGGCACGACAGAAATGAACAATGTCGATGCCAATCTGCGTTTTGACAATGTTGCCAGCTTCCCTGAACTCACCACACAGCCCAGTGTCGATCGCGTCAATCTCTTTGCCTTCACCACTTATGAGCTGACCGACGATATCGAATTCTTTGGTGAAGCCGGGCTCTATTATGGCAAGACCGACGCGCTGGTCACCTCGGGCGGATCGCTGGCCAATATTCCGATTACGGTGGCGGCCAATGCCTACTGGAACCCTCTGGGCGCAGTTGGCTCGCCCAATCGGTTGGCGGGCCTCAATATTCCCGCGGCCGGCTTGCCGGTCACCATTGCCTCGCTGAACTATGTCGATGCCGGTCCGCGCCAGATCGAAGTGACCAATTATCAGTATCGCCTGCTGGGCGGCCTGAAGGGCGAGATCGGCAACTGGCACTGGGAGACCGCGGCACTTTATACTTGGGCGACCGCGCGCGACGTGGCCGATGGCCTGTCCAACACCGCCCTGCAGGCGGCGATCAACCGCACCACGCCCGATGCCTATAACCCGTTCAACGGCGGCTGCCTGGCGACGCCCGGCGTGGGTGATTGCACGCTCAACCAGCAATCGACCATCGACAGTTTCAAGATCAAGGCGGTCCGCGCCACCAAGACCACGCTGGCGCTGTGGGATCTGCGTGTTTCCAACAATGAACTGCTCACCCTGTGGGCCGACAACAAGGTGGGGATCGCCGCCGGCATCGAATATCGTGAGGAGACCTTCCGTGACAACCGCGATGCCCGCCAGGGCGGCGTCGCCGGCGTGGACATCACCTATACCGACAGCGTGACCGGTATCTTCTATGGCTCCGATTTGGCCGGCGCCAGCCCCAGCCCCGATGTGTTCGGCAAGCGCAACGTGAAATCGGCCTATCTCGAACTGGCGATTCCGCTGGTGAATGACGACATGAACGTGCCGCTGATGCGCAAGTTCGATGTGCAGGTCGCCGGTCGCTACGAGGATTACAGCGACGTCGGCAGTGTCGCCAAGCCCAAGGTGGCGGTGGCCTGGGATGTGTTCCAGGGCCTCACCCTGCGCGGCAGCTGGGGCCAGGGTTTCCGCGCACCCAACCTGGAAGTGATCAACACGGCCGCGCTGGACCGGGTGAATCAGGGTGTGGAATATACGCTGTGTGAAGCGGATCTGCGCGCCGGCCGCATCACCAATTTCAGCCAGTGCAATCGCAATATCTCGGTGCTGCGCCGGTCAGGCGGCAACCCAAATCTGAAGCCCGAAGAATCCGAAAGCTGGAACCTTGGTGTGATCGTGTCGCCGCCTCTGCCGGATGGCTGGGGCCAGTTGAACCTGACTGTCGATCGCTGGCGCATCGCGCAGAAGAACGTGGTCGGGCTGCTGGATTTTCAGAACCAGCTCAACCTTGATTATCTGCGGCGGGTGGGCGGCACCACCAATACCAATGCGGTGCGCGCCGCGCCCACGGCCGATGATATTGCGGCTGTGGCCGGCACGCGGCTGGCCCCGGTGGGTGAACTGCAATTCGTGCTGGCCAATTTCGAGAATTTGCAGCCGATCACCGTCGAAGGCCTCGATTTCAATCTGGATTATCGCCTGAAAACCGCAGGCATCGGAACCTTCAGCCTCAACCTCAACGCCACCAAGCTGATCAAATATGAAGTGGCCGCGCCGCCCCAGGTGCAGGAATTGATCGATGCCAAGGCCGCCGGCACCATCAATGCCGCCGTGCCGGTGCTGGGCGGCGGTGATTTCGTCGGGATCGATGGCCAGCCGGAATGGCGCCTGACCGGCAATCTCACCTGGACACTGGGGCCGGTGACGGTTGGAACCTTCGTGCAGTTCATCGATCAGGTGGTGCAGAATGCGGTGCGTGATGCCAACGCCAACCCCTTCCCGGTGAAGGGGCAGACGACGGTGAACATGTTTGTCGGCTATCGCTTCGAAACCGAGAATTTCATGAATGGCACCAATATCACCGTTGGGGCCCGCAACATCGGCAATCTGGCACCGCCGTTGGCCTCGACGGGCTATTTCTCGCCCCTCTATGCACCGCAGTCGCGTTACTGGTACGTCAACGTCTCCAAGAGCTTCTGACAGGAAAATTGCAATGAACAGGGCAGGGGGCGCCAGCCGGCGCGATGTGGCGGCGATGTTGTTGGCGGGTGGCGGGCTGGCGGTGTTGCCGGCGCCGCTGCGCGCACAGGCAGCCGGGCCAGTTGAACCGACCCGGCTGATCAGTGCCGGCGAAACGCTGCGCCCGGAAATCACTGGCAGTTTCGGCATCGTGGCGGCCGGCCGCCATTATGCCTGTGCTGCCGGCATCCGCATGCTGATGGCCGGCGGCAATGCCACCGATGCCGGCGTGGCCGCGGTGTTTGCTGCCGCCATCACCGAAATCTCGCATTTCGGTTTCGGCGGCGAGGCGCCGGCGATCATCCATGATGTCGCCAGCGGGCGCAGCGTGGTGGTGAATGGCCAGGGCACCGCGCCCGGCCTCGCGCGGCCCGACGTATTTGCCGCCGCTGGCGTGATCCCCGGCAACGGCCCCAATGGCGGCACCATCCCGGCCGTGGTCGATGCCATGGCGCTGGCCTTGCAGTTCAACGGCACGATGACGCTGGCGCAGGTGATGCAGCCGGCGATCGAACTGGCCGATGGCTTTGTGATGTACAATTTCCTCGCCGAGGTATTTGCCAGCCAGCAGAAGGCCACGGCGCAATGGGGTGCCG
>Ga0075154_10002043_pt1 | contig 13517 bp, 12 predicted proteins | sample JI71714BDNA_FD_70965 | JGI IMG/M metagenome (GOLD analysis project Ga0075154, IMG submission 70965) | Wastewater effluent complex algal communities from Wisconsin, to seasonally profile nutrient transformation and Carbon sequestration -... | ecosystem: Engineered > WWTP > Effluent > Algae... | reverse complement strand
GGGTTTATTTTGATAAGAAAGCTAGCAATTTCAACTATTTTCAACCCATACACATAGCCGCCATTTACGGAAATTTAGTTTTGGTCAAAGCGTTGGCAGAAAACGGGGCAGATTTGCACGCGCGGATAAAATACCCCCAAAGTTATCAAAAAGGGCAACGCCATATCTACCAAGATTATACTGCTACTATGCTCGCCGTCCAAAATTATAAGGGTGCAGATACCAGCATTTGGAAGGATATTTTCAACAAAGGGGTTAATCATCGCCACAACAAACTACCCGACGGGGCTAATTTACTCCACGCCGCGCTTAGAACCCAACAGCCCAACCCCGCTACGGTAAAATATCTACTCAATAAAGGTTGCGACCCTTTGGCAGAGGCTAAAACGGGCAAAGATACCAGCAATTTATTCACCTATTTTGCCAGCATACACAGCAAATTCAACCCAGATTTGGCGCAAATGTTGTACGATAAAGGGATAAAAAAAGTTTATGATATAGATAGTTTGCCCTATTTGTACCATATTATAAAATACAATCAAATAGATTTGTTGCAGTTTGTCATCAGCAACGGGTTGGTTAATTTGCAAAATTTGCCCCATCCTATTTATAAAAATCCTTTGGCAGCAGCAGCTTATTGGAACAAAGTGGGTATATTTTACTACCTTTGGGGGCGTTATTCTTACCCCAACGCAAGCAACAGTATAGGACAGGAGGTTTTGAGTATGGTCGAACAAAACCCGAACAAAATCTACGGGCGTTTGGTGGGCAAAGGTGATTTTTCCAACGCAGAGCTAAATTTTTTCAATTATGTCAACAGCAAAGTTTTTCAGGGGGTAGAATTAACCTTTCAGCCTTTTATGGACAGCGTTTTTTATAAAGAGGATAGCAGCATTTACGATAAAAAAACCTTGCAGGGGAAAAAAACTATCTATTTGATAGGAAGTTGGACGGAACAGTATCACTTATTGAATGTGGATAAAATAAACAGCAGTTTATCCCAAGCATCAGTTACCGATTACAATTTTTTGGTTTTGGATTATACCAACAAAAAAGCTTACAACTACAATTATACCAGTAATTATAGACCCAGAGGGGCAGAATATGCAATGTTGCGGATAGATGCCAACAATCCCAACATCGCCAAAGAGTTGCAAGGGCTTTATCTGGTGGATGAGAATAATATTGTTAGAGCTAAAATCCCCCAGACTGTACTTTTTTATAATAATGGAGCTAATTATTCAGCACTTTTGAAATACTTTTTTAAAATGTAGGCTTTATTTGCGCCTTTTGTCCCCTATCGGTTTTAGAACTGGTAGGGGATTTTTTATACAATCTATGATTAAACAACAAGCAGCTATTAGTTACCGAAATATAACTTTTACAAAAATCGTATTTTAGAAAAATTTTAGAAAAAGCTAAAAATAGCAACTCCGCCAACATTTTCGCTAGAACTCAGAACCGTTCGACACTTTCAAACCTCGAGTCTGCACGTACAGAATGGCAGTTTGCACCTTCAGAACGCAAGTCTGCACGTACAGAATGGCAGTTTGAACCTTCAGAAGTATATTCTGCAGCCACAGAATATAGTTTGTAACCTTCAGAACCCTATTCTGTATATTACCAGCGCGTTTTGAACCTTCATAACCCTATTCTGCACGTGCAGACGATAGATTTGAAGGTTCAAAACACAATTCTGCAGGTGCAGATTAAGGGTTTGAAAGTGTAAAGCCACTGTTTATAAGGGTTTTGGCATTTTTACCATTTTTATCAATTCTAAAAATAAAATATGCGAATTGATGTAACTTTTAATCAAATTCAACAAAAAAACAAAACCCCCTTACGCAAAAGCATAAGAGGGTTAAATGATAATTTTACATCCATTCCCAAGCTGTAGAATGGGCTTGGTGTTGTTCTACATAATCTAAAAATTGGTTATAAAATCCAAAACTTGCCAGCGTGGCACTATCGCCAATTATCACCAATTTTTTCTTAGCGCGGGTCATCGCCACGTTCATACGGCGGCTATCTTTGAGGAAGCCAATCTCGCCCTTGTCGTTGCTGCGCACCATTGAGATGTAAATAACATCCCTTTCCTGCCCCTGAAACGAGTCGATAGTATCCACGTGGATGCGCGCTTCTGGGAAATGGTCAAAATCCTTCTCAATTTGCTCCTGCATAAACAAAACCTGCTCTTTGTACGGGGAAATTATCCCTATGCTCACTTTCGGGCGTTGTTCTTCCAACAAAAATAACAGATTGTCCAAATGTTGGCGCAGGATAAAGTACTCTTCGGGGTTGTAAAAACTGCTCGTTTCTGGGTTAATTTTCTCCTCAAAACCACAGCCCGCCGTGTCTATAAACTCAACGGGGCGCGAATCGGGTTGATTTTGTACCACCAAACCCCAACGGGCAACCATATCGGCGGCTTTGAGTTGGTTATGGTAGAAAATTTTGTTGCTAAAGCCCATAATCCGCTCGTGCATACGGTATTGGGTATCCAATAGGCAAACATCTTTTATCCTCGCCACCCCCTTTTCGAGCAAAGTAACCGCCAAACCCTCGCGAGCAGCTTCCATACTCTTGACCGTAGGGGGCAATTGGAACGGGTCGCCAGCGAGTATAACCCTATCCGCTTTCAGAATGGGTATCCAGGTGGCGGGTTCTAAGGCTTGGGCGGCTTCGTCTATCACAACGGTGCGGAAGCGTTTTTTCTCAATATAAGAATTCATCGCCCCCACCAGCGTACAGGTGATAACATCGGCTTCAGCAAACAACTTTTCTATTATGTAATCTTCCAACAGCCGCGCCTGATGCAATAACTGTCGGGCTTCGTTGCGGGCTTCCCTGCGCTCGTCCCGCTCTTGTGGCCCAAAGGTTCGTTTGAACTTTTCGGCTTGGCGGAATTGGGCTGCTGCTTCTATGCGCATTTTTTTGACTTCAGACATTTCCCCCATACCGTCCAAAATCCCCTCTACTGTGTGCTGCAATAGGCTTTCATCCACGCGGGAGATATTGCCCACCCGCACCACTTTTAGCCCTACGGCTGCCAACCTTTCGGTTAATAAATCGGTGGCGGGATTGGAGGGCGCACAGACCAAAACAGCTGATTCATATTTTGAAATCTGTCTTATCGCCTCTACCAAAGTGGTGGTTTTGCCCGTGCCTGGAGGCCCGTGTAAAATGGCAATATCTTGAGCGGCAAGGCAGCTATTTACCGCCTCGTTTTGGGAGTTGTTGAGTTTGGGAATATGCACGGGGTAAAGCCCTTTTTGGAAAGTGGGGGGTTGATAACCCATAAGTATCTCGCGCAATTCGCCCAGCCGCTCGGATTTTTTGGCGTTGAGTACAGTATTCAGCGCGCGTTCCATTTCGTTATAACTGCGCTCATCGAAAGCCAACTGTATGCCTATTTTATTGGTCATAATCCAAGTGGGCAGTTCTGTGCCGTATAAAATTATCTTCATTCTATTCTTGTCGATAAAATGGATAATCCCTTTCTCTTCTAAGCCGCTTTTGGAGGTTAAAAACTCCTCGGAAAAGATAGAAACTACAGCCCCAGCTTTAAACTTGTGCGGGTTATCTTTTAGTTTTTGCCTTTCTATCATCACAAAGGGGTGGTCGCCCAAACTCCAGCCCTGATTGAGGGTTTGGACGGGAAACCAGCAAGCTCCTGCTTTGATTCGGTCGTTTAAGGATAATTTTTTTAATAAATTATCGTATATTTTAATCTCTTCTTCTTTCTCTATTTGAAGCGATTTTAGCAATTGTTTGAGTTCTTCGGTGGAAGTCATCGGTTGGGTATGGGTTAAATATAATGAAAGGGTTAAATGGGGTGGCTAACATACATCGTTTTGGCGTATAGGTAAGCATCCACTAAGCTTTGGTCACCTGTGGGGATAGCGTTTTTGAGCAAGCCCTCCAGCTTATAACCCGTTTTTATCGCCACTTGTTCGCTGGCTTTGTTCTCGGGTTGCATTAAAATACAAATTCGGGTCAATTTGAGGGTGGTAAAAGCCCATTGTTCTATCCAACGGACGGCTTGAGTGGCTACGCCCCTCCCCCAATAGTCGCGGGAGATAAAATAGCCTATTTCGCCTATGTATTTTCTGTGCTGGTCTATCTTTATCCCTATTGCGCCTATTACTTTGTCCCCGTCCAAGATGCTGAAATCGTAGGAAAGACCTTGTGCGGATTTGACCTGAACGGATTGCAAGTAGGCGATTTCATCCTCTACTTTAGCCACCTTGACGGGGAAATAGATAAAGTCTGGATGGTTGAGAATATCCATAAACGCTTGGGCGTCGGCTACTTGTTGGGGGCGATAGCTGATATTGGGTTGTGTTTGCATCGTTTGAAATGTTTGGGGTTTGAAAAATTAAGAAAATGGGGGGTTATTTTACCGAATAACGCTCTTCATTGAGTATGCGTAAGGTATTGTAGGAAAAACGAACATCTTTGAGCGGCCCCAATTGGGTCAAAATTTCCTCGTAAAGGGTATTAGCTGAAGCCCTGCGCTGTCTTATCGGGCACATATAACGCATAGTCAAAACGATACCATTATCTTCTATACTCGTGAATACTATAGGTGATAATTTGCTGGCTGTAATCATATACTTGTCTGATAATTCTTCCAACTCTTTGTACACATCTTCAGATAGAACAGGCGCGTGTGTTTGCAAAATCGCCTCCATCACCTCTTTGGCTCGCCTCCAATTGCTATCTAGGGTGAGCGGAAGCCTAATCTCGTTCCAAAGATGCCCAACTAAGGTGCTATAATTCATCACCGATTGATTGAATACTTTGGAGTTGGGTACGTGGATTATCCGCCCTGTGCTTTGGTCTGCTTGTACCCAGTTTCTAATCTCTATCATCGTGATTTGAAACAAGCTAATATCTATAATATCCCCTATGTGGTGGTCAATTTCTACCCTATCACCCACTTTGAAAGGTTTGTCGGCTAAAATATAATACCAAGCTGCTATGTTAGCTATAGGGTCTTTGAACGCAATAGCCAACCCAGCAGAAACCAAACCCAAGAAAGTAGCGAAAGAAGCGAAGCGGTTAGACCATATAAATATGATACTAATCAGCCCCACAGCGTACATCATATAAGTAGCGTTTTTGCGCCAGCGGTATTTATTGGCTACGTCAGTGTTGATTTTATTGATAGAATTAACCACTACGCTTTTGATAATCCAAATTAAGACCATCAAAATGATAGAAATCAACAGTTTGCTCTCTGTTTCACTCAGTCCTTCAGACCAATTGTTGAGCCATTCCCAAACCTGCATAGATTAAACCTTTTGTGGGTGAGCAATATATTTTTTTAACAAAAAAAAACAACAAGTTACGAGCCTGTTGTTTGCAAAAAGGTAGAAAAAGTTAGGATAAAGTTGCTGTCAAACAGTTTATAAATGTGTCAATATCCGCTTTGTTGTTGTATAAGGGCGCGGGGGCTACTCTAATCACATCGGGATAACGGTAATCTATGATATTGCCCTGAGTGAGTAGTTGGTTGAAAATGTCTTTGGAGTTGAGGGGGGCTATGGCTGCGTTGTTAATTTTGAGCGAAAGCTGCGCGCCCCTTTCGGCTGGGTTGCGGGGGCTGATGATAGTAATTTTATCCGTATTGAGCGAGTCAAGTTTAGCTTCCAAGTAGTTGGTTAATTCCAAAGATTGAGCGCGGATAGCCTCCATACTCGTTTGGGCGAAAATATCCAAAGAAGCCACCAAAGGCGCAAGGGATAAAATGGGTTGATTGGATAATTGCCAACCCTCTGCTGTAGCAATGGGGATAAAATCGGGTTTCATCTCAAACCTATCCGATTTGCGATAACCCCACCAGCCCGCAAAGCGGTGCAAAGAAGCATCTTGGTGGTATTTTTCGTGGATATAAACAGCCCCTATAGCTCCAGTGCCGCCGTTAAGGTATTTATAATTACACCAAGCGGCAAAATCTACGTTCCAATCGTGCAGATACAAGGGCACATTTCCCGCCGCGTGGGCTAAATCCCAACCCACACAAATACCCTTTTCTTGAGCGGCTTTGGTGATAGTCGCCATATCGAATAGCTGTCCTGTGTAGTAGTTGATACCGCCCATCATAAACACGGCGATTTCTTCCCCCTGTTCGGATATAAGTTGTAAAATATCTTCGGTACGAAGCAAATGTTCGCCCGCTCTCGGTGCGATTTCTACCAAAGCTGTAGCAGGGTCTTGTCCTCTATACTTGAGATGAGATTCTACCGCGTAACGGTCGGAGGGGAAAGCTCCCTTTTCTATCACAATTTTTACCCTTTTGCCTGTGGGACGATAGAAGCTAACCAACAACAAGTGCAAATTAACGGTTAGGGTGTTCATCGCCACCACTTCGGTAGGTTTCGCGCCCACTATGGCAGCCAATTGGTTGGTAAAATTTTCGTGGTAAGGTGTCCAAGCGCGGCGTGCGCGCACGTGTCCTTCTACGGCGAGATTTTGCCAATCTTCCAACTCTTGCATTACGGCAGCAGTAGCTGCTTTGGGTTGCAAACCGAGCGAATTGCCACAAAAATAAGCAACTTCTTCCCCATTAGATTTTTTGGGGATATAAAACGAACTTCTGAACATAAACGGGTTGATTTTGGGCGCAAAGTTAGCTATTTCCAATTAACGGGATTGTTTATTTTCGTTTTTTTGCTTTTTTTTGGTTAAAAAGTTTGCGTTTGAAAATAAAAAGCTATTTTTGCGCCGAACTTTGCCCTAAAAATATGAAAAACATACGCCCAATTTACGAGCAGTTGGGGGTGGATTATTACTATAAAAATTATCCCCACTCCTACCAAAACCCGCACGAAGAACAGGTTAGAAACTTATTATTACAAAATAAGGATAAAATCGCTTACCGTTCTTGTCTAGATTTTTGCGCTGGCGGGGGCGAAGTCTCCAAAGTGTTGCTGGAGTGGGATAATACCATTCAACTCACCGCTTCCGACCCTTACACACACCAATTATATCAAAAAAATATAGGGCGGGCTTGCGAGCGTTGGAGTTTTGACGAGGTGATTAAGCATAAAATTGATGCGCGTTTTGATAGTATTATCAGCAGTTTTGCGCTGCATCTTTGCCCTTTGGATAAGTTATTCCCTTTGGTGTATAATCTACTTCAGTTAGCGCCCCAATTGGTGGTGATTAGCCCCCACAAGCAACCCGATTTGAGCGATTATCCCCAATTTGAGTTGGTTTTTGAAGGTTATAGCCTAACTGAAAAGGGGAAAAAGGTGTTTTTGAAAAGCTACAGGTTAGCTGTTTAGTTGTTGAATAAAATTCTTAATTTTTTATATTATATTCTTTAAATAAAAATGTATAACGGTAAAAAAGTGGTGGTGGTTTTGCCCGCCTACAACGCTGCATTGACGTTGGAACGGACATTAAAAGAGGTGGATATGAACTTGGTGGATGAGTTGATTTTATGCGACGACGCGAGCAAGGATAACACAGCAGAATTGGCGCGCAGTTTGGGCGTGCATCACGTCATCGTACACGAGAAAAATAAAGGCTACGGTGGAAATCAAAAATCATTGTACAACAAAGCCTTAGAAATTGGGGGCGATATTGTGATAATGTTGCACCCAGACTATCAGTACACCCCCAAACTAATCCCGTCTATGGTTAATATCATCGGCGAGGGTTTATACCCTGTAGTGTTGGGTTCGCGTATATTGGGCGGGGGCGCGAGAAGGGGCGGAATGCCTTTGTACAAGTACATTTTCAACCGTATGCTCACCGCCACCCAAAATTTTTTGGTAAGCTATAAACTATCAGAATACCACACGGGTTATCGCGCCTTTAGCCGCGAGGTGCTGGAGGGGATAAATTTCAACTCCAATTCTGACGATTTTGTATTCGACAATGAGATGCTTTCGCAGATTATTTACCACAAATACCATATTGCTGAAGTTACCTGCCCGACTAAGTATTTTGACGAAGCAAGTTCTATCAATTTCCGCCGCTCAGTAACCTACGGTTTGGGTGTTTTGCGGGTATCGATGGGGCATCTATTCGCCAAATGGGGGCTAAATAAGTCCATTTTGTATAAAAAACCATAATTGGTATTTCCCGCTAAACCTTAATTTTCAAAAGTATGGATATTGATGAAGTAGAAATACACCTCAACGGCACCGCTCAAGTTTTGTTGCAGATGGTTTTGGCTTTTGTAATGTTTGGGATAGCGTTGGATACAGATTTTGCCGATTTCAAAGAGGCGTTGAAAAAACCCAAGCCGATTTTTGTGGGGGTTGTAGCCCAATTACTACTATTTCCTGCCGCTACTTGCGTGTTGATTTTGTGTTTAAACCAATTTGAGGCTACAGCATTGGGGGGAAGTATGGCGTTTGGATTATTGTTGGTAGCTGCTTGCCCTGGGGGGAATATATCCAACTTTTTGACCTATCTATTCAAGGGAAATGTGGCTTTATCGGTTATATTATCGGCTATTTCTACACTAGTTGCGAGTATTTTCGTGCCGTTTAATTTTGCTTTTTGGTCGCAATTCATCCCCGATACCAACGATTTATTATACGAAGTTTCTCTATCTTTTGCCGAATTGTTCAAATCTATCTCTTTTTCGCTGGCGTTGCCTATGTTTGCGGGGTTATTATTTTGTAGATATTTCCCCTTATTGGCACACAAGATGAAAAAGCCTGTGAATATACTATCGCGGATTTTCTTTACAGGATTATTGACGGGAGCTATTCTAACCAATTGGACAAATTTTATCAATTATATTGGCGAAGTGTTGCTAATTGTAGCCCTACACAATTGTTTGGGGTTAGCTATAGGCTGGATTTGGGCAAAACTGAACTTTTTATCCACCCGCGACTGCCGCACAATTGCTATGGAAGTGGGCATACAAAACTCGGGTTTGGGGTTAATTTTAGCCCTGCAATACTTTCCCCATTTGGGTGGAATGGCTTTTATAGCCGCTTGGTGGGGAATTTGGCACGTCATTTCTGGGGGGTCTTTGATGCTGATATGGCGGGCTATGGATGAAAAAGAGCAAGAAATTTCACAACAAAATAGCTAATTATCAACTTTTTACGATTTGATATTTTTATCTTATGCTGATTTTATCCAACGTTTTACCCGCGCCTTTGCAGGGGCAAGTTCGCGCTGATTCACAAATTTGGCAATGCGCCCAACAGTTTGAACGCAGCCGCCGCTATTTTGTGTCTGCTGCTTCGGGCAAGGGAAAAACCACCCTGCAACATATTTTCTACGGCTTGCGCCACGATTATAGCGGCGGGGTATTAATTGATTCTGCTGCGGGAAAGTTCCAAACGGGTAAAATTTCTTCCGACGAATGGGCGATTATCCGCACGAAAGTTTTATCTGTCATTTTTCAAGACTTGCGCTTATTCGCTGAATTGAGCGTGGGCGAAAATTTACTGATAAAAAATCAACTCACCGACTTCAAAACCGAAAGCGAGATAAAAGCGATGTTGGCTTTTCTGGAAGTGGATAGTTTTTGGGATAAAAAAGCTGGGCTGTTGTCTTACGGGCAACGCCAACGGGTGGCTATAGTTCGCGCTTTGTTGCAGCCTTTTGAATGGTTGCTGATGGATGAACCTTTTGCGCATTTGGACACAGAAAATATCCGAAAAGCCTGCACTTTGATTTCCGACGCTTGTAAAGCGCAAAACGCTGGTTTTTTGCTGGCGAGTTTGGGCGACCGCTATTTTTTGGAGTACGATTTTGAACTGCATTTATAATCAAACACAAAATTTAGCTAAAAATATGCGCGTTGTTGAATTTATAACTTTCCCAGATATTAGCCCTGAAGTTCCTGTTGAAAATTTTCCAATTGAACCCAAATTTGCATTCAAAGACTTTACTGTAGGTACACTATTCCCTTGGGAAGAATTTATTATACAATTTGACGAAGAAGATAGAGAAACCGTCAATAATTATAGAGATGCTATTATAGCAGAAAGGATTAAATGTACCTCATACCCGCATCAATATGACGCAAACCTCAAAACTTGTGCAGTTTTTGAAGATGGTACAATAGCATACTGGGGTTGTCGCGATTGGAGTGCTATGATGGCAGCTATTTGGTCTTATGCGGAAAATAAAAGGTATGGCTCTCACGATTTTATTTAAAGCCGCTCTAAACTAAACTCGCCAATAAGAATTTGTGCGGTGAGGATTAACAAAACAATCATTTCTCAACCATAATTATATGAAAGAAAAACAAAAACTGTTGGAAGTGTGCAACCTGCGCACCTATTTTAAAACGGACGATGGTTTGGCGAAAGCCGTTGATGATATAAGTTTTACCGTTTATAAGGGCGAAACTGTGGGTATAGTGGGCGAATCTGGTTCGGGTAAGTCTGTAACCTGTCTTACCGCTATGCGGTTGATACCACAACCTCCAGGTTTTGTGGAAAGTGGTAGTATTTTATACCATAAAAGCCCCGATAAAGTGGTGGATTTGGTTAAAATTTCCGATGAGGAAATGCGCGAATATCGCGGGAATGATTTGGCTATGATTTTTCAAGAGCCGATGACTTCTCTAAACCCTGTTTTTACCTGTGGAGAGCAAGTGGTGGAAACGATTATGTTGCACCAAAACGTAAGCCAAGCCCAAGCCAAACAGCGCACTTTGGAGTTGTTTGAAAAGGTAAAATTGCCCGACCCGCCCCGTATGTTCAATTCCTACCCTCACCAACTTTCTGGGGGACAAAAACAACGGGTAATGATAGCTATGGCTTTGTCCTGCAACCCAAGTTTGTTGATAGCGGACGAACCCACTACGGCGTTGGACGTTACGGTGCAAAAAACCATATTGGAATTGATTGACAATTTGCGCAAGGAGATTGAAACTTCAGTTATTTTCATCACCCACGATTTGGGGGTTATCGCTGAAGTCGCCGACCGCGTGGTGGTGATGTACAAGGGTAAAATTGTAGAACAGGGCACAGTTTTGGAAGTGTTTGAATCTCCCAAGCATCCTTACACCAAAAGTTTGTTGGCTTGCCGTCCGCCTTTGGATTTCCGTATGAGCAAGTTGCCGATTGTGTCCGACTTTATGGACGTAACCAAAGACGAAGCGGGCAACAACGTTATCAAAGAAAAGGACAAAACCGTTCAAGAGTTGATAGAACAATTCTATGTAAAACCTTCAGAAACGAAAGCGAGGTTGGAAAATTTGACCACCAAATCCAACCTATTAGACATACAAAATTTGAAAGTTTGGTATCCTTCAACCAAAGATTTCTTCGGGCGGGTCACCAATTATGTAAAAGCTATAGACGACATCAGCTTTAGCGTGCGTCAGGGCGAAACTGTAGGTTTGGTGGGCGAATCTGGTTGTGGCAAAACGACCACAGGGCGCGCCATTTTGCGCTTATCGCCAGCCACAGGGGGCAAAATCTTGTTCGAGGGCAAAAATGTTCTGGATTTAGAACCGCCCCAAATGTTGGAACTGCGCCGCCATATGCAGATTATTTTCCAAGACCCCTATTCTTCCCTCAATCCGCGTATGCCTGTGGGTAAAGCGATTATGGAGCCGATGACTTTCCACAATATCGGTGCAAATGAAGACGAGCGGAAAGCCAAAGTGATAGAATTGTTAAAAACGGTTTCGCTAGAAGAACGCCATTTCACCCGCTATCCGCACGAGTTTTCGGGAGGGCAACGCCAACGGATTTGCATAGCGCGCGCTTTGGCACTACGCCCCCGATTTATCATCTGCGACGAATCCGTGTCCGCTTTGGACGTTTCGGTACAGGCGCAAGTGTTGAATTTGTTGATAGATTTGCGCAAAGAGTTCCAATTCACCTACATTTTCATCTCCCACGACCTTTCTGTGGTCAAATTTATGAGCGATAGGATGGTGGTGATGAACAAAGGAAAGATTGAAGAAATGGGCATAGCGGACGAAATCTACGAAAACCCTCAACAAGAGTACACCAAAAAGCTAATCTCTGCTATTCCAAAGGGCAAAATTAGCGACATCAAATCAAGATTGAATCTGCACGTATAAATATACTCCTATTCCATAGGCTACACTCAAAAAGTGTAGCCTTTTTTTATCCCCATTTATTACATATTCACAGTATTTTTGTACAAAAAAAGACTTTTTTTTACTTTTTTGCCCAAAAAAGTATTTTTTAAAAACTTTGTGGCATAGTTTTTGTTTAACGATTTATTAAGAACTTTAAACAAAATTACCAAATTATGCAAAAAAAGTACATTTTTAGCGTTTTCACTTATTTATTCGCCGCTTCTTGTGTTTTTGCCCAAGTTCCTGATTCTATCCCAGAAGAAGAAGAGGATTTTTCCCAATATGCCGATATGAACTCAGCCGACGGTAGCAAGAGCAAAACTTATTGCACCCAAAAGGTCTTTGGACAATCCCCAACTAGGCTCATATCTGTTGGGTATGAACTGCAGGGACCTTATAAAATGATGTTGAACCAAAACGCCAACGGTGTAGCGGCTGAAACTGAGCAGGTAAATTTTAGCCAAGGGCTTAAGTTGGAAACAAGCATCCCCGTAATTTCCCGCAATGACATCATCTGGAACGTGGGTGGGGCTTATTCAGACCATTACTACAGCTTCAGCGATGAACGGACGGAAATAAACGAACCTTTGGCTAGAAGTTTGCAACAGTACGCCCTGCGCAATTTGAGCCTTAACACTTTAGTGTTCAAACCATTAGATGATAAAAACTTTCTATTGGGGCAAGTATTGGGCGAATACGCAGGAGATTGGAATTTTGCAAAATGGCAACCTTTCAACGCTACCAAACTATCGGGAACGCTAATCTATGGGCGGAAAAAAAACGATAGAATGATGTGGGGAGTTGGCGTAACTAGAACGTACAGAGCGGGCGAAGTCAACTATTTGCCCGTGTTTTTGATGAATTATAGCAGCAGTTCGCAAAAATGGGGTGTGGAGATGCTATTACCAGCGCGCGCTGATGTGCGGTATAGCCTAAGCCCCCGCAATATATTCAAATTGGGTTTGGAATTGGAGGGCTCAAGTTATAGAATTAACGATTGGAACAACGATTTCCGCAACGCCAACCAAGTGGGATTGTTAGAAAAATTAGAACTCAAACGCTCAGAGATAAAACTGCGCGCAAGTTGGGATTTTCAACTCAAAAACTTTTATTGGGCTAATCTGACCGCCGGGTATAGAATTATGTACCGTTATAATATAGATGAGGGCAAAGAAGTATTTCGCGGGTTTGGGTTGGTTAATGACCAAGCCTATTTTAACACCAACGACGTAGGCGGAGCGTTTTTTATCAACTTGTCCGTTAATTTTGTAAGCCCTTAATTTTTCAAAATTTTAAACCATTTTTTACAACAAACCTTTTCTATTTAAAAATGAGATTACAACAAATTTTACCCGCTTTTGCCCTTTTGGGATTTACGAGCCTATGGAGTAGCTGCGCAGGCCCATCGGAAGCCAAACCTTACGAGCTTAAAAACATTGAGTTCAAAATGAGCGAACCCGCCACTGTTGGG
>Ga0075154_10002041_pt1 | contig 13526 bp, 14 predicted proteins | sample JI71714BDNA_FD_70965 | JGI IMG/M metagenome (GOLD analysis project Ga0075154, IMG submission 70965) | Wastewater effluent complex algal communities from Wisconsin, to seasonally profile nutrient transformation and Carbon sequestration -... | ecosystem: Engineered > WWTP > Effluent > Algae... | reverse complement strand
CAACAAGAAGCATTTAATAGTGAACTTAAAAAGAATATCCAATTAAGTGGTAGATAAAAAAAGCCCTGCTATTGCAGGGCTTTTTACTAACTAAAAGGGGGATGATTAAAATTTTCCAACTCCAGCACCTGCTATCACAAAAGCTTTTACATCTGTATTTGCTTTTAAATTGTAAGTGTATGGAATTGTTAATGTACAGGTAGATGTGCTTGGTGCTGCAACACCTGTTATGCCAGTATAACTATTGTTACTTAATTCATATTTTCCAGAAGGTGGACCTGATGTAATTAATGGACTGTTGGCAGTTTCGAATACATTGTTTTCAACTTTTAAGCAAGCACCCATTCTACTATTGATCGCAGAGCCAGAAATGTTGTTGTAATAATTGTTAAAAACGTGGCCATTGCCAAACCTGTAAGATGGTAAACGTTGTTCAACTTTTTTATAATAATTGTATGCAAACGTTGTTTTCCTGTCAAAATCATCAGTATCTGAACTTCCTACTAAATGCACTTTATGATGGTCGTGAAAATAGTTCCAAGAAACTGTAATAAATGCACTTGAACCACCAATATCAACTAAACCATCATACAAATCTTGATTGGTTTGTACACTTGGGTCTTCATTAAAGAATTCACAATGGTCAATCCAAATGTTTGATGCATTGTTTATTCTAATTGCATCGCCACCATTTACTAAAATTTGTGGTCTACCTTCATCTCCAGTAGGAGAGTAAACAGCAGGATCGGTTCTATTGGTAATTGAAACCATAGAAATTTTTATATTTCTAATTACAATGTTGCTATAGCCATCAATGGTTAATCCAACTCCATCTAAAAAAGCATTGGCTGTTGTACCAAGTAAAGTTTTATTGCTTCTTACTTTTATACTTCCACCAGAAGTGCCATTGTAAATTCTGCCTTCAACTTTTACAATGTAATTGTTAATGGGGCTCTCTAAATAATTTTTAAGCTCTATATAACTAGTGGCAGTAACAACTTTGGCAGCATCGCCACCACTTGTGCCTCCATTTTGGGTAGCAAAACCTATATTTGCTGCAATGGCGTTGGGAACAGATATAATTGAATCTGTAGAATCTGATTTTTTTGAACAACTACTTGCTAAAAGCACAATTGAGTAGAAGATAACAATCGTTTTTTTCATATTCTAAAAATTTGCAAAGCAATAGAACAACTAGTTAATGTAGAAAAGTAATGTTGAGTTAACAAGCAAAGTTCTAATTAAAAATTGTTTTGTAAATTTTTAATTACGGTAACGTTCCCAAACAAGCATAAAAAAAGCCCTGCAAAATGCAGGGCTAAAGTATTTTAATTAAATAATTAGTAAGGCATCACCATAACTAAAAAAGCGATATTTATCTTTTATAGCTTTTTGATAAGCTTCCATCGTTAAATCATAACCTGCAAAAGCACAAGTCATAATTAATAAACTAGTTTTTGGCAAATGAAAATTCGTAACTAAACTATCTGCAATATTAAAATTGTAAGGAGGATGAATGAAATGATTGGTCCATCCTTCGTTTGGCTTTAATAATTTAGACGCTGTGAAACTAGTTTCCATTGCTCTCATGGTAGTTGTACCAATTGCACAAATACGATGATCATTTTCTTTTGCTTTGTTTACAATTTTTACAGCCGAATCTGGAATATTGTAATATTCGGCATCCATTTTATGTTTGCTTAAATCTTCAACTTCAATAGGTCTAAAAGTACCTAAACCAGTGTGTAAAGTAACTTCAGCAAAACGGATTCCTTTAATTTCACAACGTTTAATTAACTCTTTGCTAAAGTGCAATCCTGCTGTAGGAGCTGCAACTGCACCTTCGTATTTAGCATAAACAGTTTGATAACGTTCTCTATCTTCTTCGTCTGGCTTACGTTTAATGTATTTTGGAAGTGGCGTTTCTCCCAAAGTTTCTAGCATTTTCTTGAAACTTTCATCATCATCATCCCATAAAAATTTGATGGTTCTTCCACGGCTGGTTGTATTGTCAATTACTTCTGCAACCAACTCTTCGCTTTCTCCAAAATATAGTTTGTTACCCACACGAATTTTTCTTGCGGGATCAACAATAACATCCCATAAACGGTTGGGTTTGTTCAATTCTCTTAATAAAAAAACTTCAATTTTTGCACCAGTTTTTTCTTTTCTACCATACATTCTAGCTGAAAAAACTTTGGTGTTGTTTACTACAAATACATCTTTATCGTCGAAGTAATCCATAATATCACGGAAATGTTTGTTTTCCATGTTACCTGTTTTGCGATTTACAACCAATAAACGACTGTCTTCACGACGTTTTGTAGGATTTTGTGCAATGAGATTTAAAGGTAGATCGTACCTAAATTGAGATAGTTTCATGTTACGGCATGATTTAATTTGATGAAGAAAGGCTGCGAAGGTAAGGTTTTATTGCCTTTGCTAAACCAATATTTTGTGGGCTATTGGTTTTTGGTACAATAGTAAACGTCTCTATCTTCTTTCATGCCATACTTAAACATTTCGTTGTGTGTAAATTGGCTTGTATAATCAATAACCTGAACTGTAAACCCTGCTTTTTCAAGTCGATCTTTATAATCTATGCCATATATTCTTACATGGTCTGGCTGTCCAAAAAGTTCTAATTGCTTTTTAGGATCATTTATGTGAATATCTTCAAAAGTGGTGGTTCTTTTGTTATCAACAGGAACATTCAGAATTGCCCATCCTCCTTTTTTTAAAGCTCTAAACATTTCAGACATTGCTTTTGCGTCATCTGGAATATGCTCTAGCACATGATTGCAAATGATTACATCAAATGTGTTATCGGTAAATTTTAAATCTGTTAAATCCATTCTTATGGTAGTTGAGCCATAATCGTATTTATCTGGATTAAGATCTATAGATGTATAATCAATATTGTTAAGCGATTTAAACTTTTTATAAAACAATTTTTCTGGTGCAGCATGCAACATTTTAATATTGGCCGAAAAAAGATTGGTTTTATGTTGTAAAAAATGCCATAAAATTCTATGACGTTCTAATGAGCCACAATTAATACATTTTGCATTGGCTCTTTTTTCAATTCCGGCAGGCAAAAAAGTAATGTAGGTTTTGTTGCAACAAGTACATTCAACATCATTTCCCTTCAAAGCAAATTGTAACAATTTCTTTTTAAATGCTTTAGGAGTAAAATTTTGTCGAATAAAGAGTTTTAAATGCATATGAAATTTTTTTGTCATTATTGCAAACGCTCAAAGTGTAAACTTAGTATATCATTGCCAAGTTAACCTGTGAAAGTTTGAAGCTTAAAGATACATGAGTTACAAAGCATTATATACAGTTATACAATTTTTGGTATAGATGCAATCAATTTTTGTGTGTACTCATTTGCAGGGTTATTGTATATATCGTTGGCTTTACCCATTTCTACAATTTTACCTTTTTGCATTACCATTATTCTATCGCTTATATATCGAACAACCGATAAATCGTGAGAAATAAATATAGCTGTAAAGCCAAAATCTTTCTTCAAATCATTTAATAAATTCAATACTTGTGCTTGTACACTTACGTCTAGGGCACTTACACTTTCATCGCAAACAATAAAAGTAGGTTCTAGTGCCAATGCTCGGGCAATTACAATTCTTTGCCTTTGACCTCCACTAAATTCATGAGGATAACGATTGTAATGTTCTGGCAATAGATTAACTTTTTGCAATAGCTCCATTACTTTTTCTTTTCGTTGTTGTTTTGTAGGCAATATTTTATGCACCAATAGAGGCTCTTCAATTGCTTCGCCAATGGTTAATCTTGGGTTTAAGGAGGAATAAGGATCTTGAAAAATAATTTGCATTTTTTTTCTCAAACTTTTTAAAGTAGCTGCACTGGCTTTAATTAAGTTTTCATTTTCAAAAAAAACATTTCCTTCGGTACTTTCAATCAATCTTAAAATTGCACGGCCAAGTGTTGATTTTCCACATCCACTTTCTCCAACTAAACCCAATGTTTCACCTTTATAAACAGAAAAACTTACGTCATCAACTGCTTTGTTGTATGCTGTAATTTTTCCTAAGAAAGTTTTTTTAGATGGATAATAAACTTTTAAATGTTCAACACTAAGTATTGCTTCTTGTTTTGGTAATTGAGCTGTATTCATCTCAATTTCTTGTGAACTAATTGTAGGAAATTTTTGTATCAACTCTTTTTCTGTTCCATCATCATTCATAAAATCACTCACTATTGGCAATCTTGTATTTTTAGGATAAAGTGCAGGCCTACAAGCCAACAATGCTTTTGTGTATGGATGTTTGGGGGTTTTGAAAATTGTTTGTACAGTGCCAGTTTCAACAATTTTACCTTTATACATTACAACAATTTTATCTGCAATTTCTGCAACTACACTTAAATCGTGGGTAATAAAAATTACACCCATGTTATTGTGTATTTGTAACTCTTTAATGAGTTCTAAAACATTTTTTTGAACAGTAACATCTAAAGCTGTGGTGGGTTCATCGCAAATTAATAAATCAGGTTCGCAACTCATAGCCATTGCAATCATTACTCGTTGTTTTTGTCCACCACTAATTTCATGAGGATAACGGTTAAACAATAAATCGGCATTGGGTAATTTAACCTTTTTAAACAAATCTATTGTTTGTGCTTTTGCTATTTTTTTACTTAGTTTTTTGTGTAAGCAAATGGCTTCCATAACTTGATTTCCACAAGTAAGTACTGGATTTAAAGAAGTCATTGGTTCTTGAAAAATCATGGCTATTTTATTGCCACGAATATTTTGTAAAATATGTTTGGGTGTTTCTAAAATATTGATGGTATTATTATCTGAATACAATAAAATGCTGCCATTTAAATATTTGGCTGGTGGCTGTGGCAATAATTGTAAAACCGATAATGATGTAACCGATTTGCCTGATCCACTTTCGCCAACAATGGCTACCAATTCGCCTTTGGCAATTTCAATATCTATATTTTGTAAGGTTGGAGTAGAGCCTTCTTCGCTAATAAATGTTACAGAAAGATTGTTGATAGAAAGTAATGGACTTTGCATGTGCTAAATAACAGCATTTTTAAGTGAATAAAAAACAGAATCTTTTGTATAGTTAAAATGCTATTGAGATTGGTTAATTATTTTGTCATTCTTTGTTTTGTTGAACCCCTTTATCCTACATTTGCAAACACTAACATTTGGTAGTAAATAATGGACATGATTAAAAAGCATTGGTGGAAAATTTTAGCAATAATTTTATTAATGTACACTTGTATTATGGGTTTTCTAGTGAAAATACCACAAGCTTTACCAGGTGTTCCTTTGTATCATTCTATACGAAATTTATTTTTTCATGTTCCAATGTGGTTTGGAATGATGGTGCTTTTTACAGTATCGTTGGTAAATGCAATTAAATTTTTAAGAAACCCTCAAATAAAATACGATTATTATTCAACCGAATATGCCAGAATGGGTTTAGTGTATGGTATTTTAGGAATAATTACTGGTGCAATTTGGGCAAATTTTCAATGGGGTGCACCTTGGAGCAGTGATCCAAAACAAAATGGTGCAGCCATTGCCATACTTATTTATTTTGCCTATTTCGTTTTAAAAGGAAGTTTAAATGATGAAGAGAAACAAGCAAGAATTGGTGCAGTGTATAACATATTTGCATACTTTATGTTGTTTCCAACAATTTGGATTTTACCAAGATTGGTAGAAAGTTTACACCCTGGAGGTCAAGGAGGCACAGGTGGTAATCCAGCTTTAAATGGAAGTGATATGAGTGCAGAAATGAGAATTGTATTTTGGCCAGCAGTATTGGGTTTTTCTTTATTGGGAGTTTGGATTACAACATTAAAAATTCGATTAAAAATTCTAGAAGCAAAGCAGTTAGAAAATGAATAAAATAAAAATAGCATTCACCGTACTTTTTTTGTTTATCCTTAATGTTTGGGTAAAAGCTCAAGATGTTGCTGTGAATACCAATGCAATTTCAAAAGAAGAACGTTCGGAACAAAGTATTTATGTAGTAATGGCTGTTGCTATTACGATTGTACTTGGATTATTGCTCTATTTAATTAGTTTAGATAGAAAAATAAGTAAAATTGAAAAAGGAAAATTGTAATTTACATTTATCCAATTACAACATATTTTATTGTAAAAATTACTATTAGTTAACGATTGCTCATTTTATAAATTAAAAACGATTCGCTCATGTCAGATCAACATTACAGCTTTTTTCAAAGTGTTGAAAAAAGTTTTGACAAAGCAGCAAGCCTTACCAAATGGGATAAGGGATTGCTAGAACAAATTAAGGCTTGTAACAGTGTATACAGAATGCGTTTTCCAGTGAAAATGGATGATGGCCGTATAGAAGTTATTGAAGCGTACCGTGTACAACACAGCCAACACAAAAGCCCTTGTAAAGGTGGTATTCGTTTTAGCGATGAAGTAAACCAAGACGAAGTGATGGCTTTAGCTGCATTAATGACGTACAAATGTGCTATTGTAAATGTGCCATTTGGTGGTGGTAAAGGTGGTATTAAAATTAATCCACGTAAATACAGCACCTACGAATTAGAAAAAATTACTCGTCGTTATACGGCTGAATTGGTAAAGAAAAATTTTATTGGCCCAGGTATTGATGTACCTGCACCAGATTATGGAACAGGAGAAAGAGAAATGGCATGGATTGTAGATACTTACCAATCTTTAAAGCCAGGAGATATTGATGCTGCTGGTTGTGTAACAGGAAAACCAATTACTCAAGGTGGCGTTAGAGGAAGAAAAGAAGCTACAGGATTGGGTGTTTTCTTTGGAATTAGAGAAGTATGCAATATGGTTGACGTAATGACTAAGCTTGGATTAACTACAGGAATAGTTGGAAAAAGAGTAGTTGTTCAGGGATTAGGAAATGTTGGTTACCATAGTGCAAAATTTTTTAGAGAACATGGTGCAATTGTAGTTTCAATTGCAGAATATGAAGGTTCTATTTATAAAGAAGATGGTATAAATGAAGAAGAATTATTTATACATCGTAAAGCTACTGGTTCAATTTTAAATTTCCCTGGAGCAACCAATTTGGCTAAAAATACAGATGCTTTAGAATTGGAGTGTGACATTTTAATTCCTGCTGCATTGGAAAATGTAATTAATGGAGAAAATGCACCAAGAGTAAAGGCAAAAATTATTGGAGAAGCTGCAAATGGTCCTTTAACACCAGAAGCAGATGAAATTTTTGTTGCCAAAGGTACATTGGTTGTGCCAGATATGTATTTAAATGCTGGTGGTGTAACTGTTTCTTATTTTGAGTGGTTAAAGAATTTAAGCCACGTTAGATATGGTAGAATGGAGAAAAGATTTACTGAAAATATGAACACACATATTCTTTCTCAAATTGAAGAATTAAGTGGTAAAAAAGTAGATCAAAAAGAAAGAGATTTAATTTTACATGGTGCAGATGAGGTTGATTTAGTTCATAGTGGATTAGAAGAAACTATGATTGCTGCAACTAGAGAAATCATGGATATTTGGAAAGCAGATCCATCAATACCAGATATGCGTACAGCAGCTTATGTAAATGCTATTAATAAAGTAGCTACTAGCTATTCTGAATTAGGAATTTTCCCTTAGTATCTCATACCGAACAAAAATGAATACGAGATAGTTTATAAATAAGCTATCTCGTATTTTTTTGTATCGAAACCAAGCGTAACTATTTTGCCATTTTTTTCAATTAATGGGCGTTTAATGGTACTTGTTTTTTCCTTCATAATTTCAATGGCTGCATTTTCTGTGGTTGCATTTAATTGAACCAAAGGATGCAATCCTTTAAATGACGTACCTCTTTTGTTCAACAACTTTTCCCAACCAACTTGCATACACCAATTTTGTAATTGCTGTTCAGTAAAAATTTCAATTTTATTGTTTTTAAATTCAAAATCAATATTGTGTTCTTTTAGCCATTTAATGGCTTTTTGAGTAACATCACAATTGGTTAATCCGTAAACTGAATAACTCATATAAAACTACTTTTTGTTAAGAGTTATGCGTTTAATAGCGTTTCAATATCAAACTTTTGCATTTGCAAAAACGCTTGTATTACTCTTTTACTTTTTTCAGCATCACTCATCAATGTTCCTAATATTGATGGTGTAATTTGCCAAGAAATACCATATTTATCTGCCAACCAACCACACATATCATACCTTCCATTGTCTCCTAGCTTCTCCCAATAAAAGTCTATTTCCTGCTGATTTTCACATTCAATTACAAATGAATTGCCTGGCGAAAAATCAAAATCATGGGCATAATTGCTGCTCATAGCATTGAAAATAAAACCATTCAATTTAAATTGAGTAAACAATAGAGTTCCGTCTGGGATAGTTGGATTTGCATCATGTGGTGATTCTAACAATATTGTTGAATTTTGAAAAATGCTCGTATACATACTTGCAGCTTCTTTAACCAATGTAAACTTTTCATTGGCAAACAATAAACTTGGTACAATTGTTTGTGTTGAGTTTATGGGAGAAATATCTAATTGCCAATTTACTCCATATTCATCTGCAACCCAAGCATATTGTTCACTCCAAACATATTTGTCTAATGGCATTAGTATTTTTCCTTTTTCTGTAAAAGCATCGTATATTTTTTTTTGCTCAGCTTTGCTGCTGCAATAAACATAATAGGATATAGCTGCTGTTGGTTGGTACTTATTGCCACCATTCAGTAACATTAACTTTATACCTCCAATGCTTAATTGAGTAACTATTGGATTACCAGATATTATTTTGGCATCACTAAAAAGCGTACAGTAAAAAGTTGCTGCTTCTTGTGCTTGATTATTAAACCAAATACATGGATAAATTGGTTGAGACAACATTGTTATTTTGTTTTAATTAAAACCGAAGTTGTAATATAAATAATTATTTTGTAAAGTATAAATTGCTTTCGCTACTTTTTCTTGCTGATCTTATACACTTCCCCCTTTTTTAATATAAGTAGTCCAAGTGCAAACGGTTTTTCCCATTTCAAGGTAACCCGATTTTATAATTAGTCTATCTTTTCTAAACCACTCCCAATAGCCCTACATTTCATTGATTAACACTTTTACAATTGCCTAAATGGAGACATTTTATGACAATGTGTTTTAGGCTTTTCTAGGGCTTTTTTCTATGGTTTGCTAGTAACTTTTTTTTCTTTTGCTAAGTTAAAGGCAATAATTTTTGAAGTAATTTTTTAGGTAAAGGCTTGCTTAACTGTAGTTGAATTGCACCTTTCTATATAGTGTATTCAGTCAATTCACTTTTAAAAAATTCAATTGTGTAGGTGTTGGATAAATACCAATTTTTTTTATAAGCACAATAATGAATAATGTTTTTTTGAAGTTTAAATGTGGGCATATTGTAGCCAATGCATTCAGTTACATTGGGAATTACTTTTAGTATTAACTGTCGTAAATCATCTAATTTTTTTACAATTTCTGGTGCAAGTGATGCATGATACTCATTAATAATAGTAAATTTTATGGCACAATACGATAGCATTTTTTTTGCTGATTTTGCCATGAGTAGAATGATTCATTAACTGCTACAAATTATTTTATACCAATACAAATAATATTTATAACTCTAAAAAATCAATTCAATTATTCTTCCAATTCACTCACAGTATTTTTCTTCGAAAAAATATTGGTCAATTGTCTACTGCTGTAAATAGACCTATTGTACTTATTACCTAGGGTTATAATAGTAGCTGTATCTTGTGTAAGCCTTATAAACACACTATTATTGCCATGCCACCAACCATTGTGGTACACTGTTGTATCTGCTCCATCAATGTACAATCTAAAGCCCAAACCATAATTTTTATGTCCAGCTTTTTCGTTGCTATATGGAGTAAAAGCTTGTTGCAATATTTGCTTACCAATAAAGCTGGTATCGTACAAAGCTTTATCCCATAAAAACATATCTTTTACTGTACTATAAACATTTTTATCTCCATACACTACATCAAATTTATCTATTGCAATGGGTTGGTTATTGTAATTAAAAGATGGAGTGTATTTGGCTGAATCTGCTATGTTAAATACATAACTATTTTTCATACCAAGCGGTATAAAAATATTATTCTTTACATAACTTGGAAAATCAATGCCTACAATTTTTTCAACAATTAAAGCTAGTAAAACATAATTGGTATTGCAATAATGAAATACCCTATTGGGCGATGGGTAAGCTGCCGGTTGTTTGTCTATTAAATAATTCAACACATCTTTATTTTGAATAAAGGTGTTTGTTTTCCAGGCTGTATCCATAAAGTACAAATAGTTAGGCAATCCACTTCTATGGCTTAACAACAATTTTACAGTAACACCTTTATAAGGAAAATTTGGAAAGAATTTTTGAACACTATCTTGTAAACTGAGTTTGTTTTCTTGCACCATTTTTAAAATGGCAACTGCAGTAAATGTTTTAGAAACAGATGCTATATGTATGGAAGTATTGGCATCCATTTTTTCTTGTGTAAGCCAATTGCTATAACCATTGTATTTTTCAAAAACAATTTCTCCATTTTTTGCAACTAAAATTCCCCCACTAAGCGTAAACTGTAAGTTTTTAGCATAAAAAATATCAGCCAATCGGTGGTAATTATTTCTTTCTTGTTTACTCAGTTTATTAAATGATAGATTGCTTTTCTTTTGTTGCTTTTTTTGTTGATCATTGTTACAAGCAGCAATACTTACTACAATAATTAAAAAAATAATAAACGATTTACTATTCAGCATTAATACAAAGAATGTTTTGTAAATAAAAAATAAAATCCTGCTTTTGTTGCAGGATTGTTGTGATGTTAGAATTTGTTTTTCCACATCATACTTTCAACTGGTTTATTGGGCTGCCCACTATATTTGGCATTGCTTTTTTGATTGTACTTTACTTCAATTTCTCCATCAACTGGAAAATAAATTAATTGCCCAATTGGCATGCCTGCATAAATACGTACAGGTTGTTTTACGGAAATTTCTAGTGTCCAATTTCCACAAAAACCAACATCGCCTTTCCCAGCAGTTGCATGTATATCAATGCCCAAACGTCCTGTACTACTTTTGCCTTCTAAAAAAGGAACGTGAGCATGTGTTTCAGTATATTCTGCTGTTACGCCTAAATAAAATTCATGTGGTTGTAAAACATAGCCTTCTTCAGGAATTTCAAAGCTTGTAATGGTGTTGTGTTTTTTTGCATCCAATTCCACATCGTCATACTTTGCCAATGTTGATCCTAAATGCACATCATAACTATTGCTACCTAAATCGTTGCGATGATAAGGAACAATTTTAATGGTTCCTTTTTCCATTTCTTCTAAAATTCTTTTGTCGGTTAAAATCATGTTAGTTATTTTTTGTAGTGGGCTTTACAGCTTTAATCAACTTTCTCGGCGTCGCACTCTTCAAGGTTCTGTTTTTCAATCATCAAAAACAATTAATTAATAATTCTCTTTATAAAAGTGCAATATAAATCGTAAATCTGCAATCTAAAATTTCAACTTATAATATGCCTTTGTTTTATCAACAAAATATTAACGCTACAACAAGATTGGCTGTTTGGAAAATTGAAGAAACTGAATCTTTTTTTAGTGGAACAGTACCATTGCAAAGTACTATAACCCATGCCCACAAAAGGTTACAACATTTGGCAGGTAGATTTTTATTGCGTTTCTTGTATCCCAATTTTCCGTATTCAGAAATACAAATTGCTAGTACAAAAAAACCTTATTTGCCCAACGAACAATATCATTTTTCAATTTCTCATTGTGGCGATTATGCTGCAGCAATTGTAAGTACAACCCATAGAGTAGGAGTTGATGTTGAATTAGAAACAGAACGTGTTGTAAAAATTGCACCAAAATTTTTGCACAAACAAGAATTGGAAGAGTTTATGAATAGCGATGAAGCATTGAATATTCAACAACTTACTTTATTGTGGAGTTGTAAAGAAGCAGTGTTTAAATGGTGGGGAAATGGAGAAGTAGATTTTAGTGAAATGATCAGAATTAAACATTTTGAATTGTTACAAAAAGGCAATGCTACTATTGAGTTTAAAGAAAATGAATTACAATTAGCGTATGAATTATTGGGTAAGCTTTGCGTTGCATGGGTAGTGCAATAAAATGTATGGCAAGAATTAACATGAATTCATTTTTAATTTCTTCAGTACAATAAAACCAGTTATACTAAATTTTTATTTTATTGCACAATGGTTATATTGCACAATCAATGCTAAACGAAATGGAATTGCTATGACCCTTGTTGATAGATTAAAGCATATTAAAATTATACGCTCTATTGTTTATGCAGTGGTTGGTATAATTACTTATCCAGGGCTAACTATTTTTAATAAAATTAAAATAGAAGGCACTGAAAACATTGAAAATTTACCTCATCAAAATGTATTGTTTGTTAGCAATCACCAAACTTATTTTGCGGATGTAATTACATTTATCCATATTTTTTGTGCAGTAAAATGGCGAAAGAAAAATAGGCTTGGCTTACCTTATTATTTAATAAATCCGTTTACAAATTTATATTATGTAGCTGCTGAAGAAACTATGAAAGGTAGTTTTATTAGTAGGATTTTTATTTTGGCAGGAGCATTAACTGTAAAGAGAACTTGGAGAGCTGGTGGCACAGAAGTTAGACGTGGATTGGATCCTAGCGATACTAGAAAAATAAATAAAGCATTGGAAAAAAGTTGGGTAGTTACTTTTCCTCAAGGTACAACTAAACCATTTGCACCAGGACGTAAAGGCACTGGCTATATTATTAAGAACAATCAACCCATTGTTATACCTGTAGTAATTAATGGTTTTTGGAGAGCCTTTAATAAAAAAGGATTGGCCTTTAAAAAGAAAGGAACTACACTAAGCATACGTTTTAAAGAACCTATGATTATTGATTATACGCAACCTGCTGAATTAATTGTTGAGCAAGTAATGGATGCGATTGAGCAAAGCAAAAAGTTTATGATGAAAGGAAAACATCATTTAATGAGTGCTTTAGATAAATGATGTTTCTATATCTTTTATCATCCAAATATTGCAACCTGCTCTTCGAAGCTTGTAGCTTCGTAAGTATTATTCTATTGCTTTTAGCAATTATGTAAAGCAATAACATGTTGTAAAAGTTCTGTAAGCCAATATTTTAAAAATGCAAAATTAGCAAATGCTAAATCGTTTTTTATTTAATGGCAATAGAGTTGCAAATGCAACAGAATATTTTCTGCGAAGCTACAAGCTTCGCAGAGCTGGGGAATAGTTCTCTTTTCGGTTGGTGAGACACCAACCGATAGGGGAATAGTTACACCACATCTTGTATCATCCAAATATTACAACCAGTATGTCCTGAGTTGCCAAGTGGTTTATCCAAATATTGAAAACCTAAATTCTCGTACACTTTTACAGCTTTATTCAGCTCTGGCAAAGTTTCTAAATATAGTTTAGTAAAGCCCAATTGTTT
>Ga0075154_10002040_pt1 | contig 13533 bp, 7 predicted proteins | sample JI71714BDNA_FD_70965 | JGI IMG/M metagenome (GOLD analysis project Ga0075154, IMG submission 70965) | Wastewater effluent complex algal communities from Wisconsin, to seasonally profile nutrient transformation and Carbon sequestration -... | ecosystem: Engineered > WWTP > Effluent > Algae... | reverse complement strand
ATTCGGCATGTTTTTTATGGATTGGGTATACGGGAAATGGATCTCTGCCCTGCTCACGCTGCTGGTTTTACTTTTTCCCGGGCGTTCTTTTTTTGTTCGGGCATTCAAACAGGCACGGCACGGAAGGGCCAATATGGATACACTCATAGCGCTGAGTGCCGGTATTTCTTTTGTTTTTAGTCTATTTAACTTGCTATATCCTGCATTTTGGCATGAACGGGGCATTCATCCACATGTCTATTTTGAGTCGGCAGCACTGATTATTGCATTTATTTCCTTAGGTAAATGGCTCGAAAATAAGGCACTTTCAACTAGTTCGGAAGCTTTGCGGAAACTCCGGAATTTGCAGGTCAAAACTATCCGGATTATGCTGAACGGCGAAGAAAAACAGGTTCCGCCGGAGGCTGTAATGAAAGGCGATACCGTACTGGTTTTTTCGGGAGAAACGGTACCCGCCGATGGTGTCTTGATAAACGGAAATTCATTTGTGAATGAAAGTTCGCTAACCGGAGAGTCCATACCGGTTGAAAAACAAAAGGGTAATAAAGTGTACGCCGGAACGCTCAATGACATGGGCAGTTTCAGTATGCGGGTAGAATCGGTGGCTGCCGAAACGGTTCTGGGTAAAATAATTGAGCGCATTCGCGAAGCCCAAGGGCAGAAGGCTCCAGTGCAGGCGCTGGTGGATAAAATTGCTGCCGTTTTTGTTCCTGTGGTGATGGGTATCTCGGTACTCAGCTTTACCATTTGGATGATTGCGGGGGGCAGTACTTTCTTCCCGCAGGCCTTGATGGCTGCCGTTTCTGTTTTGGTAATAGCCTGTCCTTGTGCTTTGGGTTTGGCCACGCCAACGGCCTTAATGGTGGGTATAGGCCGGGCAGCCGAAGACCATACCTTGGTGCGGGATGCGAAAAGCCTCGAAACAGGTGCCCGAACGAATGTGGTGGTGCTGGATAAAACCGGTACGATTACCGAAGGAAAGCCTAAATTGGTTCACCTGGACTGGATTTCAGAAGATGTCCGCGTTCAGCAGGAACCTTTCTTTTATGCGCTGGAAAACCAGTCGGCTCATCCCTTGGCCCGAGCGTTTGTAGAGTCGGTAAATAAGCCTTCAGAAAGTCCGGAAATAGTTGATTTTAAAACGTTCCCCGGGTTGGGTGTTCAAGCTTTTCATGCAGAAAACGTTTACATAGCCGGAAACCGTAAATGGATGGAAGAACATTCGGCACATATTCCTGAATTTTTTATTAAAAAAGCGGATGAATATGCTTCCTCGGGTGCATCTTTAATATACTTTGCCTCCGGCGGAAATGTTATAGCATTGGCGGCACTTGCCGATACACTCAAATCTTCAGCTAAAGAAGCCGTAACGCATTTGCAGCGTTATGGATTGGATGTTGTTATACTTTCGGGAGACCATGAAAAAAGTGTGGCTTTCATTGCCAACGAATTGAATATAACAAATTGGAAATCCGGACTTTTTCCATCCGCAAAAGCCGATTATATAAAAGAAATCCAAGCTTCGGGAAAAACAGTAGCAATGGTGGGCGATGGGATAAACGATACCGAAGCCATGAGCAGGGCTGATTTGAGCATGGCCATGGCTAATGGATCAGACATTGCTATTGATGCTGCCCAGGTTACACTTTTGAATTCTGACCCGATGGGGGTGGTTTATTTTATCAAAACGGCCAGAAAAACGGTGGCCGGAATCCGGCAGAATTTATTTTGGGCCTTTATTTATAATCTGATAGGCATTCCCATTGCGGCGGGTGTACTTTATCCGTTTACCGGTTTTTTGCTCGACCCAATGATTGCGGGAGCAGCTATGGCAGGCAGTTCCGTTTCGGTGGTATTAAATAGCCTGCGCCTGAAATACAGCTCGAAAAGTTAATTAGTTGTGAATTTTTGATTCTGCTTTAAACCCGGGGAACTTATCTGCGTCAAAAAGGCGTAGTAACCAAAAAGAAGTAGAAAGATGAAAAGAGCAATGTTAGGATTAGCCGTAATGGCACTTGTGCAGGCAGGGGTTTATGCCCAGGCTGGGGGAAGAGAAACCGCTGAAAAACGGAAGCCGGTATCGCCTACAGAAGCCGTGGCACGTCTGGATGCCATCGTAAGCCTTCGTGAAGACCAGAAACCCAAAGTGCTGGAACTGGCCACCACGCGCGATGCCAAAATGAAAGCCTTGAAAGCAGAAACTACTGCGGATAAGGAGGCACTGAAAACTAAACGGATGGAAATTAACAAGGCTTATAAAACCGAACTCGGAAAGGTGTTGGATGCTGCCCAGAAAGAAAAACTGAAAGCACATCGCGAAGCCATGAAAAAAGAAGGAAATGGGCCGCATAAAATGAAAACAGCCGATGAAGTAGTGCAAGAAATAGATGCCGTTGTAAAATTGAGAGAAGATCAAAAATCTAAAATCAAAACATTGGCCGAGAATAAAAACGCATCCATCAAAGCACTGATGGCTGATAAAAAAGCCGGCATGGATGAAGAAGCCCTAAAATCGAAACGCAAAGAAATCATGAAAACGTTCCGCAGTGGCGTGAATGAAGTATTGGATGAATCGCAGCGCAAGTTACTTGCCGAGCATCGCAAAGCACAAAAATCTAAGTACGATAAAAAATAATTCAGTTTGTGTGTAGGTAAAAAAAGAAAGCCCTTCCAAATGCATGGAAGGGCTTTCTTTTTATTTTTTAATATCAGTTTGTGACGCTTATTTTACCTAAAGCATATTTATTTCCCTCAGTTATGCGGAAGGTATATATCCCCGACGCATATTGAAAAGGAATGGCATGCAAGCCGCTGTTATTGGTGATTTGCTGTTGAAAAATAACTCTTCCCTGCATATCAATAATTTCCAGCTTTGGTTGGTTGAAACCGGTTTCTGTTAAATTCAGGAAGATGTTTCCATCATACCAATAACCCTGAACCAAATTGGATGCATTTTCATCAATACTAAAATTGTTGAAAACAGATATCATCACTGGCGATGTCTGAACGGTATCGCCCCATTGGTTAACCCCTTCAGCCACGATATAAAATAAACTCGACTGGGTAAACGTATTCGTAAAGGTATTTCCTGTTTTAGGCGGATTGAATGAAAGGTATCCGCCAATGATTGATGTTCTGTATTTCCACTCTACACTTACACCCGGATGGCTGCACGTGAATGTAAGCGGAGCATTACTTTCATTGATATTGATAAACTGGGTATCAACCGGTGTAGCTTGGGCTGTGTAGGTAACCACGCTTAAGTCGCTGCCGTTATCGTTTCCGGTAATGGCCGGAGAACTACTCAGTACACGCACCCGGTATCCGGTTCCGTCGGCAATATTGTTCGGAATCAAACCGGTTAATCCGCTGGCCGAACTTCCGTTCAATGTTCCAATTACGGTAGGAATGGCAAAACTGCCCTGGTCGTTGGATAGCTCAACCGTAAACACGTTGTTGGCATCGAATATAACATTTCCGCTAACCGGCACATTGATTACATTATTGGCCGATGGCGAAATGTAATACGGAGAGCCGGCAATGGTTCCGGTATTGAAACTTGTACCGTTTTCTACGGTAATTTCTACCTCATTGCTGATGACGGCATCGCTGTATTGATTGCTTGATTCGCAGATTACGAAGTAAGTGCCCGGTGTATCAAAAATTGGGCTGAACGATGTGGCTGTTTGCGCCGGACTGAATGACTGGTATGCACCACCGCTGGTACTTGAAAATTTCCATTCACGGCTGAGGGTGTTTTGACTTTCGCTCACATTAAGTGAAGTTCCGGCGGTATTGATGGTAATCGTTTGTGGTGCTAATGGACTCAGGCTGTTGGAGTATTGGTCGATGGTTAACGCCGCGCCGTTATCCGAACCCGTAACGGATGGAAGGCTTCCCTTCACACGGATGAGGTAGCCGCTTCCTTGTGCCGTTCCGGCAGGAATGGTTGCCGAGATGGTGCCACTTCCCGTTCCGGTCAAGGTTCCGATGGTAGTAGCTGAAGCAAATGAGCCGTTGGCATCCGATAATTCGGCCGTAAATACGTTTCCGCCGGCAAAGGCCTGGCTTACCGTGAACGGTACATCCACACTGGCATTCGGAGCGGAGGCGCTGAACTCAAAAGGTGAACCCGCTATCGTTCCGGTGCTTATGGTAACTGAACCAACGGAAATGGTTACTTCATTGCTGCTTACGTTTACGCCGCTGATAACACTTTCACAAATAACATAATAGGTTCCGGCACTTGCAAATACAGGAATGTATGTATTTCCGGTTTCGGCCGGGCCAAATGAAATGTACGGACCGCCTGCAATGGTTGCATATTTCCATTCTCTTGAGCTTCCGCTCGGTGTTTCGGTAACGGTTAATGTTGTTCCGGGAACACTTTCTAATAAAGACTGGCTTCCCGAAGGTGAAATGGAATTGCCGACCACGTTTATGGTCACTTCATTGCTGCGGGTATTCAGTGTTCCAAATGTAGATTCACAAACTACATAATAGGTTCCGGCCGAAGCGAAATTCGGCGTATAACTGGTACCGGTTTGCGATGGGCTGAAGTTTTGGTAAGGCCCGCCGGATGAGGTTGCAAATTTCCACACGCGTGAGCCGGCTGCCGGGTTTTCAGTTACGGTTAAAATGGTTCCATTGCTATTGGCGGCAATCGTTTGGCTGGCAATTGGCGCAATGGAGTTGTTTACCAAGTTAATGGTGATATTATCTACGTTTACGTTAGCCGTTTGGTATGGACTGCTGGCAATCACTCTTACACGGTAACCGGTTCCGCTTGGTGTTCCGGCCGGAATGGTAGCATTGATGGTTCCGGCCGCTGTTCCGCTTAGTGTACCAATGTTTACCGGGCTGGCAAAAGAGCCTGAGGCATCTGATAACTGGGCGGTGAAGGTATTTCCGAATTGGAAAATACCGGTTTTGGTAAAGGGAATGGAAATGCTCGTTCCTTGTGAGGCCGAAACATTGTAAACTAAAGGACTTACAGTTGTGGCGGTAGTGGTAATCGGGTTATAGATGAATTCCATATCATCAATGAATACTTCATCGCCCCCGCTTCCACCTCCCGGCGTATTGTTTGATGTAAAAGTAATCAAGATGAAACTGGGTGTTGTAGCAGGCCCTGTGTAGTTAAATGGCACTGAAATTCGCTGCCAAACATTGCCGTTGGATGTGTAGTTGAGCGAAGCGCTGGCCACTATATAACTTGGCGATGCCGCATCCATAGGGTCTCTATAACTGTTATTGTTATGAATTACCGCATTTACTCTAGCCGTACTATTTTGGTTTGACGGATTGTATTTGGCCCAAAATACAATACTATCCGGCCAAGAAGTAAAAGCTTCACTGAAATTAGCGTCTGTTATTTGAGAATAGTTATAATTACTGGGGTTTGTTGGTGTTGTACTTCCTGCATTTACTCTCCCACAAGTTAAGTTACCATTGGCGTTGGTTCCGAATGTAGTTACGGTGAAAACCCGTGCACTGTATTGGCCCGTTGTACCTGGCCTAATTGTGGTTGAACGTTGTATTGTTTTAGGAGCTAAACCTACAAGCCCTCCGGTTCCGGTTTTAATCCCATTCCAATTGTCGGGCTCTTCGGTATTTGAACCCACATTTTGCCAAACTTCAAAATTACTGTTAGGGATTTGCTGCTGCCCAAAGGCGCACGCAGCCGTAACCGCCCCCCACAAAGCGGTAAGTAGTACATGTTTTTTCATACGTTTTTTTTCTCTCGGTACAAATGTACAAATTTCTTTTTTAACGTATTTTCAGTATATTAAATGTGAAATTTTAGTTTATAAATTGTCTACTGTCTGTTTACCTGAATACGCTTAGTTTCAGCCTCCTGATTGTTTGATATGCATAAAAAATACAATCCTGTATTTATGTTGGACGGTAATGCGTAACTAAAAGTTAAACCATGGGAATATAAATGTTCGCTGTGGATTATTCTTCCTTCAATATCCACAAACTCCAGGTAAATTTTTCCTATAAAGGAAGTGGTTATTTGAATAAAATCATTGGCGGGATTGGGATATAAGTTGAATGAATGGTTTGGTATCGCAGTAATTCCGGCATCCCAGTAATTTCCTTCCACTGCACCGGGGTAGCCGTGTTCACGCATGCGTCCGTAAATGTCAATATTTACTCCGCTGTTATTCGTAATCAAATCCATATAGGCCCCATTGGTAGGTTCATACAAAAAATTGGCATCGTAAAATTTGGGATCGGCAAAGAGGCTGTTTGTTTCCATGGAGGATGCGCCCACAAACCCAGCCAAATTTTGGGCTGAAAAATCACCGGAACTGAATTCATTCCCCGTATTCGGCGCAAAGTAAAAACCATTTTCATCCATAATCACATTGCTGCCCATGGCATTCAGGTTATACATGATATTGTTCCCCGCAGGTATGCCCAAGTCATTCAGGCTGTCAATATAGAATAGGTTGAATTTTATACTTGATTCTGAACCATTTTCGGCATACATGGCGCTGTTATTATCTGCAACGGGAAGGCAAATTACGGTGTTCAGCATAAAACTAAGTTCCGATGTGTTTCTTAAATACACCCCGTATTGTGCTCCTTCAATAATGTTGTTCTGAAAATAATTTCTGCTAAAGCTAGGATTTGAAACGTTATTGAGTCGCAGTCCTGTGGCGGTTTCGTAATCCTCGCTGCGGTCAATGCGTATGATATTGTCCGCAAAAAGCAACTCGGCGTCGCAATTACTGAAACTAAATCCACGATTTACATATTCAACAATATTATCGGTAATATAGAGTATGTCTGAACTTTCTATGCTTACAGCTCTCGAAGATTTTTCGATTTCGTTTTGTTCAATATTTAATGTGTCTATGTTTTCGGTGGTAATACCGGTTGCATAGTTATACATAATATTGTTATTGCAGGTAAGTCTTCCCAAACCATTACAGCTTATTCCAATTGATTGTCCCTGTGTACCCAGGTTAATATTGTTCACCGTATTGTTTTGTATATTGGCTTTCGCATTATTTGAAGATGAATTAAATATGGAAATGGCCTGTTGGCTGTATCCGAAAATTCGGTTATCCTCTACCAAAGCGTTGTTGAAATAACCGATGCTTATCGGAAATTGGTTTTGTGAGAATGTGCAGTTTTTTACCCTTATGTTTTCTTGTGGAATTCCATTTTCAAGAAATTGAACCGGAGCGCCGATATTGGTAAAAGTGGAATTTTTAATTTGGATATTGCTGATTGTGCCCGAGCTGAATGAAGATGTCCCAAGGGCCGCATTGAGGTCACCCAAAGCGGCATAAGAGCCATTGAAATCGCAGGAATCTATTTCTAATACAAGATTGTTTACTGTTGTAATTTCTAGGGTATAAAAGTAACTGTACAGGCTCAGTTCAAAATCCAGGTTGCTGAATCGGTAGTTTGAACCTTTTATCTCCCACATCCGTTGCCCTAATGGAGCACCTGCGGGCGGTTTTACTTGGGTTCCTTGGTTTCCTCTAATCGTAATGGTGTTTATAGTACTGTTTCCGGGTATGGATGGAAACGCATTCAAACCTTCATATTGGCTATCAATAAGCTGAAGAGTGGTTGGGCCGTTTATGCCATTGCTTTCTAAATCATCCAGTGCGGTTTGTAGGTTGGTGTAATCACCCGTTTGTCCTACGGTAAAGTAGCCGCTGATAGGCTGAGCCCAGCTGTTTTGGTTCAATGATAGTGCTGCAAAGAGAACGAAGTTGAAGATGTACTTATTCATAAACTAAATTAATTCGGGGCAAAACTAAGCTGGGTTTTCAGCAGCTTCGAATCAAGTTGTTTGGTTTTGTGATGTATGAATTGTTAAATATTTATATTCAAGTATTTTATTATCAATTATTTAAATATTATTTTCAGTGTTTATTGTGCTGTTTTTTTTAATAACTTTTTCTTTACATGTATTCTGTTAATACATATGTGTTAGTTTTAACATATAAAAAGTGAGTAGTTTAGCAGCTCAATTCTATGTTTATGAAAAATAAATTATCAGTATTTGCTTTCATGTTGGCTATTGGTTTCAGCGCATGTAAAAAAGAAAATGATTCAGGCTGTGATGGCGGAAATTTATGTTTTACCCTAAACGGCGAGGAAATTTCTGTTACGGCAGAAAGAAGAGAATTGCCAAATGGACGTTACCGTTTATATTGGGAAGAAACATCCGGGGCTGTTTATAAAAATATAGAAATTGATATTTATGGCAACACGCCAGCAGAGTATACAATTACCGATAATGCAGGAACGAATGGCGATGCTGCTTTTCAATATTTTGTAAATAACGGCGGAACGGCCACCAATTATGTAGGAGTTTCAGGTACATTGGCTCTGTCATCAGTTGATGGGGGCGAGTGGTCGGGAACGTTTAGCGGTAACGTAAACGATGGTTCCAATTCTTTTGAATTGAGCAACGGTAAATTCTCAAATGTCCCTTTAGAGTAATCTAAGTTAATTATTAAATAAAAAAAGCCCGGCAGTTTGCCGGGCTTTTTTATTTAACTGTGTACCAATTAATTCTTAACGATGAGCTTAGTAGCTGTGTTATTAATTTTAACGGTATAGTTTCCTTTGGCCCAGGTTTGGGTGTCAATTCGGAAGCTATTCACATTGCTTGGGTTAGCCATGAAAATAATTTTTCCATTCATGTCAATAACAACCACAGTGTTTATGCTTGTGTTTTCAACAGCATTGATGGTAAATTCGTTTACAACCGGATTGGGGAAGATAGCAAATTTTTGCGCTTCAAGTTCATCAATTTTAGAACATCCGATAACATTAACCACCACTGATTGTGAAAGGTTACAGCCATTTCCGGTATATGTATAAGTGAGTGTGTTATCTCCGATGTTAGCATTTGCCGGGTTGAACGTATTTCCGGTTACTCCGTTTCCTGACCAGGTTCCACCGGCTGGATTTCCGTCAGTTAAAGTGAATGCAGCAAGGTTGTCGCAAACCGCGGCAGGAGCAGATACGCCTGATAAGGTAGTAGGTGTGTAAACGATAACCACTTTACCGTTTCCTGCGTGAACTCCGTTGGCGTCTGAACTATTAGTAAATGATGCACCGATGAAATTTGAGCCGCCGCCGCCGCCGCCGCCAGCACCTTTAGAGTTTCCAGAGCATCCAGTAGTTCCAGCAGAACCACCGCCGCCGCCGCCGCCACCGATTTGGCCGCCACCGCCGCCACCGCCGCCTGGAATACTTTGTGCAGAAGAACAGCAGCATGTTTGTCCACCTCCACCTGTAGCACCTGAACCTGTAGTAGCTGCAAGTCCAGGATTCCCTAGAAATCCACCACAACCAATTCCCGCAGGGCCAAATGCACCTTGAATAACACCGAAGTTACCTCCTTTGCCACCACCCGCAACACCACCAGATGTTGGAGAATCATTTCCGTTACCACCAACTCCGCCGCCGCCAGCTCCACCATTTCCTCCTATTCCTGCTGTAACTGCGCTACCTTCATCGCAACCACCGCGACCACCGCCGCCACCGCCACCTGCAGTAATCACCCGGTTTGCTTCATCCAATCCGCCAATTCGGATATCCGAAGCGCCACCGCCGCCACCGGCATTTTCACTACCACCGTTAGCTCCACCGTTAAAACCACCTGCTGGGGTAGCCCCTTGGCCGCCAACAAAAATGTTGAGCACATCTCCAGCAGATACGTTCAATTGACCTTGTGCAAATCCACCCAGGCCCCCGGCTCCACCGGAAACGGAGCCGCCGCCTGTGGCACCTGCGCCTCCCTGTGCTCCAAAAATTTTCACGGTTATTGAACTCACACAGGCCGGAACGGTAAACGTTTCCGGAGCACCCGTAAATTCATAAACGACTGAATCTGTCTGCGCGGATGCCGTTAACAGCATACCGATTGCAGTTGTAGTAAGTAAAAGTTTTCTCATTTTATTTGAGGTTAAGATTTGTATATCAAAGGTAGTGCGATTTAATTATAAGATACGAACCTTTTGTGAAGTGAAACACGCCTTTCATAAATCAAAACGAATGATTCGCAAGTTTTTGGTTTTGGCTGGATAAACGGGAGATACAAGCGGGCAATATTATCGCGCTCATTTTTTAGTTTCCATGGGCGAATAGCTGCCCGGAATGGTAAATGGATAATCCATTTCCGGAACATCCATTTCAATTTTATTCAGTTCAATAGTAAAAACGGCAACATCTTCAGGAGTCTTCAATTCAAGCCGAATGAGTTGGGGTAAATAATCTTTTCCAATTAAGGTATACTTTTCATAGCTGGCTTCCAAGTATCGTTTATTGGGCAAATCGTACATCACATTTTTGTGCAGAAGTAGATTGCCTTCATTGAACCACAGTGCCTGTATGTTTGAAACGCCTATTTCAGGAGTTTCTTTCTCTGTTATAATCCGTTCAAATTGCTGCTTTGAATAAGGGGAAAAAAAATATCCGATTTTACGGTCTGTTTCTAATTTGTAGGTGTTTCGGTCTTGCATAAAAAACACACCACCGGTGAGCGCAGCTTCCAGCATTGAATAATTTAAACTGTAACCAACCAATCCGCTCAATAGACTGTAATCTCCTTTGAAATAGGATTTTTCAAGATAATAGATTAATCCGGCTTCCTGCTGTGTGGCTAAAATCCGGGCAATTTCAATGCCTACGGGAAGAGCCGAAATCCAAACGGCACTGTCCTGCCTAATTTTGAGTTTGCCCCGCAATGAATTGTCACCGTTTTTTTTAGTTTTTATTTTTGCCGAAAATTTGATATTCAAATTATGAAACTGATGCTTGCTTGAATCAATGGATGCAAGTAATGCTGCTTCAGAGTTGATTTCTTTTATAGGATAATTAACCGTTTCTTTTGGTTTTGTTTTGCATGAAAATAACAAAACGGATACTAAAACGGATGTCAGGATGACGCAGTTATATTTGGTAAAATTATTGATTGTCATGTTTACGGAATTTGTTCAGCCTGCTTTTTGATTTCCGCAGCCTTGGTGCTGTTGCCTGTTTTTTCCAAAATTTGGGCATATAACAAAAGTTCGGATTTAATTTGATTACCGCCTTTATTCATGGCCATTTCAATGATGGCTGCCGATTCGGATACTTTATCCTGATTAAACAATACGTATGCTTTTGCAGCGTATGTTTCCGGGAAATCCGGACCTAGTTTAATACTTTGTTCTGCCAGGCTTAATGCTGTTTCCGGATTTTGTTTCCGGCTGCTTAAAAAGCGGGCATATTCCATAGCCGTGACATAGCTTTGCAAAGAGAGTGCATTCGCTTTTTTGAAATACTCATCTGCCTTTGAAAAATCGTTTTTCAAAGCAGATAATTTGCCAAGCATGGCCATGAAATCAGCACTTAATATCGGATTTTCAATGACGAGTTCTTTACCATAGTTCAGCGCTTCTTCGGCATCACTTAGTTTACCGGTATTCATCAGTAAAATTCCTTTATACAGAAAAACCTCCGGTTGAACCGGAAATAATTCCTCGGCTGCATCTACCGTTTTTTTCAACGAAGCGTAATCTTCTACCCGTATGGCCAACTGGGCTGTCTGCCGGAAAAAGATAAATTTAGATTGTTCAAGACTCAGTACCTTATTAAATGAGGCCAATGCTTCGCGCCAGTTACTGCTGCTTAAGGCATAATCACCGCTGATGCTCCAACTTTTCGCACTTTCGGGATGAATCTCGGTCAATAAACGGGTGAGTTTTTCGCCTTGCTTTTTATGAGTTTCGGATGCTTTAGACTGATCTAAAAAGGAAAGCAGAATCATTATTTTTTGGTCGATGTCTACCTCTTTGTTTTGGAACGCTTTCTCTAAATAAAAAAAAGATTTTTCAAGGTCTTTTTCTTTTTGGAAATAATCAGCCAGGGCCAGATGAATCAACGTGTTTGAACTGTCGTTTTGCAAAATTTGCTGATAAATTTCCATGGCTTTTTTCTTATCGCCCTTGGCTTGGTATACCTCGGCCGACATGCCCAGAAATACCGTATTCCGCGGATATACGGTTTGCAGTTTTTCCAATTCTTTTAAGGCTTCCGGAAATTTTTTCTGGGCCATGTACAGCCTGTATTTTTCCAGGTTGATTTCTTCGGTGACGCCAATTTGAAGTTCAATTTTATCCAGTAATTGTATGGCTTCACTTAGTTTTCCTTCTTCAACCCAAATGGAAGCCGCCGAAAGGGCATACTCCAATTCTTTGGGGTAAAGTTCAGCCAGTTTCATGTATTGAGCTTTTGATTCCTTGTACATCTTCAGGAAATCATACATCTCGGCCAGCCTAACCCTGTACCATTTGTTTGCGGGTTCTAATTCAACAGCTTTTTCAAAGGCCGGAATGGCTTGGGAGTATATTCCGTTCAAAGCCGAAAGCTCACCATATTCGTAGTGGCCGGCTGCAATTTCAGGGTAGTTTTTTATGAATGCGGCAAACAGGGTATGGGCCGTTTTAAAGTTGCCTAAAATTTTTTCACGGGTGGCATCAATAAATTCAGCCTCCATTTCCTGCTTGTTCTTCGGAATCACTGCTTCGGCCTGCTTGCCTTTTTTTTCTTTCTGGCAAAAAGCGTCTATGCCAGAACCAAGGCTCATTAGGGTGAGCAGAAATCCAATTTTTAATATGCCGGACTGTTTAAAAGCCATGTGCAAGTTTACGAAATAAACGCTCAAATGACTCCGGTTGTATAAGCCTTTCTAAATTTGTGGCATGGAAAAGCGAATTTGTATTGTGGGCGGAGGCCTGGCGGGTTTATGTATGGGCATCCAACTTTACCGGCGAAACATTCCTTTTCTTATTGTACATGATGTAAATTCTTCTTGTTCATCAGAGAAAGCGGCGGGTTTGATGAATCCCGTTGTTGTAAAACGCTTACTCAAAACCTGGATGGCTGATGAAGTTCTGCCATATAACCGTCATTTTTATCCGCAGGTTGAAGCACTGACGAAGGCTCATTTCTATTCACCTGTGCCTGTTTTTCGCAGTTTTTCGAACGAACTGCCGCTGATGGAATGGCAGCAGCGCCTCAGCGATGGAAGTATGGACGATTTCATGGGTAGGGACGTATATGCGTATGCACCTGATTTTGTGAAAGATGATGGATTTGGTGGAGCAGATATTTTACAGGCTTCACGGGTGGACTGTGAAGTGTTTATTCAAGCTGTGCGTAATTTTTTTTCTGCCTTGGGTTCTTTTGAAAACCGGGTATTTGATTATGATTCATTAATCCTGTTGGATTCGGGTTTTGAATTTCAGGGACAGTGTTTTTCGGATATCGTTTTTTGTGAAGGAGTTAACTTACCCAATAATCCATGGTTCGGGAAATTGCCCCTTATTCCAAGCAAAGGCGAATTGCTGCACCTGCACATCGAAGGGTTTCCAGAGGAAAAGGAAGTCCTGAAGGGTATTTTTCTGGCGCCCTTAATTCATGGCGGTTTTGTGTGCGGCTCCACTTACGAATGGGAATTTGAAGAAGAAGGCCCAACCGATGCGGCTAGACAGAAACTGTTGGACG
>Ga0075154_10002038_pt1 | contig 13553 bp, 11 predicted proteins | sample JI71714BDNA_FD_70965 | JGI IMG/M metagenome (GOLD analysis project Ga0075154, IMG submission 70965) | Wastewater effluent complex algal communities from Wisconsin, to seasonally profile nutrient transformation and Carbon sequestration -... | ecosystem: Engineered > WWTP > Effluent > Algae... | reverse complement strand
CTTTGTAGAGCATCTTTTATCATTTCCCTTACGCGTGCATTCATCTGAGCAGTGTCAGGTGCATTGCCCTTGGTGAGTTTGAAAACAATAGAACGAACTGCTAAATAAAAGTGAGTAAAATCTCTTTCTAACTGCGTCAAACTTTCACTACCTGCACAAATATCGTAAGCGGCTTTTAATCGTTTTACCAAGCCCATGAAGCGAGTTTCAAAGTCTTTAGTTTGTTGGGCAAATTCAGCAGCTAAATTCAAGGCATTAAGTTGTTCAATTGTAGTGCCATTGAAATATTTTTTGCTATCGAATGTGTGAAAGAGTCTTGCCAATAAGTCTAAATGGTTGCGTACAATAATCAACGATTCTGCAATGTCTTCGAAGTTGTCTTCATCGCCTTTGTTGTATTTGGCTAATGCCATGTTCATCTGCTTCTTGATTCCAATATAATCGACTACCAAACCTTTGTTCTTACCTTCAAACTTGCGGTTTACCCGTGAAATAGTTTGAATTAAATTGTGCTGCTGAATAGGTTTATCAATGTAAATGCTATCTAAGAAAGGCACGTCAAACCCTGTGAGCCACATATCAACTACAATTGCAATTTTGAAATTTGATTTCTCATTCTTGAACTCAGCATCTAGTGTTTTGCGATATTCAGACGTGCCAAGCATTTTGTAAAGATTTTCATCATCGTCTTTGCCTCTGGTCATAATCATTTTGATGCGTTCCATTGGCTTTATTTTCTTTTGCTCCTCTTCGCTAATTTCTTCATTGTCAGCAGCAGCTTTTATTTCACTCCATTCAGGGCGAAGGGCAATCACATTCCTATAAAATTCATATGCAATTTCTCGACTGCTACACACAAACATAGCTTTGCCTTTTACAGTTGCACCTTCCGAAATTCTATTATCATAATGGATCACAAAATCTTCTGCCAAGGATCTTAAGCGCTTTGGATCGCCTAGAATAGCATTCATATTGGTGGTTTCTTCCTTGCTTTGCTCTACTTGGTATTCATTAGCTCCAACTGCAGCTGCTTCTTCATAATACTTTTCTATTTTTTCTAATTCTGTATTATTTAAGGCTACCTTAGCGGCTCTTCCTTCATACACAATACGCACGGTGATTTCATCTTTTACCGACTCAGTCATAGTGTAAGCATCTACCACACGTCCAAACACATCAAGTGTAGCATCTATTGGTGTACCTGTAAAACCTACAAAAGTGGCATTAGGTAATGAATCGTGCAGATACTTGGCAAATCCGAATGTTTTGGTTACTCCTTTCTCGGTCACTTTTACTTTCTGGTCGAGGTTTACCTGACTACGGTGTGCTTCATCCGAAATACAAATCACATTAGTTCTGTCTGTCAGTAGTTGAGTATCTTCAGTGAACTTGTGAATCGTAGTTAAAAACACCCCACCGCTTTGACGGCCTTGAATCAATTCACGCAAATTAGCTCTGCTTTCAACACTAACTACAGTATTGTCGCCAATGAACTTTTTGGCATTGGTAAACTGCCCCGAAAGTTGGTCGTCTAAATCGGTGCGGTCAGTAATCATGATAATGGTTGGGCTTTCAAAGTGTTCGCTTTTCATCAGCAAACGAGCCAAGTACAACATCGTAAAACTCTTACCACAACCTGTTGCTCCAAAATAGGTTCCGCCTTTACCATCGCCATTGGGCTTTTGAGCTAATTTAATAGTTTCGTATAAACGTTTGGCTGCATAGTATTGTGGATAGCGACAAACTATCTTTTCATTCTTTTTAGAAGTATCGGGTATGTAAATAAAGTTGCGGATGATATCACGCAAGCGGTTTTGGTTAAGCATTCCCTGCACCAACGTAAACAAACTGTCTATACCATCAACATCCTTAGCCAAGCCCGCCACTCTGCGCCAAGCATAATAAAAATCATATGGGGCAAAAAACGAACCTGCTTTGTTATTTACACCATCGCTGATAATACAAAAGGCATTGTACTTGAATAGTTCAGGAATATCTCTTCGATAACGAACCGTTAATTGGTTGAAGGCATCAAAAACAGTGGCATCTTCACGAATGGCACTTTTAAACTCAAACACTACCAAAGGCAAACCGTTAATGTAGATAATGCCATCGGGAATACGTTTTTCGGCTCCTACAATTTCCAATTGATTTACAAATTTGTAAATGTTGTAATCGGGTAGTTGTTGTTCGTGGGGTTCCGCTGATATAAAATCTAAGTCGGGACTTGCCAATTGTGCTTCTAAACCATTGTAATCAATCAGTTCTATGTGAATATCTTTTTGGCTGCGGTCTTCTCGTTTGAGAATAAATCCATCGCTGAGCCAACGCAAAATGGTTTTGTTACTTTCGTATAAATCGCTAGCAGGTAATGTTTTTAATTGAAGCACAATAGACTTTGCCTCAGTAAGGGTGAGTTGTTTGGTTGCGTATTTGCTGAGTAAATAGTTAATTAAATCTTGTTCAATAATTACTTCTTCAGTACCACGTATTAGTGAATTACCTAAATGATGCGGAAAACCTTCATTTGCCAATAATTCGGTAAATGCTTTTTCTAATTTTTCTTCAGTGAATTTCATTGGATCACAGTGTTATGATCTGTTTTAATTTTCTGACCCTCTAATACGTTGATTATTGCATCATACTCTTTGCTACTAGGACTAAATGATTCAATCAGTATTTGTATCATTTGGTTATGATGTTCTTTTTTTTCGTTATTATCCCATGTTTTAGCTTCGTAAAGCTTCAGCATTTTTAAACTTTGAATACTACCTCCAACACTTTTGTTGATAAACGACTGAACATAAACCTGTTTCATTTCAAAAGATGCATTTTGCAATGAAGAGTTTTGACTAGCTGAAATCATAGCTAAATTGCCAAATTTATGATCTAAATCTTCATCAAATTTTACTTGGCTTTCAGTTTTTGGATTTTGTGGTGCTATATGTTCAATAGAACGATTAGACCTAAAAATATATTTATCTGCAATTTCCTTTGTGTCCTTATCAGTAAAATATTGATCCCTATTTTCCCATAAATAATAGTCCAAACGCCAAAACCAATAACGACTTATAGAACCATAATCTAAAGAAATATCAACATTTAGTCGTTTATTATCCCATTCTTTTAAAAATACCAAAGCAGAATCTGTGGTTATTTCTTTCTTATCTTCCAACTCTTCCATAAATGCGGTGAGCCATAAATGAGACTCAGTACTCACATAAAGCATTGATTGATATTGAATCAAACTTCGCTTAGAATCTTTGTTGGCTTCTTCTGTAACCTGATTGAGCGAATAGGTGACATTTCTTTCATCGCTACTATTCATACGAAGGATGTAGTAATCGAACAAAACCCTAAAATTTAATAATTTAGTAAAAAACCCATCAATATCAACCACCCCCTTGTTCCCCTCACTTTTAATATGAGTTTCAAAAGTCTCGAGCAATTTGTTTCTATTAAAAAAATCGGTTGCTTTATTCCTTTTGTCTTTTGGTAGGCAAATCCAAAGCACTAGCAATAAAAAATCGGTAAAAGTGAGTATTGCCCTTTCGTTTCTTTCCATTAGGCCTTCACTTGGTTTCTTGTTTGTTGGTTCAATAATCTTTAATGTCTGTATAGTTTTTGCTGAATTGGCTATGATGCTATTTTCAAATATTTTTTCAACCGCTTTTTCCTTGAAAATATCGAAATTTCTTCTTTTATAATCTTCTTGCTTCTCATTTTCTTTTTGCTTAACAATACATTTGTCCATCTCAGAAACTGAATTCCATATTGCCGTGTATAGGTCGTAATTGTTTGGTGCAACTTTTTTCAACAACAATACTTTCAATATTTCATGATTTTCAAGTCCTTTGCCAGACTCGTTCATCGATTCAAAATAGCGATTGAGATCTTGTAAATTGTAAGTCTCTGGAAGTATTGAAACAAAAAATGTAGTTTTTTCAAATACAAACTTTTGAAAATCTGCAACTTCTTTCCCTTCTATAAACTTATTAATGCAGTCTATTCCTGCCTTCATTTTTCTGTTTTCATATTCCGAACAGCTTTTTTCAATTAAAGTATTCAGAAACTTTTCATCTTTTTTGCGGGCAAAGAATGAAAGGCGCAGTTTATTATCACCACCAGTCAAAAACTCTTTCCAGCCAAAAACAATTCCTATCAAAATCAGTACAGTAAACCGTTGCTGCCCATCTACCAGACTATAACGGTCTTCTCCATTTGCTTTAAAAGCTGTGAGCATGCCGATGTAATAAGGATTTTTTGGGGCTTTCTTGTAGCTCGAATACAAATCATTAAGCAGTTGCAAAACCTGCACATCTTCCCACTCGAACAAACGCTGATACAAAGGAATGATAAAACTTTTATCAATAGTTTTAGGAGTATATTTAGTATCATCCATTAGATTCATTATAATAAAATTTTAAAATGGAAGTAGAATTAAGCACCTTTTCAATTTTTATAACCGCGTTTTTGTATTTAAGTCTTGTTCCGTCTAAATCACCAGGTATGAGAGACATTTTATTTATAACCGACTCCATTTCTGCCAGAAAAAATGTAGGCGAATTAGCTTGATCTATTATCATTACTATCTCAGAGTCGCCAGTATAAGCAAGCACTGATTGAAAATAAGCCCTTGGAGTACCATATCTATGTTGTGAAATATGACGACAAATTAACAAACAAGCCTCATTTAAATAAAGCGTTCCAAATTTTAAATAATAAGCAAAAAGCAGTGCTTCTATACAATCGCGGTACCACCAATGTTTTTCCCAGTTTAAATGTTTATTTAGCTCCTTAAATGGCACTGTTTGTTCAAACTCCTTAAAACGATATATAAATTGTTCTGCATAAGCAAAAAAATGTGCACCCCCTTGAATGGTTTCGTAAAAATGAGAGCGTTCACCAAAAGCTGGTATTGCAGGAATAGTCAAAGCAGCTTCAAACTCATTTTTTACTTTTCGCTTTTTACTATCTACCCAATTTCTTTTGCGCATCCATTTTCTCAGCCTGAAAAGATAAATTTCAAAAGTGCGTCCCAATGCCTTAGTATTATCGTCATTATCTGATTCAAGTATTAAGTTATCCCATCTGCTAGCGAGGTGTTCGGCTTGCTCTGGTATTAATACATAGCGCAAATGATGCGATTTTAATAAGTCAAAATCAGATAAGGGTTTGCCTCTACCATTTTCACTAGTAAAAAAAGTATAAGCTAAATCCAACCTTTTACTTTCAAGAATTAAGACAGAAAATTGAAGATTATTAATCAGTTTATCTTTATTAAAAACTTTCTTTTGTCCTTGGATATAATTTCTTATCAACCACTTATTATAGGCAATATAGTTTTGTGCATTATCGGACTCAAATTTTTCATTTAGAAAAGCAAAATCATTTTCACCTAGATGTAATAATAGAAGCGACAAAGTAACCAATCGCTGTTGCCCATCGACTATATCGTAATAGTCAATATTATTATGTTCGTCTATTTTTTTATGCAAAATAATACTACCCATGTGATAGATTTTATCGGCATAGGTCTGTATATCTTCCATTAGTCGAAAGACTTGTTTTTCCTCCCAACAATAAATACGCTGATAATCAGGAATTCTTAATGAAAATTCAGATGAAAAAAGTAAATCCTTCAGTTTTCTTTGTACTAATGTTACGCTATCTTCCATTTTTAAAATAAGTTGAGTTTTAAACTGCTATGAACATTACTTCTTCTGCATCACACTCAAAGGTATTGCCCAAGTGATGCGGGAAACCTTCGCTTGCTAACAACTCGATAAAAGCCTTTTCTAATTTTTCTTCGGTGAATTTCATTAAATAGACTTTTTAGCTATTTTAATCTTATCTTCCTCAGGCACATTTTTATTAATTTTTTTCAAAATACCTCCAGATAACGTATGTAAATATTTACCTTCTGCTTTTAAATTTCGTGGTATTATATAATTTGCAACAATAAAACTTCCTTTCCCATTAAAAAGTTCTTCAATTGTTCCATCTTCCAATATTTTAATTGCTAGAAAATAATCTGGAACATGATTACAAGGAAAATATGATTTATTGCTAAATGAAGATTTCACTTGAACTAATTTATTAGATTTTATTTCCTTTCCATCATGAACATGGGTGTTTTCATCAAAAAGAGTAAGCCCATATTTCTCTGCAGCCAGCACTTCACCGATATCTCCAACAAGTTTTCCGTCTAATGTAAAACTACGTTTATACTTTACCTTTAGATTATTAGTAATCTTTAATAACTCCTTAATTTCTTTCATAGGCTTAACTTTCTATGGTGGCGAGTTTGGATAAAAGAAGTGATTTTAATTCAGTTAGCTTTTGATTTTCTTTTGATTTTCTCCAACACTCTTTTAATATTGGGTCAATTAGTAAACTGGCTTTGATTTGAACAGGTTTATTAGGGACTATCACAAGTATTTTCTTAAACTCCTTTAAGATAATTCGTTGAATAGCTGCTCCATTTACAACATTCATCATTCTTTTTTTGGTGGACTCAAGCTTTAAATACAAAGCCAACTGATTAGAATTAAATTCATGATTTGGGCGAATAATCGCAATTGATGATAGAATTACAACTTCTTCTGTTTCATATACTACAAAAATATGTTTCAAAAAACTTCCGTCTTTTGCAATAAGAATATCATCCTTTAGAGGCTTGCAATCACTAATCACTAGTTTATCATAGTCGCTTTTTGATATCTTTCGAGAAGTAGAAAGATTTAAGCCCCAATCGTACATGTCTTTTACTGATGCCATTGGGAATCCTTCAACAACAGAACTTGGACTAGTATGTGAACCATCTGTAATTCTAACAGTTACTTCATCTAAACTCATCACTTTCCAACATTGAGGTATTTCTCCAAATTTACTTTCCGCCATTTCCCCGCCATTACTTTTGTAAGGCTTTCCGTTTTCATCTGGAAATTCAAAGTCCACAAACCACTGCTTATAAATAGCGTGTGCAGTTTCTTCGAGTTTTTGTATCAGTTGCTGGTTGAGGTCTATGCGGTCTTGGATAACATTGTATTCTTTTACAATTTCTATTTGTTTCTCAAGGTGGGGAATTGGTAATTGCATATCGCAAAATGATTTCCAAGATAAACCACCTCTAACATCAGCATCAGTATAAAACCAAGCATTTCGGTCAAACTCTCTACGAGTAAACCACATCATCAAAAATTCAGGATTCAATACTTTTGTGTCTATAATCTCAAACACATCATATGCAGGCGAAACCATAAATTCCTCATCTGATTTTGACATTGAAATTGGCAAACGATAATCTCTTCCTACATGCATTCGATTACAAGCAAATTGATTTTTTCTTACCATTTTATAAACAGATAAATCCGTCCCAACAACATTGGCAACAGATGGCATAAAGAACTTGTCAATATTGATTCCCAATAGCTGTTCCGCTTTTTCTTCGGTATTGCGAACTTTCAACTCCTTAATATAATCGCCTAAACGTCTATAGTTTGATTTCATAGCCCAGCTCATTAAATACTTTTAGCAAATCATTTTTACTGGTGGCTTCGGCTTTTAGCAAGTCGGCAAGTTCGGTTTGTAGGCTTTGCATTTTTTCATCAAAATCAATGTTCTCATCTCGATTTACAAACTCTATATATTTGCTTGGCACAAGTGAAAAATCTTTTTTTGCTACTTCTTCAAACGAAGCAGAATAACAATATTCTGGAATGTCTTTATAATCGCTATTTTCTTGTTGCCAGTTGTGCAATGTCTTACCAATATCTTTTACCTGCTGTTCACTAAACTGAATATACTTCTTCTCAAAGGGCTCGCCCATTTGTCGTAAATCCATGAAAAGAATTTCTTTTTCACGGTTGCGGTAGTTGCGCTGTTCATCGCCAACGCTTCGGCTATGTGCTTTTTTATTTTTATTCAACACCCAAATCGTTACACTGATGTTGGTGGTGTAAAACATATCTTGTGGTAATACCATGATGGCTTCCACCAAATTATTCTCTACTAAGGTTTTGCGTATTTTGAATTCTTCGCCACCACCACTCAATGCACCGTTTGCCAAGATAAAACCAGCCACACCGTTGTCGCTTAGTTTGCTCACCATATTGAGTATCCACGCATAATTGGCATTGCTCTTGGGTGGTGTGTCATATCCACGCCAGCGAGGGTCGTCTTTCAATTCGTTTTCGGCACGCCAATCCTTTTGGTTAAAAGGTGGGTTTGCCATTATGTAATCGGCTTTCAGGTCTTTGTGTTGGTCATCGGCAAAGGTATCAGCAGCCTTTTCGCCCAAGTTGCCGCTAATGCCTCGTATGGCAAGGTTCATCTTTGCCAATTTGTAAGTAGTGTTGGTATATTCTTGTCCGTAGATAGAAATCTCTTTTTTGTTGCCATGGTGGTTTTCAATAAACTTGATAGACTGTACAAACATACCACCCGAACCACAAGCAGGGTCGTAAATAATGCCTTTATATGGCTCTATCATTTCGGCAATAAGATTTACAATGCTTTTGGGCGTGTAAAATTCTCCCTTTCCTTTTCCCTCTGCTAAAGCAAACTTGCTTAGGAAATATTCATATACTCTGCCTACAATATCTTGAGCTTTGTCTTTGAGGGTATCAATATCGTTGATGGTATCAAGTAAGGAAGAAAGTTTAGTAATATCCAAGCCTAAGCGAGAGAAATAATTATCGGGCAAAGCTCCTTTGAGGGCTTTGTTGTTTTTCTCAATGTTGTGTAGGGCGGTATCAATCTTCAAAGCAATATCGTTTTGCTTTGAGTTTTTGATGATGTAACTCCATCGGCTTATTTCATCTAAGAAAAACACATTGCTTTGGTTGTAAAACTCTGGCATCTCAATATACTTCTCTTGTCCTTTAGCAATAAGCGTCTTACGGTGTTCTTCAAACTTATCGCTTGCGAACTTTAAGAAGATAAGACCCAGTACTACGTGTTTGTATTCTGCTGGTTCAACACTACCACGTAGTTTGTTGGCGGAATCCCAGAGGGTAACTTCTATTGGTGTTTCTTTAACTTCTTTTGCCATTTCCTTTTTTTCTTTCGTTTATCATAATTCTGAGACTCTTGTTAATTGTGCAGATTTTATTTCTTTTATATTAAACTGATCGCCACAATCACTTATCCAAAATTTACCTCTATAATCTATTCTACAAATATGCAAAGTTGATTTAGTTTTATTCAAAGCATTTTCAAAAATACAGATCCTAAAGTTCGGTTTAATTTTTGAATGCTTATACTCGTTTGGCGTAAGAGTTATGGATGCTATAGGATTTATTGTTCCTTTAACCTCCAGTAAAAGTTTTTTAGCCCCCTTGATTGCTTCCATATCCCAACCCAGCATTTCATTATGAACATATTTAATTAAAAACCCCTTGGCTTCAAAATAATCCTTTGTAGCATCCATTGCAGCAATTTCAATTTTTTTCCTTTTTTCAGCATCAAGCATCCATCCTTGTAAATGTCCTTTGGAATTTCTAGGTAATGATTTTTTCTCTTTATGTTTTTCTGGATTGGCTTTAAATGCAAAAAAACTTTTCAAGTAAGAAATTGAATTTTTATATTCCATCACATACCAAACATTTGTTTGACCTGGTCCATCCTTTGGAATTTCAAAATTTCTCTGTTTAATTGAAAGTAGGGTTCCTTTATTTTTAGATGTTACTGTTAAATAAAAAGGGTGTCCCTTTCTCTGATTTGATGGCAAGTCTTGTACTGTTCTATATAGTTTTGCATTTTCATACCAGCCAACAACAAATTGCCCACCTGCTAAAGGATTGGTTGCAAAAAAAACAACCGTCACATTATCTATAAATTCAGCATTTTTATCTGCTCCTAATCGTACTATTCTTAAGTCATTCCCTTTTCTTACTCTTGCAAAACCGTAATACTTAGAGTGTATATTAAGAAAATTACAAACCTCACCTCCAGTTTGATTTTCCTTAACAAACGATCCAGCACCATCAGGCTTGTCTGTTTTCGTGACACCTTCATAATTAATCATCCAAGCAGTTCGCAGAAAAATTATTGGATTCATATTAATACTTTTTCAGTGATTTATTTAATTCCCCCAACAACCTCACCATCGCCCAAGGTATCCATTTTACAATATTTTAGAAAAGCCTTGTTTTCAATTGTACTGTCATTTTTTAATAGTTTTATAAAGCTGGTGAGTGTTTTCCTTTACTCGGACCCAAAGGATGTCTTGAACAAGACTGTCCAGTTAAACTAGCAATAGTTGAACTCTTGGTCCCACAATACTTACAAACGTATTGAGATTTTTCGCTACCCTCATATAAGATATGTTTTCCTTTACTTGGACCTAATGGGTGTCTTGAACAAGATTGTCCTGTAAGGCTTGCCACACTTGAACTTTTTGTTCCGCAATTAATGCAATAAAAGTCTGCCATATAATATATTTTACTTTGAACTTAATTTCTCTAAAATCTTCACCATCGCCCAAGTATCTAATTTACAATATTCCAATAAAGCTTTTCGGGTATTCTCAACATTCACTTCATCGGCTGTTTTACCCAAGTTATAAAAAGCAGTACTGGCATCTCCACCATTCCCAATAGTTAGTTCATCATAACTCAATTCTGGCACTAAAGCAGGTAATACATACTTAATTGAATAGGAACCTTCCATTTCTGGTAGCCGATAGTTTTTCCTAAAGGGGGCCATTAAATCTACAATTCTATCTAAAACAGCTTCTATAGCATCTTCATGTTGCGGATATTCCTCCATCAACTCTTTCAACCTAGGTCCTTCAAAGCTTTTATTGTACACCAATATAGTTCCCTCATTTCCTAGCACACTTAACAAGCTTTCCAAAAATTCCAAACTGCTACTATGGGTTCCTTCAGCTAAATAAGCGTAGTGTTCTGGTTCAACACCCTGGTTCCTTTCTACATGAACCGAATACTGGAAACATACTTGTCTAAATGGCCAATGACCGTCATATTCAGGTACTGCCACTCTCCAAGATTCAAAATCCATATGATATATAGGGTATTTGATCTGTTCTAAAAATTGTTGTATAGCCTCTTTATTAATGAATGGAGTTCCAAAATCTTTAGCATCGGTTTCTATCCCCTCAAAACAAAATCCCTGAAAATCACATGGATAGGGCTTATTACAATGATTGCCTACTTCTACTTGTGGCATTTCATCTTTCTTCAAAAGCATAGCTTTTAATGCCTGCCCTTGTTCATGAACAAAATCTTGTTCTGCTAATATGCGTTCTAATACCGATTCAACAGCAAAAAGTTCTTGCACATTTAACTCGCCCTGCAGTTTATATTGATTATTTAAATGGATAATACTAAAATCGCCTAATGCTAATCCTGCATGGGTAATTACATAATACTGAAATGCGGCATCGGGTATATGCGGGTCTTTAACTTTAGTAGTGCTCTTAACTTCATATGCATACCATTTGTTCAGCTTTTTTACTAATATATCTACCGCACACAACATTCCCTGATATTGAAATGCAGCTTCATAAATTACTTTATGCCCCTCTGCTATATACCTAGCGGTATCTGCTGCCGATTGTTGATAGGAAAAAGTATCTACTGGTCTGGCATCTACCCCACCTGGGAATAATTGTTCTGCCAACTTGCCCACATCGGTTCCTATTTGAAATACTGCCTGCTGTTCTTCATCTATTTCATCCCTTAAGGCTGGTCTATACTTATGCAGCCACAAGCGCTTGGGGCACTGGCAACCGTACTTAAAGGTTGATTTAGATAATATATGGCGGGGTGGAATAGACATTTAGATAGATTGGATAATATTTATAAAATGTTCTTTCCCTGTTTTATCTCCATAAATACTAGCCTTTCTATTCCACCAAACAGAACCTGGATGTGGAATGTTTTTAACGATATTACTATCTATTATAGCTTTATTTCTGTTTGACGTTTTAAATGCTGCAAATGCTTTTCTGCTTGCAAAAATGATAAGTTTTGGTTTAATTATTTCAACAACTGACTGTAATGTTTCGAAAGCAACTGTATTGTCTTTTTCGTTGTTAATTATACTTTTCCCTTCCTCAAATGCAGGTCGTTGAAAATAATTATACATTGCAAGAAAAGGGAAGATATGTTCTTGACTGGCAAATAGGTCTTTTCTTAAGCTTTTCAACTCCTTTTTAATATTTAAATAAATACTTAACGGCTTAATAGTTTCTTCTTTATTTGTTATTGCCTTTGATGTATTATGTGAGTCTGCTCTGGTGATCACATACCTTGTATTAATTCGATTTGAATGATTTGGACCAAACTTTTCCGAACTTTGATCATACCATGAATTAATATATTTTTCATTTGAGTTTAATTCATTAGCGGGTATGTAATGGCTTTCTCCTAAGAAAAGAATTTTCAGTTTACTTTCTTCCCAATATTTCCCTATAAATGGCAACAACTGGGGAAAACTTTTAGCTCTTAGATGAGGTGATTTTTCCATAATCTGAACATCGTACTGATCTGTATACAATTCTTCCATACAATTGATTATTTAGTTCAAAAATACCATACTGGTATGTAACCTATTGGTAGATCTGCTTACCATTTGGTTACATACTGAGCGCCTAATTTTAGGCAGTCAGTAGCTTGATTTTATAATATTGGGGGGGGAGTATCAGCCTATTTTAGTAGCAATTTCTAACAACCTCAAATTAAGCTTTAAATTTCATTTTTTAAAGTCATTTTTTTTCTCTAAAAAATCTTGAAATTCATTTAATTTTTCCAAAAACACATCGTCCTCCGTATAGAAGATTTTTTGGATTTCTTCTTCGGCTCTAAAAATATTTACAACGAGTTGACCAAATCTTAAATCAGGATTTGAAAGCCATAACTCTTCTATCTTCTTTAGAGTAGGTTTTATTCTATTGATATCACGCATAATATTCTTACTTATAAGGGTTAATTCCATTTATCTAACTATACTTTAAAATTATTATGGCGTTCTGTAACCTATTGGTAAAACTACTTACCCAATAGGTTATATAGTGAACATATAATTTTAGGTCGACAATAGCCAGGCTTGAATATTTCGGGGGGGGGATATATGCTTGAGCTATTGTCATTTTTGTGACTCCCTCTAAATAAGCTTTATATTTTACTTTTGAAGCTCTTTTAAATTATTTCGCTTGCTTTTTCCACTCACCATAGGATTAAATAGTAATAATGAGCCACAACAAATCAACCTTGCCTTAGTTCCTTTATTAATGGTATCCTATAGCCACTCGCTAGAACTGCAACCGTATTTTTCTCAAATAGTCATAGTAGATGATCCTAGCATTAAAGCAGGTAGACAGTTTTTGATAGTCAATAGCAGGCATTTACCTTCAGAGGATTCACCCCATAAGTATTTCCTTACAGACGATACTGAAAAAGGCACCCATATTTCTAGGCAAGCTTTATTAAATGAAGTATTAAAAGAAATGAAATTGAGAAACAAAATTATGCGGCAAAAAAAGATCACCAGTTTTGAAAAATACCATGCTTTAAACCTCTGGAATA
>Ga0075154_10002036_pt1 | contig 13564 bp, 7 predicted proteins | sample JI71714BDNA_FD_70965 | JGI IMG/M metagenome (GOLD analysis project Ga0075154, IMG submission 70965) | Wastewater effluent complex algal communities from Wisconsin, to seasonally profile nutrient transformation and Carbon sequestration -... | ecosystem: Engineered > WWTP > Effluent > Algae... | reverse complement strand
TTTTTTTTTTTTTTTTTTTATTGAACTATGATGGTGGCTACTTTTGACGATGATCAAGAAGAGTTAATAGAACTTTTTGATTCATCTTTTTTTTATTTTTTTTTATTTTTAATATCATTTTTATTGTTTAAATATTCTCAGCATTATTTCGCTTTTTTAGAGACATCTGTTTCCGAAGGTCGGTCAGTTTCGTACATCGCTAAACAATTTTTTCGAGATTTTATCAATACCTTTGCTCTATTTTTACGTTTTTTTATCTTGTTATTTCGATTAAACGTTTACGACACGCTAGATGATTTTTACGATTCATATTATATTTTTGTCGGAGATTTTGACGACGATGAATATTTTGCAGAGTTATTTTTTTCAGCTTATTCTTTTTTTTTTTATGATTTTGATAATAACGACGATAGGGCATTTTCTTTAGAAGATGAGAACGAAATCTTTTTTGATATTTTTTACGCATATTTTGTATGCTGAGCTAAGCTATACACTTTTATTTTTTTTATTTTAGAAGAAATTTTAAGATTATCGTTAGCCTTTTATATTTGTTATTTAATTATTTTTGAAGTTCACGCCGTAAATTGCTCTTATAACGAAGATAGGTTTTTTCAAAACATTCGCAACGACAGCTCTTTAAAATCTAATTTTAGAAGTTTTTTTTAACTTTTTTGAATCTTGAACATTTAATTAAACTTACTGTTTTAAATTGAAACAACGTTACCAATAAGGAAAAGGTTCTTTTAGTTATTAAATCCCAACTTAAACTATTATCTATAAAAAAAAATAAATTAAAACTAGGTAAAATAGTGTTCGAAATTAAAGAACTTATCTATGCTGAAATACCGATTACTGAAAGCTTAGAGATTCGTTACTCGCGTCAAGATAATACTGAAAGCGACGAATTGAAATTAGAAAATAGACTAAATGCTTTGAAATGAAAATGAGATTTTTATAATATAGGGGCTTTTTTTATTCTAAGTTTGATTGTTTTAAATGTTTTAAATTACTTATTTAATTCTTGAATGTTGACGAATATGCCAACTTTTATTATTAGAGAAGAAAAATTTGATTCATTGATAAAATTTACGTTTAATTTTTTGAAAACTTCGTCTACAGCTATTAACGCCCCGTCTGCTATTAAAAAAATAAACTTTTTTTTATTTGAAACGATTCAAGATTATGTTTTAAAAAAAGATTTATTTTTTTAATTGATGGTCGAAAGCTTAAATTTGTTTATTCTTTTTTTTTTACTAATTTTTTTTAGTGTTTTTTTAAATACTACAACTTCTCTGCATTTATTATTAACTGCCGAAATATTGTGAATATCGATATACGCATTAACCGCAATTGCTGGTTTAGTTTACGATAACCTCAATGTTTTATCGTTAACTTTTTTTTTCTTAGTCCTGTCAGCTGCTGAATTCGGCATTGGCTTAGTTATTTTATTAATTCAAAACGTTTTTTATCGTTCCCTTAGTTTGACTTTTTCGGATTCAAATTTTATAAAATTTTCTTCCAGATTTAAATCTAAACTTTTTATTAATAAAATAAATTGAAAAATTTAATAAAATTTTTATTAGATTTTTCAATTTATCGATTTATTTTATTATTGTTATCTTTTTTTTAAAAGATTTGATTATATAAAAAGACAACTTTTGTCTCTAACGGCTATCTATAATTTATCTGTTCTTTTTATAGAATCACAAAAATTTTTTTTTTTAAAAAATTTAAAAACACGAAAAACTTTAATTACAGTCAAAGTATACGGTTCGAGGCCTTTTTTTCCGTCAAACATTGTAATCATAGGTTATAGTAATTTTTCAACTGATGACAAGGCTGCATCCAAAAAAACCTTTTTTCAGTACAGCGTTTATTTTAATAAACAACAAGAAAAAATCCCAAAAACTTACTTTTCGATTAATTACTTAAAGTCGTTGACCGATAAATTTTTTTATTTTTTCTGAGAACTTGTTAAATTCCCCGCCGATAACGTAGAAAACATTATTGAACAACTACGCTGCTTAAAGGCAAAATCATCCAAATCTGTTTTTATTTTTTTTACTTTAATGTTCATTTATTTGTTTTGAATAAAAGCAAGGGTTATTTATTTTACGAACAATTGAATTTATACAACAAATCACAAACGCATTGCTGTTAATTACTTTTGATTTGTTATTTTATCCGGTATCGTAGGAATGGTTTTAGCCACTATCATTCGTTTAGAATTTGCCTACCCTGGGGTAGGTGTATTGGCCGGAGATAGTATTCAATATTTAAGTTTAGCGTCTGCTCACGGTGTTATTATGGTATTTTTTATGATTATGCCCCTTCTTTTTGGCGCTTTTGCTAATTTTTTACTACCCACTCAACTAGGCGTCCATGACGTAGCATTTCCCAGATTAAATAGCGCTGCTTTTTGATTTTTACCCGGAGGTCTTTTAATGTTATGTCAGCTTGTATGCGTCGATAGAAGATACCAAAGAATGAATTGTTTTAATATTCGAGAAGTTCAATCTCTACTAAAAAGAAAATTTTTTGTTGATTTAATTAATTCAAAAGATCAAAGAAATTTATTGGATATTTCGGCTATCGGGTTAAGGTTTAAATCAGAGAATTTTGCTTCCGCTAACAGCAATACGATTAACTTTTATTTCTACGGCCTAGATTTAGATTTTAAATCTCGATTTTCACTTTATAATTTCAAAACTACCGAACTCGATTTATCTTGCGCAGTTAAATTCAATCAAAAATCTTATTTCTATAACAATATTAATTATTTTTACAGATCAAATTTTTTTAATTTTTTCAACTCATTTATATTTTTTGTAACCGATCGATCTTCTAGTTTTTCTTTAATAGCAAAAATTTATTCGCTAGCATCCTTTATTTTTTTTAAAATTTTTTTTTTATTCAACAGAACTTACTTATATATCAAATTTTTATTCTCGTTGGTGACGCATAGCTTATTTAGTGCATTTTCTTACATTTATACTATTATAAACGATTTTTTTTATTACGTAGCGAGAGCTATTATTATTTTTTTCTACGCTGTTGGTAGATCGTACCGACGTGTTAGAAGTTTTTTTCTAACAGATTTATTTGAACATCTCGATTATACTAGCGCCACGATTCTTTGACGATTTGACGTATTTATTAAAATAATCGAACAAAAGCAAAAAAAATTTGATATTTTTATGAAATCTAGCGGACTAACTACCCTTTTAAATAAACTTTATTCGCTTTTGTTTGTTAACGAATTTATTTCTTTATTTTTGTCAATATTTTCTTTTTTTAAAATATTTTTTTTTTTAGACATTTATCGATTTTCAGTATACCTGCCTTTTAGCGATTCTAACTTTTTTATTAATTTATGATCCGTCATTGCCCTAAGTTTAAATAATTGAATCGCTTTTATTACATTCGCGCACTTAACTTCAAAAAAATCATTCGAAATTTATTTAAGCGACGCCGCTTATAATAAATATTTATTGACGCAGCAACGTACCTTAAAAAGTTTTTTAGTTTCTACAGGCTTAAGCCCTTATTCGATGGCCTTCGATTTTTATGGTTTTTTATACGTATTACTTAACCTACCCCTAAACGTGTTAAAACTTTTAATTTACGCCTTTACTAATCATTTTTGATCTATTTATTGAGGTAATTTACAAGCCGATATCCTATATTTGATTGTTAAAAATTGATCCTCTTACTCCAAAGAGCTCCCGACCGACAAGTTCGATTCTTACCACTCTGCTGAGGTTTTTTTTAAGAAACATCTTCTTTTTAATTTAAGTTTTTATATTAAATCAACTTTGTATTACTTATACTTTAAATTTCTTTCTTACTCGGCCATGATAATGGCGTTTACTAACTCATTAATGGGTATAATTTTTTCTTTAAAACAAATCGCTCAAACCAGCCCCTCGTTTTACGATTTTTTATATAATAATTTATTCGAGCTAATTAATTCTTTCTTTTCTTTTTTTACACAAAAATTAAATAAAACTTTATCTTTTTTTGCCACCTCTACTTTTTTTGGAACTAAAACTGATAACGTTTTTATATATTTTCAAAACTTTTATTTTAATGCCTCTAAACTTGCATATTTACACTCAATTACTATTTCTAAAATAAAATATTTATTTAAAGCTAATCCTCTAAAACACAAAATTTTTAAATCTCAAACTCACAAAGAAAATTCTGTTGATTTCTTAATGGAAAACTCTAATGAAAGTAGAAACTTAAGATTTAATAATCCAATTTTTAAATACGATTATAAATCAGGTGATTATTTTCCAAAATTATACAAAGAAGCTTACGCGTTTTTAATTCCAAGTACGCTTTCTTTAACAAGTGGTCTTCGGACTTCGCCGTGATTTTTATCAAATACCGTTTTTGAAATTTTTGAAAATTCTTTAGATCTTTTCGTAAATAATTTTCATAAAACTGAAGTTTATTCAACTTTTGAAATTAAACCGTTCGCTATTAACAAAATTACAAATAGCGAAGCTTTTTACAATTACTTTTTATCTATCGAAAATAGCAATTTTTTTTTAAATTCAAATTGGGTATCTAATTCATCCTTAAACATGAAATTTTCTAAACTTTTTTTAACGAGTTCGATGCAGCAACGTATTTACTCTAACTGACGTCAATTAAAATTCACGAGAGAAGCTTGAAGGTGCAAACTTTTAGCTACTCGCCATCAAAAAACTTTATTTAAACGATATATGTCCGAAGACGGTGTTTTTTGATCAATTGAACGAAACGCTAAAGATTTAATTCCAGGTTGAGCCATGATAACCCCATTTTCGTCGAGAACTAGATATACTGCGATAGGTAAAACCGATATCGGTTTAATGGGCGTATTGTTAGTGCTTAACTCATCTATAATAAGCGGCGCTAATTTTCTCGTAACGTATAGATATTTATCTACCTTAAATAATAGAAAAATGAGAGATGCCAGAGCGTTCTTTACCGAAGCTGTAATGGTTGCTTCGTGAATGATGGTACTAGCCAATCCAATGTTAGTTATAGGTATAGTCATGTTATTGTCGGATCGTCACTGACAAACTTCTTTTTTTGATTATTCCGGAGGCGGTGACACAGTTTTATTTCAACATATGTTTTGATTTTTCGGACACCCCGAAGTTTATATTATTATTATTCCAACATTTGGGTTCACTAACACCATGCTTTCGTACTACTTAAAAAAACGAGTTTCGGCGCGAGCGAGTTTATTGTATTCTTTGTACACAATCGCTTTTTTAGGTTTTTTTGTTTGAGGTCACCATATGTATATGGTAGGACTTTCGCACACAACCAGAATGCTTTTTAGTACACTCACGGTTATGATTTCAGTACCAGCAGCTACAAAAATAATGCATTGATGCGTTACTACCGCCAACAGTGCATTTGCTATGGAATTGCCATTATTGTTTACATTTACTTTTATATTTTTTTTCGTATCAGGAGGTATTAGTGGAATGTGCGTCGCTCATACGGGTATGGATGTTCTTTTCCACGATACTTTTTATGTAATTGGACATTTTCACGTCATGTTAGCCGGCGGCGCTATGTTTGCCTCATTCGGTGCTTTTTATTTTTACTTCCCCGCTATTTTTGGTGTTAAATATAGCCGTGTATATGCTTATCTACACTACACTTATTATCTAATCGGTCAGTTAATGACCGTAGCTCCGATGTTTTGATTAGGTTATGCCGGTATGCCGCGTCGTGTATTGGATTACCCGGCTGCCTTTGGCGGATGACATAGCGTAATTTCGGCAGGTCACATGCTAAACGTAGCTGGATTAATGGCATTTTTTATAATGATATTCGATAGTTTAAGACAATCCCGCGCAGCTACCAGAAATAATTTTGGAATTGGACGATACAACGTTCGTTTAAATTTTTATTTATACGAAATAGCTCGTTTAAATTATCTTCAACAAAAAACGCTCACTTTGTTCAGATTTATTACAATTAAATCTATTAAATTAAATAATCATAATTTTATTAATTACGAGCCTTACGAATCTATTCTTTTTTCTTACGTTTTTATAAAAGCTGACGAATTTCCAATCATCGATTCCGAACGTAAGCACTGGTAAAATTAAAGAAAAATTTTACAGACTTTTATAACCCCCCCCGTTTTTTTTAATTAAGTGTTTTTTTGATTAACGACATCTTACTGATTCAATTTCTTTTACTATTAACGTTATTTTTTTTTATAAACGTTATAAATATTACTATTTTGTGATATTTGGCCGGCGCCTACCTACTCTTTTTAGGCCTGCTGCTTTTATTAAACGATGCTGATATTTTAACAGGTTTTTTATGAGTAATCGATTTAGGCGTTGGTCTTATTTTTTTTATTTTTATTTTACATTTCACTACTTTTTTACATCAAAAATCTTTTTTAGAAATATCTAGCAGATTTTTTTTTTTCCTTTTCTTTTTCTTTTTTTTTATAGTTATTTTTTATTGCTTCTTCTCTAACCCTTCTTCGAACGGTTTTAATAATTTATTAAAAAAAAATTGATTTTTCTTGATATCCTGATATAATTATTACTTATTTTTTAATTCTTATTCGATAACCGAATTAAATTTGTTAAGGGAAGTGTATTTTTATCAAAATTCTTTTGAATTTTTTTTGGTAAATTTTTTTATTTTATACGGCCTAGTCGCCGCCATCTTATTATGTTTCTTAATTAAACGTTTTTTTACTTTTTTAAACTTTAATGAAGTTAAAAATATTAAAATAACTTCGGTAATTTATTCGGCTTTTTTTATAAGAAATCAAAACTTTATTAAACAACAAAATACTTCAACGGGAACAAGGGTTTGGTTAAAAAAAAAAATAAACAAAAAATTTGATTTTTAAAGAAACTTGACTTTCTATATCTGATAATACTAACGTAAGGTGACTACAAGCTTTTCAATTGTATAAAGGTTTTAGGCGAAAAACTACGTTTGCGGGGTATTTTATCAAAGGGTCGGCTAAAATAGTAGAACCCCCTAGAATAGAGTACAAAGGTTTTAAATTTAAATTTAATAGAAAAGGCGACGTTTGTAGGGGACTAATTATACGAACAGCTCGCCACATTTATAAAAAAGACGGCTCCTTGACTATTTTTCGTAAAAATAATATAATACTATTAAAAAAAAAACAAGATTTAAAATCTAAATATCTGTTTGGACCGATTCCGGCAGCTGTTCGTAGAAAAAAATTTTTAAATTTATTTAAACAAGTCGTTTAATCTTTAACTTTTTAATTGGTGAACCCCACTACTGATTTTTTAACCCTTTTCGAACAAACTCAAGAAATTATAAAGTTAACTAGTCACTTGGATAATCTAGACTCCCTCTATCATTATTCTGTTCCTAACGTTAAACTTTTTTACCCTGAACCTTTTATAGCCTCCGCTTCTTTCATGCACTCAGATATTTGATTTCTTCACATTTTAATTTACCAATATTGATTATGATTTGTTTTTATTTTTATTATAGTTTTTTTTTTCTTAACCTTTTTATGCACAGTTCGCTGATGCAATATGCGCGTAAAACCTCGTCGAGAAACTCGCGGCGTTAGTCGTTCGAAGTGCGGAGATTTGATAACCGCTTGCGTCCCGGTTTCTTGAGCTACCTCTATTATCGTAAGTGAATCTACCGATGCTATCGATTACTTTGATGGTTTTGGTACTACTGAACTCGTTGTAGGTATTAGAGCTTATCAATGGGGTTGGGAATACTATTATCCAAAAGATCTCGATTTGCATTATGATTTAAAAAAAAACTATTCTTCGTTTGTCGGAAATTCATTGAAGTACGAAAAATCAACTGATTTGAAATCTTCTTCGATTGATTTATGAAAATTGTATCAAAATAAAAATTCTGATGCAGTTATCACTCCGGCTCACTTATTAGTAGTTCCTTACGAAAATAAAAAACTTTTCAATCTTTTTAGTGCAAATGATATTGGATTAAATTCATTAAACGAATCTAATTCCTTTAAGAGAATAAAAATGTTTTCAAAATTTTATAACTCTAATTTGTACTTCTCTGATTCGAAATTTTTGAATAAATATAAAAGAATTAATTCGTATCTCTCTTCAGACGATGTTTTTTATAATTCAATTAATTTTAATACAAAACGTCAGCATAATTTTTTGTCTGCAAAAACTTTAATAAATAAAAATTTAACAAATTTCGACATTAGTTCTTTAAAAAAATTAATTAATTATAATTTTAAAACTAATTTACTACTCGGTAAAGATAGAAATTTGTATTTTAAAAATTTTAATAATTTTAGTTCTTTAGCCCAAAATACAAACGATAATGTTTCCCAATACGTTACCTTTAGTAAAACTAAATTTTTTAATTTTGACGTTAAAAAAAATAAAACTTTTTCGTACTACGAATTAATCCGTAAGCTAAACAATAATTCTGATAAAAAAAAAATAGTCAATCCCAACTTGTCTTTGTTAACCAAAAAAGGAAAAAAAGACTTATCTGTCGATTTAGAAAGTATTAATAAAATACGTTTAAATGACGAAACTCTTGTGTTTTTAAATTTTACTGAAAATGATGAAGAATTTATAAACAAACCTATTGATTTAAAAAAATTTGAAATGTCATCGCCAAACCAATCTGTTTTGTTACCTAATAGAAATATTAGAAATTTTTCTTCTATAAAACCAAACCAACCTTCATTAAATTTTTTAAATTCTATAAACTCAACTAACTACACCTTAAATAATAATTTAACTTCTTCTCATTTATCATCTTCAGACTTATTAAAAAATCTTTTTACTAAAAACGTCGATAATAAGTCGTTTTTAAAAATAGCTCAATCTCGTATTTTAATGGATTCGCCGCTTTCGCCGATACCTTCATCTAATATTTCAATTTCGTCTAAAAATTATGATAATTTAAAATTTGTTTATACAGAAGAAACTCCAATTGTGTTACAGGGTAAAGAGGAAGTTACTCCAACAACTTTGACTGCAATTTATTGAAACTTTTTTTGATCAAATTCTGATTTAGATTGACGTTTGAGTAATTTAAATAACTTAAAAAAAAAAACTAATTCTTTTTATCTACCTATATTTTCTTTTTACTACGATTACGATTTTAGAAATTGACAAGCGTTAGAACTTCTGGAAGATTCTTATTGAGAAACTACGTTTTCGTCATATTCTTTAGATGAAGCTAATTCTTTAAAAGAATTTTATAAAACTATAACTTTAAACGAGGACTCTTTGGATTTTCATTTAACTAAAAATAACATAAGCAAATTCGAGCCTTTATTATCGCAAATGAGTTTAAATAGTGATGATTTTTTTACCAATGTTAATTCTTTAATTACTAAAAATTTTTCGACTATTGGCAATACTTTTTTGTATAACCAAAACGAAGATAATTTTGATTCGCAAAAATCTTTTCTTTTTTTTTTAAATCAAAAAAATATTTTTTTATTATTAACAAATAAATTTAATTTTTCTAATCCTTCGTATTCGTTAATTTTAGACGCTTTTAGATCAGATTATGATGAATTTTCTTTTGTATTTGATGAAAAAATTTTCAACAATTTAAACGAAGTAACTAATAACGTTACTATCGATAAGAATTATGATTTACTATTAACAAATCAAGACGACATCTCTAATAATTCTAATCATTTTCGAACATCCAACGCCTTAAATTTAAGAGGGACCGCTCGTAATTCTATCGTAAGTTATAACGCTATTCAAAAAGTTTTTCGAACTAGATTAGATGAAAACAGATCTAACGCCAAAATGAACGATTTTAGTAATTCGTTTTTAAAACAACAATTCGTAGTAGCTCCTCGTACAAATTACGAAAATTTATTAGGTAAAAACAAAATATCCTTTTTTGAGACAAATTCTTTTAAAGAAATTTTAAAAAAAAATATGAATTCTTTTTATTTAGCTAATTCTGCTGTAAATTTTCAATTTTTTGATTTTCCTTTTTTAATTGCGCTTAAAAGCGACGCTTCTAGATATATGTGATTTGACTGATTTTCTAAATGAGGTTTTTTTGAAGTTCAACCTTCGTCGTCCTCGCGATACGCTATTTACGGTATGCCATATTTTAATAAAACTTTCGAATACAGTTCTTTAAACAACGAACAACTAAACGAAACGGAAACTTATTTTTTAAGATTAAGCAGATCTAGAAAAAATTATTTACCTAACTGAGTATATACGCCCTATTTTTTTGCTAAAAATAAAGAATGAAAAAAAAATAATTCGATTTTTTTAAATCAAATTAATTTTAAAAATTCTATTATTAACTCTAAATTTTTATTAAATACTTCGTCTTTCTACTGACAAAGATTATCGTTTTTCGATTCTTCAATTAAAACTTACCTGCCCTCAAGCTCGGGATTGTCGACCTATAACAGAACTAATTGAAAACCCCTAAATTCAGTCCAATCTTACTATTGACACTCTTCTAATTTAATTGATATTTTATCAAAACGCGAATTTATTTATCGTGAATTTTTTTTGAAAACAAAAAAAATTGTTTCTTTACCAAAATTTTTTTTAGCTAACCCATCGCACCCTCTATTACTCGAAATTAAAAATAGCTTTGATTTTTTTGATAAATTATATCTAAACTCCGAATATTCTCGAGAATCTTATCTATTTTCGTTAAATTTTTTCAACTATACTTATTTCAAAATTCTTCACGCTGATTTTTTAAAATATTTAAACTTAAATAAAACATTCGATTCGTTTTTATTTTATTTTTTTGATAGCGCGGTATCTAAAGAAAAATTATTTAATCAGTACGAAAACAATATTCTTAAAAGTCAATATAGACCTCTTAAAAAGGGTATTTCTAACATGGTTCGATTACACGCCACCGGCGCTATCGCCATGCCTATCGAAATACGAATTCAAGTTCTAGCGTCGTCAAAGGACGTTATCCATTCTTGAGCCATACCATCCGCCGGTATTAAGATTGATTGCGTACCCGGGTACTCTTCGCACCGCGTTATGATTTTTTTAGTTTCCGGAATATTTTGAGGTCAATGTATGGAAATTTGCGGTAGATATCATCATTGAATGCCTATAATAGTTTATTTTATGAAACGTGATCTTTTTTTTTTATGATGCACTCACTTTATTTTTTATAATCCGTACAATAATATAATTCAATCAAATGATCGACAAAACTTAAATTTTTTAAAACCAGTTTATTTCTCAAAAGATTCTTGAACTTTTCAACAATAAATACGAAAATGTACTAAAATCGTACTCTTTTAATTTTTACTAGCGATCTGATTGAAATTATTTAAAAATAACGATTTTATTTTTTTTTATAAGAGCGCTTGCTTATCTTTTAATTTTTTTTTCCTCATTAATCTATATTTAGTAAACTTTTCTCGTCTCTCGTTTCCTGCTAATTTTATTTTTAAACGGTTTTTTAGTGTATGAAAAGTTAAAAATAACTCTTTATTCCAGCCAATCGATTTAAATTTTTTTGTATTCACATTAAAATTAAATAAAAAAATTAAAAAAATCATGTTTAGCGCTACTACTAATTTTTTTTTTTATAAATTAAATTTTTGTAATAAAAATTTTTTTATGACTAAAGCTATGAAATTTTACTCATATAAATTTTTTTTATCACGTGTTCTGCGGTACGATTGATTTTTCTACTTTATTAACAATTTTTTTTTAATTTTTAAAATAAATTTTTTTTGAAAAAAAAAATTATTTTCTAATACGTCCGTAAGTGCTCGCTTAAATAGCGCTAAATCCAATAATTTAAAATTTGTTAAGAACGATCTATTCGCTTTTAATAATAAATATTTATAATTTAATTTTAATTTTTTTTTATTTGAAATACCCAAAGCATTTAATTAATGACGTGGATCAAATCAAACATTTGTCGTTTTCTGGTCAGTATTGAATTTTAAATTTTTTTTTTCAATTAGATCTACCAACGACGTATTTAAATCTTTCGTTTGATAAGTTATATTTTTCAAAAAAATTTCTCAAAAAAAAACAAGCATTTTTGCCCGCCCGTATTCGTAATAAACAAAAATTCTTTACATTTAAATATAGCCAAAACGAATCTCATTATTTTTTAACAAAAAATGTTAAAAAAAAAATAATTAATAACTTTAAAACTAAAGCAAAGGTTAATAACAGGCAAAACTTTTCAAAAAATATATTTAAAAATATTTATTATAATTTACATTCTCTTAATAAATTCGATAAGTACGCGTTGAACAGAATTTTTCAAAAAATTTCATTTAAGGGAAAAAAAAAACTTATCTCTAACTTAAATCAATCTTTTATTACATTTAAGTTTGATATAAGTTTTTTAAAAAAAGAAAAAATGTATACAAAATTAAAATATTCAAGAGTTCCTCAATACGATATTGTATCAGGAGCATCCGCTGCACTATCGGCGGGGTTTTTAGGCTTTTTAGTTTGTGAAAAATTTGGTTTTGAATTACTCGACTCTGGGGATTTTTATTTTATTTTTATGTATCTAGTCTTTTTCTTTTTTTTATCAAGACTTTTTTTAAAATTAATTAATTATGAAAAAGAAAAATTTTTTTTATTAAGTTTAAAATTTTTTTTTCTTTATTACAAAAATATTTTTTTTATAATTTTTTCTTTTTTTTTATAACTTTTTTATAGTAAAAAATTATAAATAGTGTTTGCCAAAGTAAATCGTAAAATGTAATTATACGATTGAATATAGGAGAATCAACTTCTAAGGTTATAAAATTTTTAACATCGATAGAGAAAAGTAATGTGAATGAAAGGTGAAAAGAGATAATAAAAAAATAGTAAAAAGTTCCTGAAACTTAATGTTGAATCTGTTAAAGGCATAGGCTATAACGTACCTTTTGCATAATGGGCTAACGAGTTAATGTAAATAGCAAGCTTAATTTTTAGTAGGCGTAGTGAAGACGGATAAAAGTTATTTGCATTAGACCCGAAGCTAATCGATCTAATTATGAGCAAGTTTAAGGTATACTTAGGACTGAACCCGTGAATGTTGCAAAATTCTGGGACGACTTGTAATTAGGGGTGAAAGGCTAATCAAGATTAGTGATAGCTGGTTCTCTGCGAAAATTATTTAAGTAATGAAGTTGTGATTATTGAGTTAAGGTAAAGTGATTTTTGAATTACGCACCAGTACGGGACGCATCGTTCTAAAAAGCTATGAATTAAATTTAATGTATACAACGATTCAGACTCAATCGCGCAAAGGTGATGAGTCAAGAGGGAAACAGCCCAGATTGAAAATTAAGGTGCTTAATGTTAGTTAAGTAAAAAGGAGATTTATTATAGTGCACGTTAAGAGGTAGGCTTGGAAGCAGCCACCCATTAAAGAAAGCGTAAAAGCTCATTAACAACGTATAGCGCAGAGAGTAAAAGCGCAGCATAATTGATTTCCGATAATGTAGAGGCATTAAAACTAACAACCGAAATTTCAAAAGAGTAAATCTTGGTAGCAGAGTGTTTTGCAGTTCGTTGAAGAAAAATTGAAAAATTTTTTCGAGAAA
>Ga0075154_10002034_pt1 | contig 13574 bp, 10 predicted proteins | sample JI71714BDNA_FD_70965 | JGI IMG/M metagenome (GOLD analysis project Ga0075154, IMG submission 70965) | Wastewater effluent complex algal communities from Wisconsin, to seasonally profile nutrient transformation and Carbon sequestration -... | ecosystem: Engineered > WWTP > Effluent > Algae... | reverse complement strand
TAAAAAGAGTCAAAAAAATTAGTACATGTTTAATTTTTAGTGATTCAAGAAAATTAGCAACAATCAAAGCCATAATAGGGGCAAATGGAATGATGTAATAGCTATGCTCATAAAAAGCAAAACCTGATTTAAAAATTATAAGTAGAAAACTAAGAAAACTTATTGTGAAAATCTGAGTAAGTAATTTGTTTTTTTTAATGAAGCAATTCAAAAGAGCAAATAGAAATAAAACAAATCCAGTGTAACCGAGCGCCTCCTCATAAAACTTATCGAAGACTTGGTTTAAGTTCGAAAAAATTTCCACAATTCCTTCAGAAAAACTTTTGCCTAGGAAAAAATGGCTAAACTCATATTGATTCGTTAGGTGTACTGCCCAATAAAAATAGTAAATGGCAACAATTATGCTTAGCAATCCTGTTATTCCAACTAACACAATTTTTCGTTGAAACAAAATCTGTTTATTAAATATAAACATTACCAAGGTTGAAAGAATATAAATGGAAGGTAGTTTGGCAAGAATTCCTAAAAGTGTGAATACGAAAAAGTAAAATAGTTGTCCAAATCTTCCCTCTTTGTCTAGATAGTTTGTTCCATGATAATAGCCTATTATTAACAGCGACATTGAAAATGTATCGGGCATGATTTTCCGAGAATAAGTATACCATACCGACAGTAATAATAAAAAAGCAGAATAGAAAGCTATCTTACTTGTAAAATATTTTCGAATGATTTTGTAGAAATAAAAAATGCCAATACTTGAAACGATGAGGTTAATTAACCTTCCGTACCAATGTGCGTATCCAAATACTAACGACATTAAATAAATTAAATAATTCAGTACAGGAAATTCCATACCAGTTATACCTGGTTTTTCTCCAGCAATATCAATACGCGGGTACAAAATCGAATTATCCACCTCCAGAAAATTGCGCGCCACCATGGTAACAGTTGTTTGCCGCCAATTGTGAGCTACTTCAAGCGGTGGATTGGTAACTCCAAACAATCGAACAATAAAAAACAAAATTATGCAGAAGCGGATGTTTGATAGCGAATTCTTTATTCTGTCAGTATTCATTGAACTAATTTGCATTCATTTCAACATGAATGTTTTTTAAAAAAATCTTTCCGTTTATTTCTACTTTTAGGCTAAAGCTCTTTGTTTCAGGTTTTAGCTGATAATAATTTTCATGATTCAACAAATCTAACTGAATGCTCTCAGCATTTTGTGTTATGAAAACCTTCGTTTTCTTTTCAGCTAATTTACCCATGGTTTCAATCCTCAGAATGTGCTTTTCTTGCAATGAAATGAGTATAATTCCATTTTCTTTTTTTAGCTTCTTTTGATTGTAAATAACCCCTTTACTTTTTGAAGTTTTATTCAAATAGTTTGCTTTATACATATTTGAGTTTAAAAGTGGATTTAGCTTTAATTGGATCGTATCACCGCTTTTATAACTTTTCCAAATGCGTAAATAGTCTACCATAAATGTATTTGGCAGAGTAGTTGTACTGTCTGGTCCTGGACGAAAAGCAGAGTATTTACTAGAAACCTGCGTGTTAATATATAAATTCATTGGGTTATTAAATTTTCCGTGAAAATAGGCCATTGGATAACCATTGATGTACCAGATTATTTCGTTCGGTCTCCAATCTAACATCACGCTATTAAATCCATCATGTAAAGAATGAGTTATTTTTACCCAGCCACCCCAACTTGAGTTTAAACCAATTTTATTTTTATACCCTCTTCCACATCCATAAGGGCAATGTGTGTCCACATGAATTTGGTTTCCCTTTTCACCTTTTAATTCAAATACATCAATCTCCTCATTTTTGTCCCCACCAAAAAACCAAAATGCTGGCCAAACGCCTTTCCCTTGTTCCGTTCTAAACCTCAGTTCGTATAAGCCATAGTGAAGTTTTTGTTTGGAAATCACAATGCCCGCATTGTATTTCATTAAATAAGATGAGTTTGTTAAGTTTAATTGTTGTTCCTTAATAAACGTGCTATCAACTTCGTGTAGTTGAAGACGATAAACACTATCAACTTTAGTAAGTAAAAATTTAGCTAACCCATTCTCTAGAACAACATTGCTTCTTTCAAATGAAAAGAACTGTCGTATGTTGGTTTTAGGCCACGGAAGCAAGCTCCAATAATCTTCATCTATTTGTTTTTGATTAAACTCGTCGCCGCCTTCTAAATTATAAACACTTAAGCTATCGCTATTAACTCTTAGAAGCAATTGCGCTTTTGTTGTAATAACTATACAAGTAAGCAGTATTAAAATATTCTTTTTCAAGCACTCAAAAGTAGTTAAGCAAATTTATATTGAACTACAACATATCGTTTTGTTATAAAATAAATACTTCCTAGTTTTAACTACCTGTATCAGTCAATCAAAAATTAGTTTTCAAGTTTAATAAAAACGTTTGTTTAACAGCAAATTCACTATGAGGGATGCGTTATTTATTGGATTAATTTCTTTGGTAAATCTGTTGTTTACTTTTATCAATAACTATCCAATTTTATATTCGGATACTTCTACGTACATCTCATCTGGTTTTGAACTTATTCCTCCTTTTGACAGACCAATAACTTATGGAATTTTACTTAGGTTGTTTAGTTTAAATGGGCTCACTTTTTTATTGGTACCATTTTTTCAGTCGCTAATTTTCACCATTGTACTTTACTTTGTTATTGAAACAATTCTTGGTGAGCAAAGAATAGTACAAAAATTATTTTTTCTTGTAGTATTGCTCAGCCTATCTACAGGCTTCAACTGGAGCATCAATCAGTTGCTGCCCGACTTTCTTACACCAATAGGTTTGCTTACAATTTTTATTCTCTTTGTTAAAGGGCACTCAACAAAGCGGCAAGTGTTTTTATTTTTCCTGATGTTTTTCTCTGCTGCTTCACATATTTCAAACGTGTTTGTGTTTCTTGTCGTATTAATTTTTCTTTTACTTTTTTATAAAAAGCAAAACGACACCTTAAACTGGAATGCTTTTAAAATTAAAACTTTCTCATCCTTTTTAATACTAGCAGTTGCTTACTTAATAATGATGTCAGCCATTTCGAAATCGCGAAATGTTTTTTTTGCTGGTAGTATGGCGCAGAAAGGAATTTTACAAATGATGTTGAAGGATAAATGCTCCACTAGTAATTTTAAACTTTGCTTGTACAAAGATTCTATACCTCAGTCATTCGAGTATTTCGTATGGAATAATAGTAGTCCAATTTATAAAATGGGTGGATGGAAAGAGGCGAGGGGAGAACTTAAAACACTGGCAACGCTTAGTTTAAGTGAATCGAAATATATTAAAATGCACGTCTTTGAAGGTTGGAAGAATTTCACACAACAACTTAATAGTTTTGATATTGGTGAAGGCAATGGCGTTTTTTTAGAAAATACGTTGCTAATTCAACGAATTAAGAACTACAGTAAATTGGATAAGGAACTATGTGCATTAAGTATTCAGAATACAAAAGGTTTTACTTTAATTGATGCAATGAATAAAATTTACCGAGCTACAACCTATTTATCCATTCTTCTTCTTCTAAGTTTATATGCGCTTTATTATAAAACAATAAGCATACAAATTAAGATACTAACCTGCGTTGTTTTAATTACAGTGATGACAAGTTCTTTAATGGTTGCTTTTACATCAGAGGTCTCTAATCGACACGGCTGTAAACTAATGTGGTTATTTATGCTGGTTAATCTTTTAATTATAATTCAGCAATGGAGTTTCAAGAATAAGAGCGTAGATTAAAAAAAGATGTTTAATCATTCAATTTTAACACCGCCATAAACGCACTTTGGGGAATTTCTACATTGCCAACTTGCTTCATCCGTTTTTTACCTTCTTTTTGTTTTTCAAGAAGTTTACGCTTACGCGAAATATCACCACCGTAACATTTTGCTGTCACATCTTTGCGCATAGCACGAATGGTTTCGCGAGCAATGATCTTAGCTCCAATAGCTGCTTGAATAGGTATCTCGAATTGCTGACGTGGGATTAACTCCTTTAGTTTTTCGCAAATCTTTTTTCCAAACTCATAAGCATTGCTGCGATGAATTAAAGCAGATAGTGCGTCAACCTGTTCACCATTTAAGAGTATATCTAATTTTGCAAGGTCCGATTGTTTCATTCCAATTGGGTGGTAATCGAATGAAGCATAGCCTTTTGAAATAGATTTTAAACGGTCAAAGAAATCAAACACAACTTCGCCAAGTGGCATTTCAAATACAAGTTCAACACGGTCGGCAGTTAAATAATTTTGATTCACAATTTGTCCGCGTTTTTCCATGCACAAGGTCATTACAGGTCCAATAAATTCTGATTTAGTAATGATATTAGCCTTGATATAAGGTTCTTCAATGTAATCAATGCGCCCCGGGTCGGGCAAGTCGGTAGGATTGTTAACGGTTACTACTTCGCCATCTGTTTTATAGGCAATGTAAGACACATTGGGCACCGTTGTTATCACAGTCATGTTAAATTCACGCTCTAAACGTTCTTGTACAATTTCCATGTGCAACATCCCTAAAAATCCACAACGAAAACCAAAACCAAGCGCAGCAGAACTTTCAGGCTCCCAAGTTAATGAAGCGTCGTTTAAGCGCAGTTTTTCCATACTGTAACGCAATTCTTCAAAGTCTTCGGTGTCCACTGGATAAATGCCCGCAAATACCATCGGTTTCACATCTTCAAATCCAACAATGCCTTCACCCGGATTAGCTGAAGTGGTAATAGTATCTCCTACTTTCACTTCACGGGCTTCTTTAATTCCTGAAATAATATAACCTACATCGCCAGTTTTTACAACATCTCTTGGCTCAGGTTTTAAACGCAACACACCAATTTCATCGGCATTGTACTCCATGCCTGTGTTTACAAATTTTACTTTTTCGCCTTTTTTAATCTGGCCATTGTAAATTCTGAAATAAGCAATAATCCCTCTAAATGAATTAAACACAGAGTCGAAAATAAGCGCTTGCAATGGTGCTTGCTCATCGCCTTTTGGTGCCGGAATCCGCTGCACAACAGCGTGTAGTATCTCGTGAACTCCCATTCCAGTTTTGCCAGAAGCTGCTAAAATATCTTCGCGCTTGCAGCCCAATAAATCCACAATTTGGTCTTTTACCAATTCGGGCTCTGCACTGGGTAAATCAATTTTATTTAAAATGGGAATAATTTCTAAATCGTGCTCCAAAGCCAAGTATAAATTAGAAATCGTTTGTGCCTGTATGCCTTGCGCAGCATCCACAATCAATAACGCACCTTCGCATGCAGCAATAGAGCGCGACACTTCGTAACTAAAGTCAACGTGTCCAGGGGTATCAATTAAATTCAATACATATTTTTCGCCGTTCAATTCATAATCCATTTGAATGGCATGACTTTTAATGGTAATGCCTCGCTCTTTTTCCAAGTCCATGTCATCCAACACCTGAGCCTGCATATCGCGTTTGCTAACGGTGTTAGTAAATTCAAGTAAACGGTCGGCTAGGGTGCTTTTACCATGGTCGATATGGGCAATGATACAAAAGTTACGTATGTGCTTCATTTTCTAATTCTTCTTCTTTTTTTAAACACCTTGGCGCTTTCATTTGGAGTCACACAGAGAAAATAGTATCCGTGTGATTCTTAGTGTACTGTGTGCCATGGTGTTTTAATTTTAAGGGAAGCAAAGATAGTAAAATATGGGAATTTTCGGTTTTTTGAAACCGAGGTGCGAGGGAACAATAGCATTGAGCCTGAGTGGTAAATCGATTTTTCTCTAATAGCAGACTAATTTTTAAGTCAAAATTTCATAAGTCCTTTGAATTTGCATTGTCATCTCGAGTAGTTTCGGTAAATGGATATATTTCTGAACCCGAAACGTATCGAGAGAGGACTACCGAAATTTTTTAAATTGAAACATTTCTCAATACTCCCGATTGCAATCGGGGACGCAATCGTTTTTCACAAAAAGCGAGACTAACGAAATAACCATTTAAACTATCGGTTCACCGCAAAACGATTACTAACGGTTCGTCCTGTGTCATTCCGACGAAGGAGGAATCTGTGCTGAGATTCCTTAGGCCGTGTTTCAATCTGCTATTGCCTTTCGGAATGACAGCCTTGATGTCATTCAGATCCCGATTTTCATTGGGAAGGAATCTGTATTAGCAGCTCACCAAAAACCGTTTACTAATAGTTCCTGTCATGCTGGTGCCGATACCTATTGGCATCGAGAAGTAATTCGCAGACATCACAACACCTAAACGCCATCACCCACCTACTTCCCACCATTCATCAAGTTTTCAATCTCATCAGTTTCAATGGGGATGTTTTTCATCAAATCCATTTGACCATTGGTAGTAATTAAAATATTGTTTTCAATTCGAATGCCTAAACCTTCTTCTGCAATGTAAATACCGGGTTCTACAGTAAATACCATTCCGGCTTGCATTGGCTCGTGAAAAAACCCAACATCGTGAACATCTAAACCTAAAAAATGGCTGGTGCCATGCATGAAGTATTTTTTAAATGCTGGCCAACTTGGATTTTGTTTTTTTACATCTTCTGTTTTTAATAAACCTAGTTGTAATAATTCTTCAGTCATCATGTCGCCAACAAGCTTATTGTATTTATCAAAGGTTTGCCCAGGCATTAACCATTTTACTGCTGCCTTGTGCACTCGCAAAACAGCATTATAAACTTCTTTTTGTCGGTTGGTGTATTTACCATTAACAGGTATGGCGCGTGTTAAATCACTGGCATAGTTGGCATACTCAGCCGCCACATCCAGTAGTATCACGTCTCCATCTTTACATTGTTTATTGTTCTCAACATAATGCAACACACATGCATTGGCTCCGCTTGCAATAATAGGGCTATAAGCCCAACCTTGCGATCGATTACGCACAAATTCATGAATAAGCTCGGCTTCAATTTCGTATTCCCAAACGCCTGGTTTAATAAAATGAAGTAAACGACGAAATCCTTTTTCGGTAATATCGCAGGCTTGTTGAATTAAATCTATTTCATAAGTGCTTTTAATGGCTCTTATTTTTTGCATGATTGGCGCACTTCTTTCAAACTTATGTAGCGGATATTTCGCCATCAGGCTTTTGTTAAACCTATCTTGCGAGGTTTCAACATCTATGTAACGGCGCGTATGTTCGTTGCTGTTTAAGTAAATGTGTTCTGCCTGAAAGAAAAAAGCTTTCATCACTTTTTCAAATTCATGAAACCAATAAATGTGCTCAATACCGCTAACTGCCGATGCTTGCTGCTTAGTTAGTTTAGCACCCTCCCATATAGCAATCAACTCACTTGTTTCACGCACAAATAAAATTTCTTTATGTCTGCCATCCTTCACATCCGGAAAAATCACCAAAATGGTTTCTTCTTGGTCAACTCCGCATAAATAAAACAAATCACTGTTTTGTTTAAATCCCATGCTACCATCTGCGTTAGTGGGCATGATATCGTTGCTCACAAAAACAGCAAGCGAATTTGGTTTTAAAGCATTTTTAAATTTATTTCTGTTTTCAATAAACAAGGCTTTTTCAATGGCATTATACTTCATAATTGTTCAAAATATATGACGCCAAGTTAGTTATTTATAATTGTCTTAAAAAAATTGCTTTGGATTTAAAGGCAATGATGTATTGGAACACTCTGAAAGAGGTGCACACACTCTCTTGATTCTCCAAACAATTTTGTTGAGTCGATTCAATAATTGTTAGCATTTTATAAAAGGGGTTTTAATTTAATATACCTAAAATATTCTCTATGTGAAGACAGTTGACTATTGTGAATTTTTTAAAAGTATGAGCCAATTAAAATAAATATTAAGCTAGTATATGCAAGGTTTAATATCGCATGTCTGTGGGTTTGGTATGGTGCCGCGCTGAGCAAAGGTATGCGTGAATTGATTTTTTATGGAAAATCATTGAAGGCGTTTACCGTTTAAAATTCTTTGCTTTTTAAATATCGATGCAAAGAATTTTTTACTTCAATAGATTTTCCTGAAAAATCAAGAGTGCGTTGAAAGATTGCGGCACCTCGTCTTTTGGCTACTTTTCGACTAAGGAAAAGTAGCATGAAGAAATTGTACTTTTAAGGAAACATAATTTAGCATTTAAACCGCAAAAAGATTTTTGAGTTTTGATTAAAAACTTATCTTTGCTTTTTATAAGAAAACTATTGTATGATTGATTTAACAGGAATTATAGCCATTACAGGACAACCGGGTTTATACCGCATAGTGGCTCAAAGCAAAAACGGAATAATTGTTGAAGGCCTTGCCGACAAAAAAAGAATAAATGTTTATGCATCTACTAAAGTTTCTACACTTGCTGAAATTAGCATGTACACCACTAGCGACGATAAACCCATCGAAGAAATATTGACAAACATCTTTAACAAAGAAAATGGTGGTCCTTGCCCAGATAATAAGTCCGACGACAAAACAATTGCCGCTTATTTTGAGCAAGTTTTGCCCGAGTACGATAAAGAGCGTGTGTATGTGAGCAATATGAGAAAGTTGTTTAGCTGGTACAACATCATGCAAGCAACTGGCAGCCTAAAAATGAAGGAAGAAAAAGCAGAGGGAGAAGAAAAAAGTGTTGCTGTAAAAACCGAAGAAAAAACCAAGGTTAAAAAAACTGTTTCAAAAGATAACGTAAAAGCTAAAACAAGCGCTGGCGTTAAAAAAACAGCAGGTGTGCGTAAAACAGGCACTGCTTAATATAATTTACAACCTTATACCAAAGCCACCTTATCACTGGGTGGCTTTTTTTGTGTACTTTTTTAAGCTTATTTTCGTTATTAAAGAATGCGGGTAATTATTTTATTAGTGCTGTTGCCAAGTTTTTATTTTTCCCAAGCGTGGGTAAAACTGCCCGATTTTCCGGGAACAAAACGCGATGATGGTACGGCTGTGGTTGTAAATAACAAAGCCTATTTTGGAACTGGCCTACAAGAAGGTTGGACCTCAACCGTAGATTTTTATTGTTTGGATTTAACAACGAAAAATTGGAGCACGATTGCTAATATGCCCAATGGAAATGAACGACAATATGCACGTGCTTTTAAGGGTAATAATGGTTTTTACGTTTTTGGAGGTGATGGTCCAACGGGCGCCCTCAATAATTTATTTAAATACGACATTGCAACAAATACCTGGTCTTTAATGGCAAATAAACCTGGTGCGGGTTTAATTGGTCCTGCTTGTTTTGAGTTCGGAAACAAAGTTATCATTGCAGGTGGTAAAACTTCTACAGCGGGTGTAAATAGCGCTGAGGTTTGGGAATATGATTTGAGTAATAATTCTTGGACACAAAAAAATAATTTTCCTTATACACCGCGCTGGCACGCTTGCACCGCCGTTATTAACGGAAACGGTTACATGGTTTTTGGACAAGCTCCCAACGATTCGTGTGGCACAGAATTATACACGTATAATCCATCCAATGATACGTGGCAGCAATTAAGCGATATTCCAATTCCTAAGGGGCGCTCGTATGCAAGAATGGAAGCATTAAGCAACCGACTCGTTTTATTTGGAGGCGTTAATTGTTATGGCGAACACTACAAGGACATGTGGCACTATAACTTTAGCACACAGTTATGGAAACAGAACATTGATTTACCTTCTTTTGAAAGAAGAGGAGGCATGAGTTGCACCGATGGAAATTACTTTTATTACGCTTGTGGTTATAGCCCAATCGAAGGGAGGTTAAAAGAGGTTTGGAGAACCGATATCCCATTAAGCATCAAAAATATTGAAGAACAAAACGCCTTGAAGTTATATCCAAATCCTGCTCAACACAAACTTTATGTTATGGTTGATAATATTGAAACGAGTACTTTGCATATTAATTTCACCTCAGTATTTGGAAACAAAATGGAGTTTGCATCAAACAAAATAAAAGTTGAAAATGGAGAAATGATAATAGATGTTTCAGAATTAAATTCTGGAGTTTATTTATTAAGCCTTGAAACGGAATCGGGTCAAATTGGAGCAGCCAAAGTAATTATTAAATAACTACTTGTCTTTATAAATCACCATGTTAATGATGCCCTTGCTTGGACTTGAATTATCGCTGAGCGAAACAACAAAAGGTTTGCGTAAACCCTCAAAACAATTATACACCACATAGCCTTTGTCCTCTGTTGGGTTCGGTAATTTGTTGGCGTAATAATCTTTTAAATCACAAAACAAATATGAACTAAGTTCAAGGTCATCTGAATTTATTTGAACCGAAATTTCTTCTAAACTATCATTGCTAAAAGTGTAATCAATCGAATAATTGGTCAAACTATCGGCCTTGTATTCATAAAAAAGTCGGTTTGTGCTGGCCTCTGTTGGTTCTATGTTCTCGATGGCTTTTACCGCTTGCACCTTGGCGTTTAACTCAAGCCCTCTAAACAAACCTTCTTTCGATTTTAAAATTTCATCCAATAAAACGTGATAACCTAAAAACACCCGTGGCTTCTCTTCCTTTTTAGTTGCTGGTGTTTGCTCACATGCCCATACAAAAAGCAATGCAAAAATGGATATGACGAATTTTATTCTCAATTAAAAAACTGCATTAAATATAGTTAATTTACTTTCATTGTTTTAAACCGCTCGTACTAATCGTTATTAGCGTTTTCTGATGCTTGTACTTCAGGACGCATTTGAGGAAAAAACAACACCTCCTGAATGCTCGCATTATTGGTTAGCAACATCGTTAAGCGGTCAATACCTATACCAATTCCTGCTGTAGGCGGCATACCATATTCTAAGGCTCTTAAAAAATCGTGATCAATAAACATGGCTTCATCATCGCCACGTTCCTGTAATTTTAGTTGCTCTTCAAATCGTTCGCGTTGGTCGATGGGGTCGTTTAACTCACTGTATGCATTGGCAAGTTCTTTGCCGTTGACCATCAATTCAAAGCGTTCTACCAAACCTTCCACACTGCGGTGTTTTTTGGTAAGCGGACTCATTTCAACCGGATAATCGGTAATAAATGTTGGTTGCACATAATGACCTTCGCACTTTTCTCCAAAAATTTCATCAATTAGTTTTCCTTTGCCCATACTTGCTTCCACATGTATCTGCAATTGTTTACACACATCACGTAATTCCTCTTCGTTCATCGAACTAATATCAATGCCAGTGTGTTCTTTAATGGCTTCAAACATGGTTGCACGTTTAAAAGGCGCTTTAAAATCAATGGTGCGCTCACCAACGGTTACTTCAGTACCACCGTATAAATCAGTGGCAATTTTTTCGAGTAAACGTTCTGTAAAACTCATCATCCAATTGTAATCTTTATAGGCTACATAAAACTCTAAAACCGTAAATTCAGGATTGTGAGTTCTATCCATCCCTTCATTTCTAAAGTCTTTCGCAAATTCATACACACCTTCAAACCCTCCTACTATCAATCGTTTTAAATACAATTCGTTGGCAATGCGTAAATACAAAGGAATGTTGAGTGCATTGTGATGTGTTATAAATGGTCGTGCTGTGGCACCACCCGGAATGCTTTGTAGTATGGGCGTTTCTACCTCTAATAAGCCTGCATTATTAAGCGTTTGACGAATAGAGTTGATGATTTGTGTACGCTTGTAAAAGGTTTCGCGCACTTGTGGATTGATGATTAAATCTACATAACGCTGACGGAAACGAAACTCAGGGTCGCTCACTTCATCGTAAGATTTACCCGTGTCGTCGGTTTTCACAATTGGCAATGGTTTAAGCGATTTACTCAATAACACAAGCGAAGTTGTATGTATCGAAATCTCACCAGTTTTAGTAGTAAACACGTAGCCTTCAAGTCCAATAATGTCTCCAATATCAATTAATTTTTTCCAAACAGTGTCGTACAAGGTTTTGTCATCTCCGGGGCAAATATCATCCTTACGAACATAAATTTGAACCCTGCCAGTAGCATCTTGAATTACGGCAAAACAGGCCTTTCCCATATCACGAATACTCATTAATCGACCTGCTATTGAAATGTTCTTATAGTTGAGTTTATCGCGCTCGTAATTGGCTTTAATATCGGCTGCGGTAACATTTACTTTAAATTCCTCCGCTGGATATGGATTTATCCCTATGGCCCTTAAATCGGCTAATTTTTGTCTTCTTAACTGCTCTTGTTCGCTTAAATGAATTGACATTTTCTGTTTTTTAGGCAACGAAAATACGTTTTAATCCGCATTTAGACAGTAGAAGACTTTGAAAAAGCTGCGCTAACTGTATTAATGCTTGTAATCCCGATTGTGCAATTATTTCGCATTGTTTACAACTTGATTTAATATGAAATACTCACAATTAATTTTGCTCAAATTGGTGATTTTTTAACTGTTTATTTAGGATGAATTTTCGGAATATGCCTAAAAACAGTTAAAATTTGTATTTTAGCATTTCATAAAGTGCTGTAAAGCAATTAGTTAAATATTTTGTTTAATGTTTGGATTAAAACGTTAAACAAAATGTCTATTTTTGTGAACCAATCAGTTTAAATCATGACAGCAATAGAATTTAACACTCGCATCCTTCAAGAAAGAAACGCTTTAAAAAGCTTTGCCGTTAGTTTAACACGCAACACCGAAGACGCACTCGACTTGGTGCAAGAAACTTACCTTAAGGCCATGACTTACAGAAGTAAGTTTGAAGACAGTACAAATTTAAAGGCATGGTTATTCACCATCATGAAAAACACCTTTATCAACGCCTACCGCCGCGATACAAAAATTAAACAACTCATAAGCAAAGGCGATGAAATTGCCTTAAACAGAGCTTTTAAGCAAAATAGTTACAGCAATAGCGAAAGTCGCTTAAATGCGAAAGAGATTTTAAAGCAAGTTGAAAGTTTAGACGACGATTACAAAATTCCTTTTACGCGTTACTACACAGGCTACAAATACGAAGAAATTGCTGAAGAATTACGTTTACCTTTAGGAACAATAAAAAGTAGAATTTTTATTGCACGTAAAATTTTAATGGACGCTTTGCAGCAATTTAAAAACTAATGCCACAAAAGGGAGTAAGTTTATTTTGGTTTCGTCGCGATTTACGATTAGAAGATAATGCAGGATTGTATTACGCGTTAAAAGAGAATCCACAAGTACTACCCATTTTTATTTTCGATACCGAAATTCTAAATCAATTAGAAGAAAAAAACGATAGGCGTGTTGATTTTATTTATCAAGCTATCCAATCGCTTCAAAAGCAATTGTTGCAACTTGGCACATCGTTAAAGGTGTTTTATTGCCAACCCATAGAGGCTTTTGCGAGTTTGATTAAAAATTACTCTGTTACTAAAGTTTACACCAACCACGATTACGAGCCTTACGCAATTGCCCGCGACGAAGCAATTAAAACGTTTTTAAAGGCAAATAATATTGAACTCAGCACGTTTAAAGACCAATGCGTTTTCGAAAAAAACGAAGTGCTTAAAGACGATGGAAAACCTTACACGGTGTTTACACCTTACAGCCGTAAATGGAAATTTCACCTAAAACCATTTTATTACAAAGCTTACCCTACAACAAAATACGCACATCATTTTTTAAAA
>Ga0075154_10002033_pt1 | contig 13576 bp, 14 predicted proteins | sample JI71714BDNA_FD_70965 | JGI IMG/M metagenome (GOLD analysis project Ga0075154, IMG submission 70965) | Wastewater effluent complex algal communities from Wisconsin, to seasonally profile nutrient transformation and Carbon sequestration -... | ecosystem: Engineered > WWTP > Effluent > Algae... | reverse complement strand
GCGCTGGATGGGCGGCAGCTGTTTTCCGGGCGCTATCATGTGCTGGGCGGGCGGCTGTCGGCGTTGGATGGTGTTGGGCCTGAGGATCTGGCCATCGCCTCGCTGGTGGCGCGGGCCAGTGATGGGCTGGTGAGCGAAGTGGTGCTGGCGCTGTCGGCGACGATGGAGGGGCAGGCGACCATGCATTATGTGGCGGACGCGCTGGCAGCGACGGGCGTGAAGGTTTCGCAGCTCGCCCAGGGCCTGCCGATGGGCGGCGAGCTGGATTATCTGGACGAGGGCACGCTGGCGCTGGCGCTGAATGCGCGGCGGCCGGTGGGGTGAGCCCACCCCCGACCCCTCCCGCGAGCGGGAGGGGAGCAGATGGTGACAAGCGCGACAGTCTCCCCTCCCGCTTGCGGGAGGGGTTGGGGGTGGGAGTTTACAGCTTCACCACCATCTTGCCGGTGTTCTTGCCTTCGAACAGGCCGATGAAGGCAGCGGGCGCGCTCTCGATGCCGTCCATCACCGTGTCCTGCCATTGCAGCTGGCCTGATGCGATCCAGCCGCCGACTTCGGCGGCGAATTCGGCCTGCAGGCCCTGGAATTCGATCACGATGAAACCGCGCATGGTCAGCGATTTGCCGACGACCTGGATGATGTTGCGCGGGCCCGGCGCGGCTTCGGTGTCGTTGTAATTGCCGATCATCCCGCATTCGATCAGGCGGGCGAAGGGCCGGGCGACTTCGATGGCGACTTCCAGATGCTCGCCGCCGACATTGTCGAAATAGATGTCGATGCCCTTGGGCGCGGCGGCCTGCACGGCGGCCAGCAGATTGCCGCAGGTGCGATAGTTGATGACATGATCAACGCCGAGGCTGCGCAGCCAGTCGCATTTTTCATCCGTGCCGGCGGTGGCGATCACGGTGCAGCCCTTCAGCTTGGCAACCTGGGCCACGATGCTGCCGACAGCGCCAGCGGCGCCGGAAACGAACACCGTGTCGCCAGGCTTGGGCTTGCCGATCTGCGTCAGGCCGGCCCAGGCGGTGAGGCCGGGCATGCCGAGCACGCCCAGAAACGCCTGCAGCGGCACGCCGGCGGGCACATCCAGTTTCTGCAGGGCACCGGCCGGGGCCACGAACGCCTCGCGCCAGCCGAACATGGAGGAGACGACATCGCCGACCTTGAGCTTGTCGCTGTTGCTGGCCGTCACCACGCCAACGGCGCCGCCCTGCAGCGCCTCGCCGAGCGCAAACGGCGGCACATAGGAGGCGCGATCGGTCATGCGGCCGCGCATATAGGGATCGACGGACATATACTTGTTCTCAACCAGCACCTCGCCGGGGCCGGGGGCGGGCAGTTCTTTGCTGGCGAGTTCGAAATTGGCGGCGGCGGGCATGCCGACCGGGCGGCTGACAAGGCGGATTTCGCGGGAAATGGTCATGGTTTTCGTCCTCAGTTGCTGGCTCTAGCTACGCCGCTTGCGACAGCCTGCAAAGGCCATGACTTGTCTTAGGGCCGGAATAACATTACACAGATGTAATGAACGCGAAAATCCTCTCAGCCGCTGTCGCCCTTCTGCTGCTTTCGGGCTGCTCCGCCACCTTTGGTGAGGCTGGCCTGCCCGGCCCGCCGGGCCCCATGGGCCCGCGCGGGGCGCAGTTCGCCCGGCCATTGTTCGCCAATCAGGATGTTGTGGTGGACCGTGACACCGATGTGGTGGTGGCGCGCACGGCCCTGGTGGTGACCTTGCCAGCCGCGGCCGATGCCGGGCGACTGATCACGGTGCGCGCCGCTGGAGGCAAGGTGGTGGTGCGGGCGGCCGCCAACGAGCGTGTGGAACGGCAGGAGAGTTTCACGTTGGACGATGGCGAAATGGCCACCTTCATGGCCGACGGCACGATTGGCTGGTTCATCATTTCCAGCAGCGACCTGTGACGTCGGATCAGATTTCGACCTGAGACCCCAATTCCACCACGCGGTTGGTGGGCAGCTTGAAAAAGTCCATCGCGCTTTCGGCGTTGCGCATCATCCAGCTGAACAGATGCTCACGCCAGATCGCCATGCCGGGCTTGTCGCTGGCCAGCAGGGTCTGGCGGGAGAGGAAGAAGCTGGTTTCCATCATCTTCAGCCGTGGCCCGCAGTTTTCGACCTTCTTCAGCACGGCGGGAATATCGATTTCCTGCATGAAGCCATAGCGGATGAGGATGCGATAGAAGCCGCCGCCCAGTTCCTTCACGCCGATGCGATCCTCGTCGGAGACATAGGGCACTTCATCGATCACGACCGTCAGGATCATGATGCGATCGTGCAGGATCTTGTTGTGTTTCAGATTGTGCAGCAGCGCCTGTGGCACGCCCACCGGGCTGGTAGTCATGAACACCGCCGTGCCGGGCACGCGGGTGGCGGCGGCGGCGGCGGATTTGATGAACACGTCCATCGGCATCGACGAATCGCGTAAGCGTTCCTGCATCAGCGCGCGGCCGCGTGACCAGGTGGTGAGCCCGGTGAAGCCGATCAGGCCGATCACCAGCGGGAACCAGCCGCCATCAGGCACCTTGGTGAGGTTGGAGGCGAAATAGGCGAAATCGACGATCAGGAACACCGCCAGCAGCGGCATCGCCCACCAGGCCGGCCAGCGCCAGATGGTGAGCACCAGCACGCCAACCAGCAGCGTATCGATCAGCATCGTGCCGGTGACGGCAATGCCATAGGCCGCCGCCAGATTGGAGGAGGACTGGAAGGCCAGCACCAGGAACATCACCAGCACCAAGAGCGCCCAGTTCACCGCCGGGATATAGATTTGCCCGAAGGCGGACGCAGACGTGTGGACGATCTTCATGCGCGGCAGGAAGCCGAGCTGGATGGCCTGCTGCGTCACCGAGAAGGCGCCCGAGATCACCGCCTGCGACGCGATGATGGTGGCCAGCGTGGCCAACACCACCAGCGGCAGCCGCGCCCATTCGGGGGCCATCAGGAAGAAGGGATTGGCCACGGCTTCGGGCTGGGCGATCAGCAGCGCGCCCTGGCCCAGATAGTTGATCATCAGCGCCGGCAGCACCAGCGCATACCACGACAGGCGGATCGGCTTGCGGCCGAAATGGCCCATGTCGGCATAAAGCGCCTCGGCCCCGGTGACCGACAGCACGACACTGCCCAGCGCCAGAAAGGCCGCAACCGGCATCGCGACAATGAACTTGAAGGCGAAATAGGGGTTGAGCGCGTGGATGATGCCGGGATTGGCCATGATGTTGACCACACCCAGCACCGCCAGCGTGGCGAAATAGACCAGCACGATCGGGCCGAAAATGGCGCCCACCCGGGCGGTGCCACGGCTTTGCAGCAGAAAGAGCGCGAGCAATATGGCAATGGCGATGGGCAGCACCAGCGGGGCCATGCGGGCTTCCACCACGGTGATGCCCTCCACCGCCGACAGCACCGACATGGCCGGCGTGATGATGGCATCGCCAAAGAACAGCGCCGTGGCCATCACGCCCAGCAGCACCAATTGCGCTGAGCGTGTGTCGCCGGGGGACAGGCGCGAGATCAGCGCGATCAGCGCCAGCGAACCACCTTCGCCGCGATTGTCGGCCCGCATGATGACGGAGACATATTTCACCGTCACCACCATCATCATCGTCCAGAAGATGAGCGAGATGACGCCATAGACCGAGGTCGCATCAAGAGCGAGCGGGTGATGGCCCGCAAAGGTTTCCTTGAACGCATACAGCGGGCTGGTGCCGATATCACCGAACACCACCCCAACAGCGCCCAGCGCCAGCTTTATCAGCGATTGGTCGTGTCCGTGGTGATCGGCATGCGCGGACGCATCGGAAGACGCACCCTGGTTTGACATGAAAAAAATGCCCACCGGTTGAACAGAGGGCGGCGCTTAGCATGGCCAAACTGTTGCTGCAATGCGGCAACGGCTGGCCGCCGCCCTGGCAACCCGCTATGGCTGCGGCCACGAAGGAGAAACATGATGCGCATCGGTTTCCTGCTCTATGACCAGCTCACCCAGCTTGACATGACCGGGCCGGCCCAGGTGCTGAGCCGCATGCCTGGCGCGACGGTGGATTATGTTGCCAAGACGCTGGATCCGGTGATGAGCGATTGCCGGCTGGCGCTGGTGCCGACGGCAACGCTGGCGGATGTGGGCCAGCTGGATTTCCTGTGCGTGCCCGGCGGCTATGGCTGTTCGGCGGTGATGAATGATGCCGAGACGCTGGACTGGCTGCGCGCCCAGGCACCGGGGCTCAAATGGCTCACCAGCGTGTGTACCGGATCGCTGATCCTGGCGGCCGCCGGCTTGCTGAAGGGCCGCAAGGCAGGCTGCCATTGGGCCTGGGGGCAGTATCTGCCGCTGTTCGGCGCCGAGTGGGTGGAACAGCGCACCGTGTTTGATGGCAATATCATCACGGCTGGCGGGGTGACGAGCGGCATTGATTTCGCCTTCCGCGTTGTGGCGCATCTGCATGGCGAGGATGTCGCCGCGACCATCCGGTTGGCGCTGGAATATGATCCGGAAGGCCACGCCGGCGGCACCCCGGCCAGCGCCCGGCCGGAGATATTGGCGCCGCTGAAGACCATGATTGCCGAGCGGCTGAGCCACCGTGACGCCGAAATGCGGGCCGCCGCCGCCCACCTGCAAGGAGAATGATCATGAACCGTCTGATCGCAATTGCCGCCCTGATCGCTGCCGCCCCGGCTCTGGCTGTGCCCACGCCGGTGACGGTGCGGGTGATCAGCCAGGGCGCCAAGTTCATCGGCACCGGCATGGGCGGGGTGCTGGTGGAATTGAGCGACGCCGCCACCGGCGCCTCGCTTGCCAAGGGCCGCATCGAAGGCGGCACCGGCGATACCGCCAAGATCATGAACGGCGCGGCGCGCGGCGCGGCCATTGCGGACGACAAGACCGCCAAATTCGACGCCGTGATCGACATTGATCAACCGCGCGAAGTGCGGATTTCCGTGCTTGGCCCGTTGCAGCCGGCAGGCGCGGCGGTGGCCCATGTCAGCACCCGCTGGCTGATCCCCGGCCAGCCGGTGCTGGGCGATGGCTGGGTGGTGGATCTGCCCGGCCTGGCGCTGACCGCCCGGCGCGATGGCGGCCAGGTGGTGGCCGATGTGTCGATGCTGTGCGGCTGCCCGATCGCGCCGGGCACATTGTGGGATGAAAAGCGCTTCGAGCTGAAGGCCTGGGTGGGCGGCGCTGCCGTGCCGCTGAAATGGGCCGGGCAGACCGGGCGCTTTGCCGGCGCCGTGCCGGCCGGTGCGACCTGGGTGACGGCGGTGGACACGCTGTCGGGTGCCACCAGCGCGGCGAAAATCAGCCCCTAACCAGTTTTCTGGCGCAACGCCCTGAACGCGACGGCCGCGCCGACCAGCGAAATGGCGGCATCGGCCCAGAACAGGGCGCGCACCAGGCCCGCCGTGTCGGCCTGGGCCGAGGCGGCGAACGATGCCGCTGACGCGAGGCCATAGAAGATCGCCAGCCCGGCCAGCGGCCGATCCCGCGTTGCCCGCCAGCGCAGCGCCGCCACGATCGCCGCCGGCACGCAGACAAACAGATAGATGAACTCGGTGATCGCCACCGATTGCAGCGGCTGCGGCCCCGGCAGATCGGCGGGCCAGTCGCGCAGGGCGTGGGCCAGCCAGGCATGGAGCCCGGCCAGGGCGATGGCCGCCGCCATCCACAGGCGCAGCAGGGCATCGGGCACGGAGGGGCCATTGTTCGCCATGCTGGTGCCATAGCGCGACGGGCGGCAGGGCGCGAGGCTTGTGAACGGCGCCGGCGCTTCCCACCTGTGCTATGCTCAGCAAATGTCAGGAGACTCACCATGGCCAATCCGATCATCCGTCTAGCCGTTCGCGCCGCTGCCGCCGCGGCCAGCCGCCAGATTGCCTCGCGGGTTTCGGGGTCGCATCTTGGCCCCGTTGGCAATGTCGCGGCGTTGGCGTTGCCGTTCGTGCTGCGCCGGGTGTCGCCGCTGGGCCTGGCCGCCATGGCGGTGGGGGCCTGGGGCGTGGGCCAGTTGGCCAAGGCCGCGCCGGTTGCCGCCGCGCCGGAGCCGCAGCCCGTCGCGCTGCGTCAGCCCATCGTCACCCCGCCGCCCATCGCCTGGGCGCCCCCCAACGACGCGTTCTGATTGAACTCTCCCCGGCCGCCGGCTATCCCGGTGCGCACAAGGGGAGAAGTTCATGGCTCGTTTCGTTTCACTGATCGCGCTGGCCGCTGCGCTGGTATCACCTGTGCTGGCCCAGACGGCGGAAAAGCCCGCCGAAAAGGCCGAAAGCGCCGCCCCCACCCCCAACCGCGTTGTCGCCAAGCGCAGCGGCACCTTTGGCGGCGTGAAGATGAATTACACCGCGATTGCCGGCGAAACCTTCCTGAAGGACAAGGACGGCAAGCCCACCGCCGCCATTTTCGCCACCACCTATCTGAAGGACAATCCGGAGCCCAACCGCCCGGTGTTCTTCATCTTCAACGGCGGGCCCGGCTCGGCCAGCCTGTGGCTGCACATGGGCGCGTTTGGCCCGAAGCGGGTGAACATCCCCGATGCCAAGGATGATGGCGCGCCGCCCTATGACATCAGCGACAATCCCGAATCGCTGCTGGATGTCGCCGATCTGGTGTTCATCGATCCGGTCGGCACCGGCTGGAGCCATGCGCTGGGCAAGACCGATCCCAAGGAATTCTGGGGCGTGAACAGCGATGCCAAATCCGTCGCCGATTTCATCCGCCTGTGGCTGAACGAGCATAACCGCTGGAATGCGCCGAAATTCCTGGGCGGCGAATCCTATGGCACGACACGGTCAGCCGCTGTCGCCCATGAATTGAACAAGGGCTATAATGATGTTGCGCTGAACGGGGTCATCCTGATTTCCGCCATCCTCGATTTCGGGCTGGAGGCCGAGGATGAAGGCAATGAGATGCAATATATGGGCTTGCTGCCCAGCTATGCCGCCGCTGCCTGGTATCACGACAAGGTGCCGAACAAGCCGGCCACGGTGGAGGCCTGGGCCGCCGAAGCCCGGGCCTTTGCCAGCGGGCCCTACATAGCCGCGCTGATCAAGGGCAACAGCCTGCCCGCCGAAGAGCGGGCCAGCATCCGCAAGCAGCTCGCCCGCTTTACCGGCCTGTCGGAAACCTATCTGGAACAGGCCAATCTGCGGGTGACGCCGCAGCGCTTTTACAAGGAATTGCTGCGGGATCGCGGCCTTTCGATCGGGCGGCTGGATGCGCGCTACACCGGCAAGGATTATGACAATGCCGGCGAAGGGCCGGACAATGATCCCAGCTTCTATGGCATCGATGCCTCATACCCGGCGGCCGTGAACGCCTATTTGCGCGGTGACCTGGGCTACAAGACCGACCGGTCCTACGTGTCCATCGGCGGGGTCGGCGATTGGGATTGGCGGCTTGGCAATGGCCGGGATGCCTATGTGAACGTCGCCCCCGGCCTGGCGCGCACCTTGCGCGAAAACAGCCGCACCAAGGTGTGGGTTGGCCAGGGCTGGTATGATTTCGCCACGCCCTTCCACTTCGCCGAATATTCGATGAACCGCCCCGGCTGGCCGGAAGGCCGCACGGAGTTTCATTATTATGATGCCGGCCACATGATGTATGTGCGCGGCGCGGACCGGACGAAATTGTCGAATGATCTGAGGGATTTCATTCGCCGGCAGAAATGAGGCGAACGGGCAGCCGCCGGCATGGCCCCCGGGTCCGCCTGGCCTGTCCTACAGCCCGCCCTGTGGGTTATGGTCCGCCCCATGTTCCACCATCACCACCAAGCGGCAACCTTGGCCCGGCCCGTCCGCAGGCGGGCAGGGGCCGTGCCAATATGACCAGATGTGGAAAAACTGGCCATGTTTTCAGGCGCCATTTCCGCCGGATTCGTCCAAACTGTCAAAACCGGCCAGAGCTGCGCACGGGGCATGACAAGCGCCGCGTCACTGCCTAAAGGCCTTGCATCATGACCTACAGCAGCGACTTTCTTCGGCGCCTTGAAGCGCGCGGGTTCATCCATCAGGTAACGGATACGGCGGCACTGGATGGCGCCGCAGCCAAGGGTGTGATCACCGCCTATGTCGGCTTTGATTGCACGGCGCCCAGCTTGCACATCGGCAATCTGGTTTCGATCATGATGCTGCGCCATTTGCAGCAGGCGGGGCATCGGCCGATCGTGGTGATGGGCGGCGGCACGACGAAGATCGGCGATCCGTCTGGCAAGGACGAGGCGCGGCAGTTGCTGGGCGATGATCAGATCCGCGCCAACATGGCCAGCATCAGGCGGATTTTCGAGCGGTTCCTGACGTTCGGCGATGGCCCGACCGATGCGGTGATGGTCAACAACGATGATTGGCTGTCGCCGTTGCAGCTGGTGCCGTTTTTGCGCGATTATGGCCGGCATTTTTCGATCAACCGGATGCTGAGCTTTGACAGTGTGAAGCTGCGGCTGGACCGGGAGCAGCCACTGTCGTTCCTGGAATTCAACTACATGATTTTCCAGGCTTATGACTATCTGGAGCTGAACCGCCGCTTTGGCTGCACGCTGCAGATGGGCGGATCGGACCAGTGGGGCAATATCGTCAACGGCACCGATCTGATCCGCCGGGTGGACGCGAAGGAGGCGTTTGGCCTGACGACGCCGCTGATCACCCGGGCCGATGGTGCCAAGATGGGCAAGACCGCCAAGGGCGCGGTGTGGCTGCACGAGGATCAGCTGCCGCATTTCGATTATTGGCAATTCTGGCGCAACACCCATGATGCCGATGTCGGCAAATTCCTGCGGCTGTTCACCGATCTGCCGCTGGACGAAATCGCCCGGCTGGAGGCGCTGGCGGGCGCGGAGATCAACACGGCCAAGGCGGTGCTGGCCACTGAGGCCACCGCGCTGTGCCGCGGCCGGGAGGCGGCCGAAGCGGCGGCCGAAACGGCGCGCACCACGTTCGCCGAAGGCGGGGCGGGGGAAGATCTGCCGCAGCTCGCCGTTGCCGCGCCGGTTTCGATTGTCGACGCGCTGATTGGGCTGGGCTTTGCCGCATCGAAGAACGAGGCGCGCAAGCTGGTGGCGCAGGGCGGTGCCCGGATTGATGGTGAGGCTGTTTCCGCCGATGCGGCCATGGTCACGCCGGGGCAGAAGGTGAGCGCCGGCAAGAAGCGGCACGGGCTGATTATCGCGGCCTGATCATTCCGCCGCCGGGGCCGCCGGCAGATCGAGCATCACCTTCAGGCCCGGCCTGTTGTCGGCCAGCGCCAGCGTGCCGCCATGCAGCCGGGACACGGCGCCGGCCAGCGACAGGCCGAGGCCAGCGCCCTGCATCCCCGGTTTCTGGGCCCTGCGGGCGGTGTCCAGCCGGCCATAACGGCGCAGCGCCTCGCGCCGGCGGCTGGCCGGGATACCGGGGCCATGATCGCCCACCCAGATAACGGCGCCGCCGCCGCGGGCCTCCACGCCCAGTTCGATCCGCTTGCCGACGGCGCCATAGCGCAGGGCATTGTCGATCAGATTGGCCAGCGCCCGGCCCAGCAGTTGGCGGTGCACCGGCATCACCACCGGGCCGGCAGCCACCACGTCGAGCGTGACGCCGGCATCTTCGGCCAGCGGTTCATACAGATCGGCCAGTTCGGCGATCATCTGGGCCAGATCCAGCGCCTCAAACCGGTCGCGGCCGATCCCGGCTTCGGCGCGGCTGATCTCCAGGCTGTTGTCCAACATGGCCAGCAGCGCCTGCGCCTCCGCCCCCACCGCATCCAGATCATCGGCATTGATGGCGGTGCCCACCGCCATGTGATCGATGCGCGCCTTCAGCCGGGTGAGCGGAGAGCGCAGATCATGGGCCAGACCGTCGGTGACCGTCCGCAGTTCGTCGATCAGGCCTTCCACCCGCTCCAGCATGACGTTGAAGGCCTGGCCCATGCCGTCAAACGCATCGGCTGGGGGCCCCGGCGGCACATCAACCCGGGCCTGCAATCTGCCCGCCGTCACGTCGCGCACCACCTCAGCCAGGCCGCGGGCCCGATCGGCGATGATGCTGGCGATCATCCGGCTGGTGGCCAGGCTGATGAGCAGCACCAGCGGCAACACCAGCGCCAGCGTGGCAACCAGAATGCCTTGCAATTCGTTTTCGGCTTCCAGGCTGCGCGCCACCAGCAGGCGATAGCCTTCGGGCATGGCCCGGGCAGTGGCCATATAGGGGCTGGGATCGCCCTGGCTGTCGGCCATCGCCGGCACCCGATAATAGCCGCGATCCACCGGCACGCCTGCCGGCCAGCGCCGCAGATTGCCCAGCAGCAAATCGCCATCGGCATCGACCAGCATGATGGCCAGCGGGCCGGGCACATGCAGTTCGCCGTCCAGTATTTCGAAGGCCGCACTTTGCCCGCCCTTGCGCCAGGCGGTTTCGGCGGCATCGGCGATGGCGGTGATACGGGTTTGTGCGTCACCATCCAGCTGGGACTGGGTGGCACGTTCGAGCAGGATCAACGGTCCGGACGTGGCCAGCAGCAACACCACGAACAGCAACACGCTGACGCGGGCCGTTGTGGTGCCGCGCCAATTATGACCAAGCAGGAGAAACCCCGAAGGCTTCCACCAGGATTGCCCGCGGCGGGGCACGGCCGATCAGGCCGAAACGGCTTCGCCGCCAACGCGGTAGCCGGTGCCGCGAACGGTTTGCACGATATTGCCGGCGCCGCCTTCATCCAGCTTCTTGCGCAGCCGGCTGACATGCACATCGATCACGTTGGTGCCGGGATCGAAATGATAATCCCACACGCCTTCCAGCAGCATGGACCGGGTGACGACCTGACCCTTGTGGCGCACCAGAAATTCGAGGAGGCGAAACTCGCGGGGCTGCAATTCGATGCGCTTGCCGGCATAGGTGACGCGGCGGCTGAGCAGATCCAGTTCCAGTTCGCCCTCGCTCAGCCGAGTGATCTCGCCGGCGGCCTGGCCGCGGCGCTGCACCACTTCCAGCCGGGCCAACAGCTCCGGCAGTTCAAACGGCTTGGTGACATAATCATCGGAGCCGGCGCGCAGGCCGCGCACCCGTTCATCCAGGCTGGCCAGCGCCGAAAGCATCACCACCGGCGTATTGTTGCCCGTGTCGCGCAGCCGGGCCAGCAGCGACAGACCGTCGAGCTCTGGCAGCATCCGATCCAGGATGATCGCGGCATAACTGCCCGTCTGCGCCATATCGAGACCGGTGCGACCATTGTTTGCAATATCGACCTGATAGCCCGCTTCGCGCAGCCCCCTTGCCACGTGTTCCGCCATGGCAGCGTCGTCTTCGATGCAAAGGATAGTCAGCATTTGCCGAGTTTATGCAGCTTGTCCCAGCAAACTCAAGGCCCATCGTGACAGATTGGCAATTTTCTTCGCAGTCGCAGCAACTGCTGCTATTGCCGGATGCTCTTGCCATTGGACCATGACGTGACTGAACCACAGCTTCCGCCAACATCCTCGATTCCGCCCGTGCCGCCGGTCAGGCCGCGGGTTGAACGTTCGGCCAGACTGCCTCGTCTGTTCCTGTGGCTGGTGGCCATTGCCATCCTGCTGGTGATCCTGGCCGGTCTGGTGTGGCGGCTGGCGGGAGACAAATTGCTGGCCAGCGCCCTGGTGCCCAGCGCCGCCTTTTCAGTTGCGGCGGCGGGCAACGGGTTTGACTATGCCAACGCCGCCAGCTGGGCCGCCCGTCCGGGCAAGGCCGGCGATCCCACCGCCTGGCGGCCGGCAGGTGTGGCCGGATCGAGGGGGGATACCGCTGTGTTCTTCGTGCCACCCACGGTGGCCTTTGGCCGGGCGCAGTGGAACGAGCGCTCAGACGCCGCAGCAAGTGCCGAGCGTCTTGCCGGTTTCCTGCGTATCGAGGCAACATCATTGGCCGATGCTGGGCCGATGTGGGCACCGCATTATCGCCAGGCCGTGTTGGGCAGTTTCCTGGCCACCGATGCCGGCGATCTGGCCAATGCCCGTGCGGCCCGCGATCTGGCCTATGCGGATGTAAAGGCTGCCTTTGCCGCCTTCCTTGCCGCCCAGCCCAAGGATGCGCCGATCATCCTGGCTGGCCACAGCCAGGGCGCGCTGCATCTGATGCGCTTGCTGGCCGAAGAGGTGGCGGGCACGCCGCTGGCCGGCCGGGTGGCGGCCGCCTATCTGGTGGGCTGGCCAATCTCGATCCCGGCCGATCTGCCGGCGTTGGGCCTGCCGGCCTGCGCGGTGCGCGAACAGGCCGGGTGCATCATGAGCTGGCAGAGCTTTGCCGAACCGGCCGATCCCAAGGCCATTCTTGCGCTCTATGCGGCCGAACCGGGTCTGGCTGGCGGGCCGCGGGCCGGCACGGCGATGCTGTGCAGCAACCCGCTCACCGGCGGCCGCGGCGATGCCGCCCCGGCCGCGGCCAATCCGGGCAGCCTGGTGCCCTCGGCCAATCTGGCTGCGGCACAATTGGTAACACCCGGCGTGCCGGCCCGCTGCGACCGCCAGGGCGTGCTGTTGATCGGCGAGACGCCCAGCGGCTATCCGGCCTATGTGATGCCTGGCAATAATTTCCATGTGTTTGATTATCCGCTGTTCTGGTCTGTCGTCCGCCTGGATGTGGCGGCGCGGGTGGCAGCCTGGAAGGCTGCTCATTGATCGCGCTGGCCGCCCCCGAATTTGCCGCCGCCTTGCCCGATGGCGGCCGGCTGGGCGGGCTGGACGTGGGCACCAAGACCATTGGCCTCGCGACCTGCGATGCCAGCTGGTCCTTCGCCAGCCCGGCCCACACCATCGCCCGCGCCAAATTCGCGGCCGATCTGGCCGCCCTGAAAACATGGGTGGGCCAGGAACGCCTGTCGGGCCTGGTCATCGGTCTGCCGCTCAACATGGACGGCACCGACAGTTCGCGCACCCAATCGGTGCGGGCGTTTGCGCGCAATATTGTCGTGCTGGGGCTGCCGCTGCTGCTGTGGGATGAACGCTGGTCCACCGCCGCAGTGGAACGGGCGATGATTGCCGAGGATTTGTCGCGGGCCCGGCGCGCTGAACGGGTGGACAGGCTGGCGGCCTCCTATATCCTGCAAGGCGCCATTGATGCCCTGTCACGTTGGAGATGATCGTGAGCTGTCTGTCCCCCGCTGCCCGTGCCGTGCTGTATGATCATGCCACCGAACGGCCCTTCACCTCGCCGCTCAACGATGAAAAGCGGGCTGGCGATTTCCACTGCGCCGGCTGCGGCGCGCTGCTCTATCGTTCGGCGGCGAAATATGATTCCGGTTCGGGCTGGCCCAGTTTCTGGGAGGCGGTGGATGGGGCCGTGGGCACCACCACCGATACCAGCCACGGCATGATCCGTACCGAAGTCCACTGTGCTGCCTGCAACGGCCATCTGGGCCATGTGTTTCCCGATGGACCGCCGCCCACCGGCATGCGCCACTGCATCAATGGTCTGGCCCTCGATTTCGTGCCGGACGAAGCCTGATGCGCCCTTTGCTGCCGCTGCTGCTGGCCGCGCCGCTGCTGTTGGCCCAGGCGCCGCCGCCGTCCCTGGCCAACACCAGTGCTGATCAGATCATCGCAGCCGCCCCCGCCAGCGCCTGGATCAGCAT
>Ga0075154_10002030_pt1 | contig 13598 bp, 9 predicted proteins | sample JI71714BDNA_FD_70965 | JGI IMG/M metagenome (GOLD analysis project Ga0075154, IMG submission 70965) | Wastewater effluent complex algal communities from Wisconsin, to seasonally profile nutrient transformation and Carbon sequestration -... | ecosystem: Engineered > WWTP > Effluent > Algae... | reverse complement strand
TTTAAGCTAATCACTTCTTGATAAGCCGCGATCGCCCCTTCCGTTTCCCCTTTCCCTTCTAATTTTGACCCTAATACAGACCAATTTTCCCAATTACTCGGTTGTAAATGAGTTAACTTTTCATAAGCTATTATATAGTCGGGATTTAAGCTAATCACTTCTTGATAAGCCGCGATCGCCCCTTCCGTTTCCCCTTTCCCTTCTAATTTTGACCCTAATACAGACCAATTTTCCCAATTACTCGGTTGTAAATGAGTTAATTTTTCATAAGCTATTATATAGTCGGGATTTAAGCTAATCACTTCTTGATAAGCCGCGATCGCCCCTTCTCTCTGATTCTCCTCTTTTAATAACTGCCCCAACTGCCACCACAACTCCCAAGATTCCGGTTGCAATTGCACTAAGGCTTGATATCCTGGGATGTGAGCATTATTAATAGCTATAACTTTTTGATAAGCTGCGATCGCCCCTTCTCTCTGATTCTCCTGTTCTAATAACTGCCCCAACTGCCACCACAACTCCCAAGATTCTGGTTGCAATTCCACTAAGGCTTGATATCCAGGAATATAGCTTTGATTGAGATTAATTACTTTTTCATAAGCCGCGATCGCCCCTTCTATCTGATTCTGCTGTGTCAGAACTTGTGCCAATTGCCACCACAGTTCCCAGGAATGTGGCTGTAACCTTAGCAAATTTTGATAAGCTTCCACAGAACCAGGATTTAGCTCTATACTACGCCGATACATCGCTATCACCTTCGCCAAATCCAACTCAGTTCGCCGTTGCAAGGCTTTCCCCAAACTGTGCTGAATTTCCAACTCTTCTGGCTCTAATTCTAAAGCTTTTTGATAACAAGCGATCGCCTCATCCAATCTACCCATTTTTTCCCAAGCTTCTCCTAAACTGTAATGAACCCAAGGTGAAGATGAGTTGAGTTTGATCGCAATCTGATAGGCATTGACAGCTTCTTCCCAAAGGCCCAGCTTAGCCAAAGCATCCCCCAAATTGTGGTAAGACCAATAAAAACTTGGGTTTTCCTCAATCGCTTGACGATAGGAGGCGATCGCTTCCTCCCATCTTCCTTCTAGCTTCAGTTTGTTTGCCGTATCAAAATAGCTTACTCTCATTTTTCATCCTTTCAGATATGCAGCCTATCTCTTAATTTTTATGGATATAGACTAACGGCTCCTGCTCGATCGCAGACCAGTTACTTTCAACCCACTCTATCACTTCTTGCACCCCTTGTTCAAAGGAGACTTGAGGCTGCCAGCAAAGTTCCCGTTCGGCCCTTGAACAGTCTAGCAGATATTGGGAATCCTGCCCCAATCGCTCACCTACAACCTGAACGCATTTTTCAAAATCATACCCCATGCCAGCACAAACCTGACCTACAATATCAGCAATAGTGCGATCGCTCGGAACGGTAAAGTGATAAGTTCCTGGGTTCCCTTGCTTCAAAGCCAACAATAAACCCTGGACAACATCTCGGACATGAATAAAGGACTTAACCGAGGTTCCTCCCCCATGCAGTTCAATGGTTTTACCCATTTTTAGGTAAATTGCTGTTCTCGGAATAATCTTAAACAGTTGTTGATGCCTGCCGTACACATTTGTCGATCGGATAATAATCGCCGGAAACCCAAAATTCTTGCTGATTGTATTCAGGTACATATCCGCGGCTGCTTTAGAAACAGCGTAGGGCGTACTGGGGTTAAACAGCGTTTCTTCCGTTACTTTATCCGCACAACTGCCAAAAATTTCCGCTGATGAAATGTGAACGTAGGACTTGAGATAATCCCGACTTCTAAGCTGGTCGCATAACTTTACCACCGCCGTCGTGTTAATGTCAAAATACTCAACCGGGCTGTAGTTGCTCAACCCTACCTCACTCAAAGCAGCCACATTAATTACCACTTCCGGCTTGGTTGCGTCTAGCAGTTCTATCAGGAGATCGAATTCCCTGACACTATTAATTTGGTGGAAAGTAAAATCAGGATTTTTGCGTTGTTTGTAAGGCAGGAAAAAGTCTTTATATTCAGGCGATCTACTAACACCAATTACTTTATTATCGGGATCGTCCAACAAAGCATCTACAATGTGACAACCCGTAAAGCAATTACTACCAATTACAACGTAAGTCGTTTTACTCATTTCATCTCTCCTTGTAGATAGAACGATCGCACGCACTCGATCATATAATCAATTTCATCTGAGGTGAGATGTTGATGAGCTGGTAAAGTGATCGATACCTGCGAATCTCTCTCCGCTACCGGAAAGTCACCTTTCTTATAGCCCAAATGAGCAGCCGCTTTTTGCAAGTGAACGGGAATCGGATAATGAATTTTAGCTTCAACTCCATTTTCCTGCAAATAAGTCAGTAGTTCATCTCGATGTTCCACCCGTAAAATGTAGAGGTGGTAAACGTGCTTGACATTAGCTGGACGGTGGGGAATGTGAATGAACTCCCCTAAATCTGCAAAGGCTTCATCCAGCCGTTTCGCATTAGCAATTCTGGTATTAGTAATAAACTCAGTTTGGTCTATTAACCGATTGCCAATCACGGCTTGTAGTGAGTCCAAACGAGAATTGTGACCGAAAATTGCCACTTCGTCGCGGTTAATTAAACCGTGATTGCGGAACAATCGCAAATTTTCGTACAACTCTTGCGATCGCGTCACAATTATCCCACTATCACCCCAAACATTCAAATTCTTTAACGGATGCAGCGAAAAAGCAGCCGCTTGTCCCCAACTACCCACATACTTGCCATCTCTAGCCGCTGTAATTGACTGACAAGCATCTTCAATAACCAGCAAATTATGTTTTTCCGCAATCTTCATAATCGCAGGCATATCTGCCACATTACCCGTGTAGTGGACTGGTAAAATCGCCTTGGTCCGGGGAGTAATCGCCGCCTCAATTAAGTTAACATCAATCGTATAACCTTCATCATTATCCACAAATACAGGAGTTGCCCCCGTCATCGCGATCGCCCCCACCGTAGCAATGAAAGTATTAGTGGTGGTAATTACCTCATCCCCAGGGCCAATCCCCAGCATTTTCATCGGTAAAATCAGAGCATCAGTACCCGAATTCACCCCAACCGCGTAAGGCATTTGGCAAAATTCAGCAAACCGACGTTCAAACTCAGTCACAGGAGCTCCCAGCGTAAAATCGCCGCTCAACACCAATTCCCGCACGTCCGCCAGATAATCATCAACATTCGCAAACTGCCGGTCGAGGTAAGAAAACTTGACTTGCATTCTCTGTTTTGTTAACATATTTACCCTTCAATTACTACCATAAAACGCTTGAATACTGTCGCAAACACGCTCTAACTGCTCCTCTGTTAACCCCTGATTTACTGGCAGACTTAAAATTAGATTAGCCTGTCGTTCAGTCACGGGAAAACTATTCTCTCCATATCCTAACTCTTTTCCGACAGTAGAGAAGTGGATAGGAACTGGATAGTGAACTGATGTACCTATTCCCCTTTCTCCCAGAAATTGCCGCAGTTCTTCACGGCGTTCTGCTTGAATAACAAAAGTGTGGTAAGCGCACTTTTCATGTTCTTTTTCCAACGGCAATTTCACCTGCTCAATTCCTGCTAGTCTAGCCTGGTAATAACAGGCATTTTGGCGGCGCTGTTGGGTCCAAGCTTCGAGATAGCGTAATTTTACCAGTAAAATTGCAGCTTGCATCGTGTCTAGGCGAGAATTATGCGACCACATCACACAGTCATCGCGGGTGCGAAGACCAATATTCCGCATAATTTTCAACTTGTCGTACAGTTCAGGATCGTTTGTGGTGATAACGCCGCCATCGCCGCAAGCATTTAAAGTTTTCAGCGGATGCAAACTAAACCCGCCTATTGTACCAAATGAACCGACTCGCCGACCTTTATATTCAGCCAAGACTGCTTGAGCCGCATCTTCCACCACATATAATCCCTTCTCTTTTGCCAATTCTAAAATAGGCTCCATATCGCAGGGACGGCCTGTGAGGTGAACTGGTAAAATAGCTTTAGTTTTAGAAGTAATAGCTGCCGCAATTTTATCGGGATCGATATTATAATCATCCCGTACATCCACAAAGACCGGTTTAGCTCCTAGAACTCTAATACAGGTTGCTGAAGCAATAAAGGAATTAGGTGCTGTAATTACTTCATCACCACTGCGGATTCCCAAAGCTTTAAGGGCAAAAATTAAGGCATCCGTACCTGAGTTAACGCCAACAGCATAGCGGACACCGCACATTTCTGCAAATTGACGCTCAAATTCCGATACTTGTTCACCTAAAATAAACTGCCCACTGTCTAGCACTTCGCTAATAGCTGCCAAGATTTCGGACTTGATTAGTGCGTGCTGTTGGGCTAAATCAACGTAGGGGATTCGCTCTAACTGGGATTTAGGTTCGATAATTGGAGGATGGATCGTTGTCATTGTTAATAAAGTTTAATTGGGTGAGTATTAAAACGGCCCAGTAAATCTTTTATCTGGAACATCCAGGGGATTTTCCCGCACAATTCCCAATTGTGTTTCTGTTTGTACGACCAAACCCATCATCGTGCGGGCAGCATTTACAATGTCAACAGCGCGGGGGTAGTAATCGTTGGCGATCGCCGGACTAGATGGTGCGTACACATCAGGAAGAGCGATACGTTTGGGACTGCATTTAAGAAAAGGATAAGCTTCTTCTGCCACAATTGCTAGGATTTCGCTGGCAAAACCCAAGGTTCGCCAAGCTGCATCGGCTGCAATCAGTCTCCCGGTTTTGCGTACTGATTCCAAAATAGTTTCGGTATCTAAGGGTTTGAGCGATCGCACATCCACGATTTCTGCTTCTATCCCGTCTCGCGACAACAACTCAGCAGCCCGCAACGCTTCCAGCGTCATGTAAGAAGTTGAAACAATCGTTACATCATGACCTTCTCGGATTTTCCGAGCTTTGCCAAGTGGGACGCGGTACATTTCCTCTGGTACTGGGCCAAAAATTTGGTGCAGCCAGCGATGTTCAAAAAATATGACAGGGTTATTGTCTTCGATCGCGGCAATCAGCAAGCCCTTAGCATCATAAGGCGTTGTCGGCATCACCACTTTTAACCCCGGCACATGAGCAAACCAAGCTTGCAGACTTTGGGAGTGCTGCGGCCCTTGACCCCAACCCCGACCGATGACTAGGCGAATCACCAGGGGAACAGATGCTTTGCCACCAAACATATAGTGCCACTTAGCGGCGTTGTTCACCATTTGATCCATCGCCAGTAGCGCAAAGTCTACTCGCTGATGCACCAAAACCGGGCGCATTCCCGCCAGTGCAGAACCAATTGCCACGCCAGTCATACCATTTTCAGCTAACGGCATATCCAGCACCCGTTCTTTGCCGAATTTCTCCCGCAGTCCCAAAGTAGTGCCAAAAATGCCTTTAGGATCGGGAACCCCTTCTCCCATGACATAGACGGCCGAATCTGCGACCATCGCCTGAGTAAGAGCTTCTTTAATTGCCTGAGCAAAGGTTAGTTCGCGTTGGGTCATAGTCGGATTCATGCGTAGATATGCTGGAAGAGAATTTGCGGATCTGGGAAGGGGCTACTTTTGGCAAAGCTGACCGCTTCCTCTACCTCAGAGGAGATTACCCTTATCATCTCCTCTAGGTCTTCTGCTGTCAGAATCCCTTGTTCTAGTAAGTGAGCTTGGGTGCGTTGAATGGGACAACGCACTTTCCACTCTTGAAATTCAGCTTCCGTGCGATAGCCCAAGTCATTGTCGTAGTTCGGCCCACAATGTTCCCGCCACCGATAAGTTTTGAACTCCAGAAAAGTTGGCCCACCACCGTTCCTTGCACGTTGCACCGCTTCAGCGGTCATCTGATAAACTTGTCCAACATCATTTCCATCCCCTTGAAAGCTGGGAATATTGTGAGACTTTGCTAGAGCATACACTTCTCGCCCCAACGGTTGGCGTTCGCTCATCCCCGTGTACACGGAGTACAAGTTGTTTTCGCACACAAAAACCACAGGTAGATTTTTTAACGCAGCGAAATTAGCGCTTTCGTGAAAAACGCCTTCTTCTGTGGTTGCTTCACCGAAGAATACTACCACTACTTTGTTTAATCCTTGCATGACGACTCCCAAAGCAGCGCCTACCGCCACAGGTATTGTGCCGCCGACAATGGGAGCAGAACCCATAAATCCGGCATCCAAATCGATCAAGTGCATAGAGCCGCCTTTGCCTTGACAGCAACCCGTGGCTTTACCGTACATCTCAGCTAAAAAAGCTTTTAAGTTGCCTCCGGCTGCTAAATAGTGACCGTGAGCTCGGTGATTGCTAAAAACGGCATCAGTCGGGTAAAGCGTGGCACAAACGCCAGCCGCGATCGCTTCTTGACCGATAGACAAGTGTATCGGGCAGCGCATTTCCTGTTGAGGATAAAGTTCAACAATTTTCTCCTCTACCAGGCGGATGCGGAGCATTGTGAAAAATAGTTGTTTCGGCAATTCGGGAGGCATGGTTATTTTACCTGAATTTTATAGACAAATTGGATCAGCTTAATTGCCAACCATTTACTTACTTCAGGTGAATTTCTTGCATGACTTTAATATTGTAATAAAGGCTATCAGTCATCGGATTAGGAATCAAATCAGCATTAAAAGCCTTCACCAAATCTTGCACTGCATCTTCAATTGTGTGCTGCGGTACAAACCCCAGTTCTCTCTTAATCTTCTCAGATGAAATGTGATAAGAGCGGTTGTCATTGGTCGGCGTGCTGACAATCTCTACTTGTTTTCCTACCACATTTCGCACCATTTGAGCAATTTGCATCACAGTATGATTTTCATAACCCGCGTTAAAAATCTTGCCGTCGATCGCCTCATCAGGCAATTCGAGGGACTTGATATAAAGGTCTGTCATATCCTCGATGTGAATATTTGGTCGTTTTTGGTCGCCGCCAAACACGGTAATTTTACCATTATTGACAGCGTGGTTAGTCAGGATATTCACTGTCAAATCCAGCCGCAAACGAGGGGAATAACCGCAGACGGTTGCCGGCCGCAGAATCAACGTAACAAACCCCGGTTCGCGGTTTGCCAGCAACACATCTTCGCACATTGCTTTATACTTGGAATAATCTGTTAAAGGTTCCAGTGGCAGTTCTTCGTTAACATTTTCGGTTTCTTTGATGCCGTACACGCTGGAGGAAGAAGCATAGATAAACCGTTTGACTCCACTGTTTTTGGCGACATCTACTAAGTCAACAAAAGCATCGTAGTTAATCGATTTACCGAGGTCTGGGTCTAATTCAAAACTCGGATCGTTGGAAATGCAAGCTAGATGGATAACAGCATCGCATCCGGGTATAATTTTTTCGAGCAGCGGGCGATCGCGAATATCTCCTTTAATCTCTTCTAGCCCTGGATGATCTTTGACGGAGGATAGAACATCTTCTCCATAGATGTACAAATCCACAACCTTCACTCGATATCCAGCTTGCAGGAGTTTAGGGACTAGAACAGCCCCCACATAACCCGCTCCGCCTGTGACTAAAACTTGTTGCATTTGATTCACCCTAAATTCCTCAATTACTTTCAACTTGGTAGTCCTGGACGCATGGGGGCCTAGAAACCGGGTTTTTTCACGAAAAACTTTGTTGGATCATCGCAGATTCGATAAAAAACCCGGTTTCTGACCACCCGTGGGGGCGAATAAACCCTTGACTGCCTTTCTTCCAGATTTCTAATATTAATTATCCCAGTTAATGTGTTACGTTAAACTTTTTTAACTGCGGATAATTACTCTCATTTGAAATTAAATTAATAATTTCTGGCATTGATGAAACTACGGTTATTTGCTCGGAAAATGGAGATTTAGACAAGTCTTGCTGTTCCTGTATTCCATAGCCAGTTTCAACCAGAAAAGCTTTCATACCCAACTGCAAACCAGGCTCTACATCCCTGAGTCTATCCCCGATCGCCCAGCACCGCGCCGGATCTAAACTGCGATCGGCGATCGCTTGGAGAAATAACCCAGGCGACGGCTTGCGACACTCACAAACATAACTATACTTGATAACTTGACCTTGCGGATGATGGGGACAGTAATAAAAATCGGCGATCGCCCCGGTCGCAGCTTCAGCATCCCGCCGCATTTTATCATTAACTGCCTCAACTGCCTCCACTGGGAAATAACCCCTAGCCACTCCCGATTGATTAGTCACCACCAATACTGAGATGTCCTGAGTCTTCAGGAATTTTAGTGCCTCCAGCACTCCCGGAACCCACTCAATTTGGTCGGGGTGGCTCAGGAAGTGGCTATCTTGAATTAGAGTACCATCGCGATCGCACAAAATTGCTTGCGGTTTGCTAAAAAATTGCATCTCTATACCTTTAAAACAGTAGTAGCAAATTTCAACAACCTAGCTTTTTCTACTGGTTCAGCATTCCCTAGAGTATTAGCTGAAATCGCCCCAGCCAAATTCCCTAGTAGCGAACCAACTGCGATCGGTAATTCCAACTTCGCACTCAAGCTAGCCAGAGCAAAAAACGCATCACCAGCCCCAATTGTATCCTTCACCGCCAACGTCATTGCCGGACTCACATCTTCTTCTCCTTTAGCATTCATTCCCAAGGCTCCCGAAGAACCCAAAGTCAGCCATCCTTGTTGAGCATCTAGATGCTGGAACAAGCCTTTAAGCAGATAATTGTGGTCTCCGTAACGGCTAGAAAAAGCTAAACGTAGTTCTTGTTCGTCCAAACAAAAAACATCGGCTCGGCGGTACTTAGTAATTAAGTTATAGCCGTAATTTGCACTATTTGTTTGGCAGTTTAAAGCTAAAAATGGAGATTCACTTTGAACCAAATCCATGAGTTCAGCATCTAGCAATCCATGTCCGTAATCTGCAACCACCACCAGATCATAATCCCGAATCGTTTTCCGTAAACGATCTAACAAATTTTGCCGCTGACTGGGAGCAGGTCCTTCTTCTTGCAGCTCATTAATAGAAAACAACTTGCTGTAATTATCTCTCATTCCCTGCCGCTCAATGTAACGGCGTTTAGTGACCGTGGCTGCACCATTTTCATATTGCAAATCTAGCCGAATACCGCCATTTATATTATTCAAAATCAAGCTGTGAATGTCTGGTTCATTCCCCACAACACCAGCCACAGTTACAGAGTCTACAAAACTAGCGATATGGCGGGCAATAGCCAAAGAACCTCCTAAATGCTGCTCTTTTTTCAAAAAGCGAGTCGAAATAACTCTGCCTTTAGAAGTCAAACCCTGCACTGTACAGTGAACAAATTCATCAATAATTACGTCCCCCAACACTAAGACTTTGAGCTTTTGCATCGCATCAACGCCCTTGCGAATTGCCTCAAAAGGGTGTTGCTGGGTTAATTGAATGGCATAGCTTTTGATATGTGGTGGCAACACATCGGTGTAGTTATTCAGAAGCTTTGTTGAGCTAAAGACAATCTCGCCTGTATAGCGAATTTCACCACCGTAGGCTTGAACTCGATCGGCTTCCCGGTCAATATTTTTAGTAACATCTTGACTGTGGTCAGCATATTCGTGACCTTTGCAGTAAAAATTTGGTTTAACTCGATCGAGTACATCTAAAGCTGTGGCAACAGGAGCCAATAACACATAGTCTACACAAGCTAAAGAGGCAAGAGAATAAAGTCGCAAATCGTCCGAAAAAACCGGTCTCCCAGGGCCTCGGTTGACATAAGGAGCTGCGGTAATGGAAACTACCAAGACATCTCCTAAAGCTTTGGCTTCTTGCAAGTGGGCAATGTGACCGGGGTGAAGCAGGTCAAACACCCCATGACAGAGAACTACCTTGCGGTTCTGTTCTCGGAGATTAGCAAGCACGTCTTTACAAGTTTCAAAATCAAGATATTTTTCTGTGTTTTTTGTCAGCATCTGTGAACTAAATTGTGTAATTTCTAACTCAGACAGGCTTGCCACCATACAAGACTCGATCATCCCAGTTTTTATAAATATACCAGGTGATGTTCGCGATCGCCCGTCTACAAGCTTGAGTCTGACATGAACTAACTTTCTTCACCCAAACCGCAGCAGGTTTTATTGATGCGACACTATCCCTGAACACTTTTAATCGCCGAGCTACAAACAGACGATATAACGCCCGTGTTATTAGAGCTTTCAAGTGGCTATTTTGAACAGAAGACTTGGATTTAAGACTAATGTTCCCGCCACCTAAACCTAGATCCGCCCTACTTGGGTTTTAACAGCCAGAACACGCTGGATCAATTCTTTCCATTCCAGCGAATTGCTCAACGAGTTCGTATCAAAATACTCACCTTTTTCTAAAGAAAAGCGACCAAAATTTTCTAACCAATTCATTACTGTTTCTGTCCGTGAGAAAGGCGTACAATTCAAGGATTTCTGTAGAGAACGAGACATCCCAGTCTTATCGTTGTTGCGATAAGCATACCAGGCTTCCCAGACTAGAACGCCGTACTGGACCTGATTGCTTTGAGCTGAATTTTTGACCGTATTTTCCTCAAAACGCCATCTCTCTAATTCCCCCGCAGTTTGGTGCAGTTGTGACTGAGACTGTTCCAAGGCTTGCTGAGTCGAGTAAAGTTGGGACTGCGACTGTTCCAATGCTTGCCGAGTTTGATGGTGTTGGGCTTGGGATAGTTCCAAGGCTTGCTGAGTCGAGTACAGTTGCGACTGTGACTGTTCCAATTCTTGCCGAGTTTGATGGTATTCGGCTTGGGATAGTTCCAAGGCTTGCTGAGTCGAGTACAGTTGCGACTGTGACTGTTCCAATTCTTGCCGAGTTTGATAGTGTTCTGCTTGGGATATTTCTAATTCTCCCAGAATTTGATGGTGTTGGGCTTGGGATAGTCCCAATTCTTCCTGAATTTGATGGAGTTGAATTTGTATTAATTCACAATCTTCCTGAGCCTGATACATTTGCGACTCAAATCGATCGCGATCTTCCTGAGCTTGATAAAGTTGAGCTTGGGTTAATTCCAACTCTCCCTGAGTTTTGTAAAGTTGTGACTGGGATATTTCCAAATCGCTTCTAGTTTTATGTAGTTGGGGATGAACTTTTTCCAACTCTTCCTGAGCTTGATATAGTTGCGACTGAAATCTATCGCACTCCTCCTGAGTTTGATAAATCTGAGCTTGCGCGAGTTCCAATTCTCCTTGAACGGGATAAATTTGACTTTGGACTACTTCTAACTCTTTTTGAGTTTGATTCAATTGGGTCAGAGATTGCTCTAGCTCTGCCTGAGTTTGATATAATTGCGATTGTGACTGCGCCAACTCTCTTTGACTCTGATGCAGTTGGACTTTGCACTGTTCAAACTCTCTCCGTTGTTCGTAGGTCATATGGTAATATAAATCGGTTGGTTCTACATTTAAGTTAAGATTAAAGTCGCTTGAAACCTTGGATATTTCTATTATTGCAATTGAATTTGCTTGTGACCAAGGCCATCCGTATTCGCTATCCGTAAGTTCGAGAACATCTACTTCTCTCCAAAGCATATAATGCTTATCGTCTGCTGTTTCTCTATCTATTAGCTTTAAATAGTTTGCAGATATAGCCTCTTTAGGAATGCCATATTTTTTCCATAAAACTTCTAAATACTCTTTGCTAAATTGAATGTACCACTCTGCATCTGTAAGTCTGCCAAAAGGAACGGTTATCAAGGCTTTTCCATTCATAGCCAGCAGATCGTATATTTTGGCGATCGCCTTCAAGGGACCTTCGAGATCGCGCGCCTCGGTTTTTTCGCCATAGCCTCCCGAAGGATCTCCGGCTTGCCCTATGTGTTCTACACTGGAAATTGATACTATTGCATCATATTTTTCCGCTGAGGGCAGGTCCATCAAATCTTCATTCTCTACACCCAGGTCTACTTCAAATTTATCTATAATTCGTCTCGTTCTCACACCCATGTTTTCGCTCAATGAGTTTTCATAGTGAGAGAGTACGTTGCCCACTTCTAGGATTTTTTGAGTATTTTCCAGATTGGCAATAAAATCAAAAGCGATAGAAATTTCTACCGCTCTTTCTGTCGGATTATTGAATTTTATTCGATTGTAATATAACTCTTTACCTTTAAAAGTAAAGGTTCTTGTCCACTTACTCATTTTTTCCTCAAAATGCAAACTCTCAAGTTATCTGGCGCAGCTAACGATGAAAATGTGGACTTCTGGGCGACAATATCAAATTTAGCGTTCAACCAGCGATTATATTTAGCAATTGCAGCACAACTTAATAAAAGTTAGCGTTCTTACTCTCTATTTTCACCCCATCCTATTTGCTCAAATTCCTCGACGATCGCCCGAAACTCCACCCAACGGAATTGCTAAAACTCCCCTTCGCCCTAGGGCAACCTACTGCCAAAATTGTTTTCCAGAAGCCTACCACAATTTGGAGTAAGTTTTGCCATCGCCCCCAATGAACTCAAGCCATCACCACCCACGAACATACCAGACCGCAGGCCCTCTCAGGATGTTCCCACATGAATTCTATAAAAACTTTCCTTTGCCTCCGCAGACAAGGCAGATGTCACTGGTTCCCAGGCTCTTCCGGGAAACCCATGTCTAGAGGTCTTGCCTCGCTTGGATATGCCCCAATTTCGAGGCAGAGCCTCTGGTTCTGCGTTACCAGGCAGAGCCTGGTAACGAGTAGACCAGTAGACCAGTAGACCAGTAGACCAGTAGAAACAAGTCAGGCTTCTAGCCTTCCCATCTTTGGGCGACTAATTCAGCCAAGTCAACAACTCGCTGACTGTAGCCCCATTCATTGTCGTACCAAGCCAAAACCTTTACCATGTCGCCATCCATCACTAGGGTCAAGCTGGAATCTAGAATGGAAGAAGCATCACTGCCTCGATAGTCGCAAGAAACTAAAGGTAAATCGTTGTACTCCAAAATTCCTTTCATGGAGCCTTCGGCTGCTTCCTTGAATACTTGATTTACTTGCTCGGTGAAGGTCTTTTTCTCTACCTGAGCGACGAAATCAACTACGGACACATTGGGAGTGGGTACGCGCATGGCAATCCCATTTAGTTTGCCTTTCAATTCTGGAATCACCAAAGCCACAGCTTGAGCTGCACCGGTAGATGTCGGCACAATATTCATCGCAGCAGCCCGTGCCCGCCGCAAGTCGCGGTGGCTAGCATCCAGCAAGCGTTGGTCGCCTGTGTAGCTGTGGGTAGTGGTCATCATGCCCTTGACGATGCCAAAATGTTCGTGGAGGACTTTCAACACTGGAGCTAGACAGTTGGTGGTACAGCTAGCATTGCTGATGACTGTGTAGTCACTGTGCTTGTAGTTATGGTGGTTGACTCCCATCACGTAGGTTCCCACTTCTGGGCCTTTGCCAGGAGCCGTGATCAGCACTTTTTTAGCGCCGGCGGTGATATGCTTTGAGGCTCCAGCTTGGTCTACAAACACGCCTGTTGATTCAATAATCAGATCGATACCCCACTCTTTCCAAGGCAAGTTTAGGGGATTGCGATCGCTCACGCATTTAACTGTCTTGCCGTTGAGGGTAATGGAATTTTCATCGGCACTGATGTCCACACCCTTCAACGTTCCCATCATGGA
>Ga0075154_10002026_pt1 | contig 13628 bp, 10 predicted proteins | sample JI71714BDNA_FD_70965 | JGI IMG/M metagenome (GOLD analysis project Ga0075154, IMG submission 70965) | Wastewater effluent complex algal communities from Wisconsin, to seasonally profile nutrient transformation and Carbon sequestration -... | ecosystem: Engineered > WWTP > Effluent > Algae... | reverse complement strand
TTTAAAGAAAAAAGCATCTTCGTCAATGTTGTTGACCACCAAATCCAAATCGCCGTCGTTGTCGAGGTCGGCGGTAGCGGCCCCGTTGGAAAACGCCGGAATATCCACGCCCCAGGGTTTTGACTGGTCCGAAAACTGCATATTGCCGTCGTTGCGGAACATAAATTTGGGCACTTTAATTTGGGGAATCATTTCCTGCAAATCCAGCGGCGCAATCAAATTACCCGAATTGGCCTGGTACATCCCAAAATCGTGGTCGGTTACGTCGCGTGGGAAGCCATTGGTCACAAACAAGTCGCGGTCGCCGTCGTTGTCGTAATCGGCCAACAGCGGGGTCCAACTCCATTCTGTTTCCTGGGTGCCGGTCATAAAAGCCATATCGCCGTAAACGGGTAATTTGGTATCGGGGTCCATGCCCTGAAACACCTGCATGACGTTGCGGCCGTACTGGTATTCGTAGCCGTATTGGTCGTTATTTTTGTAAACGGCGTAGTTATTGGGGCCTTGGAACAGTTTTTTGCGTTTGTTGTAATACGGCAACATTTCGGTCACGAACAGGTCGAGGTGCCCGTCGTTGTTGACATCGGCAATGTCGCTGCCCATCGCGGAACCGGCCTGGTGTTTCATACATTGCGCCACGCGGTTGGTGAACGTGCCGTCGTGGTTGTTGATGTAGAGGAGGTCGTTGGTGACGTAATCGTTGGCCACGTAAATATCGAGCCAGCCGTCGCGGTTAACATCGGAGATGAGAGCGCTGTGGCTGTATCCGTCGTGTTGGAGACCGGCCGCCAGCGACACATCGGTAAACACGGGGTGCCCGAGGGTAGGGTTGGGGTCGTTGCGGAGCAATTTGTCGCAGTTGGGATCGGAGCCATCGGTGGTTTTTTCGCGGAATGCATTGGGGTTGCGGCGGTCCATGACATTAACGGACAAAAACAGGTCGTCGTCGCCGTCGTTGTCGTAGTCAAAAAACTGCGCGTTGGGCGTATGTCCGTTGTTGTCGAGGCCGTAAGCGGCGGCATCTTCTTTAAACGCGGGTACCCCGTTGGCGTCGTTGCCCTGGTTAATGTAGAGCAGGTTGCGGCGCAGCAGCGGGTTTTTCTGGAAGGTATTACAAACGTAAATATCGAGGCGGCCGTCGAGGTTAATATCGAGCAGGTTAATGCCCGCTGACCAAATGTTTTTATCGGGTTTGGCCAATCCGGCGCGATCGGTAATATCTTCAAATTTTAAATTACCTTTGTTGAGATAACAGCGGTTATCTACCTGATTGCCGGTAAAAAACAGGTCTTGCAGGCCGTCGCCGTTGAGATCGCCCGTGGCCACGCCGCCGCCGTTGTAGATAAATTCGGACCGAAGAATATTGAGGGTATCGTTTTCGGTGATTTCGTTGTTGAACCGAATGCCGGTATGGTCGCTGTTCAGCCGTTCAAATAAGGTATGTTCCTTTTTGCAGGCCACCAGCAGGCTACAAAATACAGTTAATACAATAAGGTGCTTCATAAGGGGCAAATGTATAGCATCTCATCGTCTTTTCAGCGCAATTGGTCGTGTAATATCGTTGCGGCGACCCGGATGGATGCTAATATTGCTCATGTAATCCAATCAAACTTCAAAAAACTTCTGCTATCATATATCTGCTATCATCAATCATATATCAAAAAAACTTCAAAATTCATCCTTCAAAAAATCAACCTTAAAATTTCACATTTAAAATTCAAAAGTTATGTTCTTAATATTCATTGGAGCCATTCTTTGGGGCGTGTTTTCGGCCCTCTCCAAAACGAATCCCAATCTTGTTTCCCTCAAAAAGATTGGCACTTACGCCGGAGGCGCTATGATCGCGCTGGGTTTAATTTTTTCCTGCACCGAACAAGTACAGCCGGGGCAGGTGGGGGTAAAAACCTTGTTTGGTAAAGTGCAATCCGATATCCTCACGGAAGGGCTTAACTTTATCAATCCGATGATTGACGTCGTTAATTTCGATACCCGCACCCAGAATTACACCATGTCGGGGGTACACGACGAAGGTGATAAAGAAGGCGACGATGCCATTCGAGTGTTGTCGGCCGATGGTTTGGAAGTGACCTTCGACCTGACGGTGCTGTACCGTTTGGACGCGACCAAAACGCCGGAAATTTTGCAAACCATTGGGCGGGATGTATCGGAAAAAATTGTGCGCCCCATTACCCGCACCAAAATCCGGGATTATGCTTCGAGTTACGATGCGGTGTCGCTGTATTCGTCCAAACGCGAAGAGTTTCAGGCCAAAGTATTTGAAGGCATTACCAAAGAGTTTCAGCAACGCGGCCTGATTTTGGAAAACATTTTGGTGCGCAACGTCACTTTGCCGGCATCGGTAAAACAAGCGATTGAGGCTAAAATTAACGCCGAGCAGGAGTCGCAAAAAATGCGTTACGTGCTGGAAAAGGAAAAGCAGGAAGCCGACCGCAAACGGGTGGAAGCCCAAGGTATCGCGGACTACCAAAAAATCCTGACGTCCAGTTTGTCGGATAAACTCTTGCAGTTTGAGCAAATTAAGGCTCAAAAAGAATTGGCCAATTCGCCTAACGCCAAAGTGGTGATTATGGGCAGTGGGAAATCTGCACCGATTTTGATTGGGCAGTAGTTTTGACGCTTGATGCCCGCCCGGATTTGTTGTTGGATGACAAATTTGGGCGGGCTTTTTTTATGGGCAAATAGGTGCATTATGACGGGAAAGTCTGCGAACACGCCATAAATACGGTGCTTGATGGGATGTTTGTCGGGATGGTGGGGAGCATCTCTGCCTCCTCGATGAATCAAGGGGTTATTGGATGTTTAGATGTATTTGGTGCGAAAAGAGTCCGTTTTTGTGTGGTATTTCACTTGGGGAATGGCGGTTTTTGCCTTCCATCTGAGCCGCTTTGAGATGTCATCCACTCCGTTCCTTATCAATTCGCCAGACAGCGTCTAGCCAATTGGCCGCATTCACGTTGAACTGGTCGCACTATCTCGTCCAGATGCGCATTGAAAACCCTTATGCGCATCGTGTACACGCAACTATGAGCCGTGAATAGCGATTTGAATGTCTGCCTTCAGCCGCTTTCGCTTATTGGTAGTAAATAGCCAAGTAACTCCCGAAGTAATGGCCAAACTTAGTAAAACGCCTAACTTTACATTGATAAAGTTTAGGAGGAAGATCAGCAAGATACAAGGGATAAAGATTTCCGGGATAAAATATCGAGGCTCGATAATGGGCTGCCATTTGCCCGTCTTATCCTGAGCGATCGTGCACGCTAAGGTTTTGGCGGCATTGACAACGATTGCTCCACTGTTGTTTTCGTAAACGTCAATGTAGCCTTTTTGACGCAAGATTTCCATGATTTCAGCGGCCGTACGTTCAGTGCCATAGATGTCGGCATCAAGGATGTTATTTTCCATATTGTGAATTTTGGGCAAAAATACGATCGTTGATTGTTTTTAAAGTCTTTTTTTGCCTTTCACGCTCAGCAGGTAAAAACTTCAAAAATCATATATCTGCTATCAGAACTCATATATCAAAAAATATATTAGCACGCGCCACAAAATGCGCGTTTTGGGGGTTATTGGTTGGTGCGGCGCACTTTTGGGGCAAATGTCTTTTGTTGGAAATCCGTACCGCTTTGAGATGTCATCCACTCCGTTCCTCCGGGATGCACATCTCGCCGCCGGGCACCCTGCGGCGGGCAAAAACTTCAAAAATCAAAAATTTTACATCGGATGCTTCCCTCAAAAAAATCCTTTCCAATCCTTTTTAATCGGGAAAATCCTAATATGCTGGTTTTTCCTCCGGGATGCACATCTCGCCGCCGGGCAGTTTGCGGCGGGTAAAAACTTCAAAAATCAAAAATCGTATATCGGAATTCTTATATCAAAAAATCTAAGGTCTTGTGTCTAAGGTCTAATATCTTTTGTCCAAAGTCTGGTGTCTAATGATTTCGTTAAGAAACTTTGAGAAAAATTTAACAGCCGATTGTGCAGCCTTTAGCATTTTTTGAAGTTTTTTTGTCTGCTTTTTTTAACGAATAGTCTTTCAGGGAATGAGTTTGATCCTGAACTACTTGAAAATCAGATCATTATGCATTATTTATCAGCAATCGCCATAACGGCGGCCACCGGCTTAATTGGCCTGGTAGCCCATTTTTCCGGCCTTACTACCTCGGCACCCAAAGAAACTGCCGGGAAATGGTACACCTGGGAAGAAGCCGTGGAATTGAATAAAACCAAACCCAAAAAAATTGTTGTGGATGTTTACACCGACTGGTGTGGCTGGTGCAAAAAAATGGATAAGGCGGCTTTTAGTAACGGTGAAATTACCCAATACATGGCCGATAACTTTTATCCGGTAAAACTCAACGCCGAACAACGCGACCGCATTATTTTTGGCCGCGATACTTTTGCTTTTGTCGAAACCGAAAATGGCCGTGGCGTACATACCCTCGCCTACGCCCTGCTCGATGGCAAAATGGGCTACCCAACCCTCGTTTATCTCGATCAGGATTTCCGCCGGATTATGATTTCGCCCGGTTACAAGGAAAAAGACGACCTGATGAAAGAACTCAAATTTGCCAAAGAGGAAATTTACAACAAAAAATCCTGGGATGAGTACCGCGACCAAGGTGAATAAGTCCACGATGCGTATTCTTATCCACTTTTTCATTTTTATTGGTTGCACGATTCAATCGCAGGCCCAATCGGGGTTAACGCTGCGGTTGGATAGTGCCGTTGTAGAGACCGGTGAAGCCTTTTATATCCACCTCGAAGCCCCGGCCGAACCCGATACCCTCGACCTTTCTACCTGGTCGGCGCTGCTTTCGCCCGATAATATTTTAGACCAAAGTCCCTGGGTAAAATCCGGGAATACCTGGAAAAAAGACCTCCGGGTGATTGTTTTTGAAGCCAGCGATTCGTTGGTATTACCGCCGCTTACCGTACATTTGCGCGAAGGTGCGTTGTTACAATCCGATCCTTTACCCCTTACGGTAGTGCCAACACCCGTTCCATCCAACGATTTGGTGGATATGGCCGACCTCAAAGAAATTCACCGCGAAAGTAAAAACTGGACCGACTATATCTGGCTGATTTGGTTGGTGGCCGGTTTGGCCATTACGCTGCTGGTGTTGTATTGGATCTCGAAACGAAAAAAACAGGCCAGTGCCCGTTACCGCAGCAGTGAACTGTCGGCGTACGAATTGGCCATCCGGAAATTGGACCAACTCGAAGCCCAGCAGTTGTGGCAAAAAGGCGATATAAAAACCTATTACGCCACCCTCTCGGCCATTGTCCGCGCTTATATCGACGACCGCTACCAGTTACACACCCAAAAATCGGGGGCCGAAGACGCCAGTGTACAAATCCGCCGGACCGACATGAACCCAAACACCCAGGCGCTTTTGTTACAATTGCTCCGCAACGCCGACCTGGCCAAATACGCGAAAGGCCAACCCGACCCTTCGTACCACCCAATAGCCATCGAAGACGCTAGAAGAGTGATAAGTGAAGAGTGAAAAGTGAAGAGTGAAAAGTGAATAATGAAGAGTAATTTTGTGGAGTAAGTGTTTTTCTTTGTGAAAAGAATGCAAAATTGCATAAAAACGAGCACTATCCAAGTGTAAAATTTTTCACTCTTCACTCTTCACTCTTCACTCTTCACTCTTCACTCTTCACTTATCACTTATCACTCTTCACTTTTCACTAAAAAAAGATGACCATTAAACGACTATATATTGTATTGGGTTTTTGGGCGGCGTTGTGCCGTGTTGAGGCCCAGAGTGACACCTTGCGCCTTATTTTTACGGGCGATATTATGGGGCATACCCCTCAAATTAAAAGTGCCGAAGTGAGTCCGGGCAAGTATGATTATACGCCCTGTTTTCAGTTTGTCAAAAAGCCGCTGAGCGACGCGGATTTGGCCGTTGGTAACCTCGAACTGACGCTGCCGGGCAAGTCGCCGTACACCGGTTATCCGATGTTCCGCAGCCCCGACGCCCTGGCTACTGCCCTGAAAGATGCCGGGATTGACGTGATGGTAACCGCCAATAACCACTCCAACGATAGCCGTGCCCTGGGTGTTACCAACACGATAGAAACGTTGCGCACCGAGGGATTTTGGCAAACGGGCACGTTTAAAAACAAAAAGGAACGCGATGTTTTTTACCCGTTAATGGTGTACAAAGACAATTTTAAACTGGCGTTTCTGAATTACACCTACGGCACCAACGGCGTCCCGACGGAGGCTCCAACCATCGTGAACTTGTTGGATACGGTACAAATGGCCGCCGATTTTGCCGAGGCCCGGGCCCGCAAACCTCATTTTATTATCGCGGTAGTGCACTGGGGCCTGGAGTACCAACTCACCGAAAACGCCGAACAGCGCGCACTGGCCCGCTTTATGATGCGCGAAGGCGCAGATATGATTATTGGTATGCACCCGCACGTGGTGCAGCCCCTCAAAATGGAATCTTACAAAGGGAAAAAAGTACTGGTGGCGTATTCGTTGGGGAATTTTATCAGCAACCAACAACAACCCAATACCGACGGCGGCATTATGGTACAAACCGAATTGATCCTGAAAAAAGGGGCGGCCAAAGCCACTTTGGGCGATTACGGGTACATCCCAGTTTGGCGGTACATTCACAAAGGCAGCAAAAAAACGGCTTATTACGCCATTCCAACCTATTTAGCCGACGAAATGAATACTTTATTCCCGGAAATGCCGGAGGTAGCCGTGGCTAAAATGAAGGCATTTGCAACCGCCTTGCGGAAGCGATTAGGTGCTGATGCGGAATGGACAAAAAAATAGAGGTAGCGCCACCACAGCACTACCTCAGCCCTAACCAAATAAAACCAAATTATTCTCGCGTATTTACTACGTTTTTAAATATGATGCAAAGGTAAGGGCTTTGTGTGAATTTGACAAGAAGCATCCCGAAATTTTTACAAAAAAAGCCATAATTTTATTTTTTGATAAAATAAAGGTGGTTTTTTTGCAAAAACGTTAAGGTTTGCCCGCGTTTTTACCTTGGCCCTGAAAAATAATCACAAATAAGCCCAAACAACCCCGAAACACCCGTTTTTCTCAGGCATATTTTGTTCTAAAACATGGTTTACTGTACAAATAATTACAAAAGAACCCAGCAAATGGTAAAATCAGTCACTTTTGTTAGTGTCGTTTTCACACTTACATTTTTTACATTTTCGGCAGCAGCGCAGCAAAAAGACAAACAACACGAAGATGCGGTGCGCGCTATTTACAGTCAGGCATTGAGCGACGGGCAGTGTTATCCGTGGCTCGAAACCCTGTGTAAACAAGTGGGGCATCGCCTCAGTGGCAGTGTTGGAGCGGCCAAAGCGGTGCAATGGGCCAAAAATACGTTGGATACCCTCGGGCTGGATTCGGTGTGGTTACAACCGGTTATGGTGCCGCACTGGGAGCGCGGCGCGGCCGAACACGTCGAAATTGTGGGCGGGAATGATAAAAAACGCCTAAAAATTCCGGCCCTGGCCCTGGGTGGTTCCGTGGGTACCGATGGCAAAAAAATACAAGCGCAAGTGGTGGAGGCCAAAAGTTGGAGCGACCTCGAAAAGTTGGGCGAAGCCGGTATTAAAGGCAAAATTGTGTTTTTTAACCGCCCCATGGACCCCACGCGCATCCGCTCCTTTGAAGCCTACGGCGGGGCCGTTGACCAACGCGTGAGCGGGGCTTCGCGGGCGGCTAAGTACGGCGCTATTGCGGTGGTAGTGCGCTCCATGACCCAAAATGTGGATCAATGGCCGCACACCGGTTCGTTGCGTTACGATACGCTGGTACCGCGTATTCCGGCCATCGCCATTAGCACAAAGGACGCCGAAGATTTGGCCAAACGCCTCAAAAAAGACCCCGCGACGGCTATTTCGATGATTTTGCATTGCCGCTCTTTGCCCGATGTATTGTCGTACAACGTGATTGGCGAAATACGCGGCAGTGAAAACCCCAACGAATACATTCTGGCGGGCGGGCACCTGGATAGTTGGGACGTGGGCGAGGGCGCGCACGACGACGGCACGGGTTGTGTACAAAGCATGGATATGCTTCGGATTTTGAAAAAAACGGGTTATAAACCCAAAAATACCATCCGTTGCGTGTTGTTTATGAACGAAGAAAATGGCCTGCGCGGCGGCACTGTTTACGCCGCCGAAGCACAACGCAAAGGCGAAAAACACTTGTGTGCGATTGAAACCGACGCCGGTGGTTTTACGCCCCGCGGTTTTACCTTCGATGGGCACGGCGACGTTTTTGAAACGCTTTTTGAGCGGATAAAACCATTGCGCCCCTATTTTGAGCCGTACAATATGACCCTGAATCCGGGCGGAGGTGGGGCCGATATTGGGCCGTTAAAACCCCAAAATGTGCTGCTGTGCGGCTATTACCCCGACTCACAGCGCTATTTCGATTTTCACCACACGGCTGCCGACGTATTTGAGGTGGTAAACAAACGCGAGTTGGAGTTGGGGGCGGGTAGTTTGGCGGCGTTGATTTATTTGCTGGACGGTATTTTTTAGCGGCGGTTTGTCTCGTACCTTACCGGTGAAAAATCTCCTGCCGAACCCTTCAAATTCCCTTTGAATGCCCACAGGAGAGGAAAATGAGGAAAAAAATGCGACATTAACAAATAAATTTTTTTTGTGTTTTTAGAGTTGCTTTTAAAATGAAATACTGATTTTCGCTGAAAATGGCGAAATGTATAAAATAAAATTTTTGTAGGGGTGCCAACAACTTGTTTGGCATCCCTACATTGTTTATTGTTGTGTTTGTGTTAAATGTTTTATGTATAGTGATTAAATTTGTGTAAAAACGGCGGCAGTGTATTTTTGCCGCCCTATTAAAAACTATAGTCTTTTTTTAAGAAAAACTATAGTGCGTTAGCCCGCACTGTAAACAATCTTAAGTAAGCACAATTTTTATCAAATCACTTTACAAATTTTTCTTTAGCGTATGAAGAGTTTTACAAAATGGCTGGGAGTATTTGCCTTGTTGGTATTATTTAAATCGGTGAACGTACATGGACAATGTACTACTTCCCCGAACAATGGTCAGTGGCCAAGTACTACCATTGCGTTGAACACGAGTTGTATTCCAACGACAGTAACCACGTCGGCCTACACTGCCGAGTATAGTGTGGTAGGCACCGTGACGGCAAATGCCACGTACAGCATTACCAGTACTTATACCACCGGAGGTACTGCGACTGGTGACTATATAACGGTTACGGAATCGGATGGTACTACGGTGGTCGCCTTTGGTACGTCACCATTTACCTGGACCGCTCCGGCTACGCCCTCGGCCACTTACCGTTTATATCGCCACTTGCCGGGACCGCCTACTTGTGGCGAGGAGAATACGAACCGCACCATTCGGGTGACTTGCACCTCTTGTGCTCCGGCTGGGCCAGTGGCTTGTGTTGCTAATTCTACACCGGCGAACAACGCAACGAACATTGCATTAACCCCTACGCTCACTTGGGCGACCAACTCCAACGCGGTATCGTATGAAGTCTTTTTGGGTACTTCAGTTGGGACGGCGGCTTCCGTTGGTATTACGACAACGACTTCGTTGACGCTTACAGCAGCGGCAAACCTTCAGTTAAATACAACTTATTTTTGGTATGTTGTTCCTATGGGTTGTGACAATGTAGCGGCTTCCGGGTGTAGCGCGAATGCGACCAGTTTCACAACGATTGCGGGTGCGCCAGTGAACGATGAATGCGCCACGGCTACGGCACTTACGGTAAACATCGACGGAAGTTGTGCCATTACTACTGCGGGTACCATTACCGGTGCTACTGCTTCGGCTAACGCGCCAAGCAGTACGTGCGGCACTTACGACGATGATGTGTGGTTTTCTTTTGTGGCCACAAATGCTACCCATTTCGTAGTCATTACTCCCGGATCTGGTGTTACGGACTATACCCACCAACTTATTAGTGGTGCGTGTGGCGGCCAGACGGCGTTAGTGTGTAGTGACCCCAACTCAAGTTCTTATACAGGTTTCGTTGTTGGTACTACTTATTACGTTCGAGTTGCCAGTTGGACGGCAACTACCGGTCAGACGGGTAATTTTACGATCTGTGTTCGCTCACCAGCCCCGCCTCCGGCGAATGACGAGTGTGCAGGAGCAATACCAGTAACTGTAAACACCGGTACTACCTGTACCTCTTTTACTGCGGGAACTGTTGCCGCAGCAACGGCATCAGCAGGGGCACCCACCAGTTCTTGCGGTACCTACGACGATGACGTTTGGTTCTCCTTCGTGGCGACATCCCCTATTCACATTATTACGCTCCAAAATGTAGCAGGTAGTACAACGGATATGACCCACCAGGTTTTATCTGGCTCGTGTGGCAGTCAGACGGTTGTTGTATGTAGTGACCCTAACAGCAGTACCGTATCTGGTTTGACCGTTGGCGCAACCTATTATATTCGGGTGGCTACTTGGACAAGTACTGCTGGACAGACTACTACGTTCGAGGTATGTGTAACTGTTCCTCCCAACATGTCCTACGTATCTTCTGTTGCAGTGCAACAAACCGGAGCCAGCGGGGCCGGTGCGGTGAATCAGGCTATTTTGCGGATTGATGTGGTAGCGATTAATCTCAGTAATCCCCTCTCGGTTACTGACTTCAACTTGAACACCAATGGCAGTTCAACACCAGCGGATATCACCAATGCTAAAATTTATTATACGGGAACTTCAAACACGTTTGCAACCACAACGTTGTTTGGAACTACGGCAAACCCCAATGGCGCGTTTTCTATTTCCGGAACACAGGTATTAACTGGTGGAGCAGCAAATACCACCAACTACTTCTGGTTAACTTATGATTTGGCGTGTGGCGCAATTGGACCCAACTTAGACGCGGAGTGTACGAGTATAACGGTAGGTGGTACACCTCAGACCCCTACTACAACGGCACCGGCTGGTAACAGAACCGTAACTGCATTGTCGACCTTCAACACGGCGGCGGCGGGCAACTGGAGTAATCCCGCAACGTGGGCTTGTGGCGTGCCACCGGCGAGCACAACCATCGCGGTGGGCATCAACCATAATGTTACCCTGGATATCAGCATTGATCTTCAATCAACGCTGACGATTGGTACTGGAGCAACGTTGAACTTGAATGGCAATACCCTGGGGGTAGGTATTGCGGGTACTGCGACACCACAAAACGTAGCGATAAATGGTTTGCTTAATGTAAACGGCGGAACGCTCAACGTAGGTACTGCTACAGGGATAACTACGTCCAATATTACGGTCAACGCCGGTGGTACCTTTACTGCGGCCAGTGGTACGGTAAACCTTGGCCCTACGGGTGGTTTTAACCGCACGTTCTCCACGGCTACGGCTACTTCGACTTGTAATTTCACGGGGGCGGACATTAACATCAACGGTAACATTCTGTTTTCCAATGGTGTTATCAATATCAGCGGCGGTACGATTACCGTTGATGGAAACGGTTCTTCTTCGGTTGCTTCTGGTACTGATATTGTTCGTTTTGGTGCCACCTCTTCCAATATTACCATCAACGGCACCGGAGGCACCATTATCGTCGTGGATCCTCACGCATCCACCGGCTCTACCTCCAACCGCGCCGTAGCGGTTTCCGTTAGTTCGGCTAATACGGCGACCACCAATTTATCCGGTATAACCTTCCAGTTTGGCGACGGTATCAGTACAACCTCCGGTAATACCAATGGTTTTAACTATGATACCTATGTGAGTACCAAAAATGTACCGTTGGGCAATGTTACCGCTAACGGGGGCAACGGTGCAACGCGTTTTATCTCCGGAACGGGTTCCTCCGGTAATGCGGCGGATTCTTATACTCTTACCGTAAATCCAGGTAGTGAAGTGCGCACTATTGGATCAACCACCGGAGTTGGCGTGGGTGTGTACGGCAATATTGTCAACGATGGTATTATTACGATCAGTTCGGCAACGTCTGGCTCTTTGTTTTTGGGCGGACGACAAGTAGGTTCTGCTCCGGCGGCCAACGTAGCCCAATCCATTTCCGGTAGTGGTATTTGGCGCAATAACGTAACGACCAGTTCCGCGACCGCAAGCGTTCACAATCTTACGATGAATAACGCCGCCGGAACAACGTTGCAAGTTCCGTTGTCGGTGGGCGGTACACTTACCTTAACAAACGGTAAAATATTTACTTCAGAAGCGAATTTCCTCGCCATTGGTACGGGTATTTTACCCAACGTCGGAACGATTGGTACGGCAACGGTTACCCCCACAACCACAACGGCAGCGAGCCACATTGTAGGGCCGGTACACCGAACCGTTCCCAGCGCAGCCACTTGGACGACTACGGACCAGCGTAGTTTATTCCCCGTCGGTGACGGTGCTGCGGCGCGCCAGTTAAATGTGGCGGTTACTACCGCTGTTACCGCCGCCGGCACTTTGGTGGGCCAATACAAAAATAGCGATCCCGGAGTTCCTGATGCTGCTTACGCCGACGGAGGTATCAATATCCAACAAACGTCTCCCACCGGTTTCTGGAATATTGAACGCGATAATGGAAATACCGGTGGAACGCACACCGTTCAGGCAAATGCAACGGGCTTTACTAAACGCACTGGTGGTGCTATCACCGATTTGTCTAATATTCGCCTGATTAAACGGGCTACGGGTGGCTCATGGGTGGAAGGTGCCGACGGTTCTCCTACCGCACCCACCGCTTTGTCGGCAGTGACCCGTACAGGTGTAACTTCGTTCTCCGAGTTTGCTATTGGTGGTACATTTGGTGCCCTCCCGATCGAACTCAAATCCTTCACGGGCAAAGCACTTAAATCTGCTAACCAACTCGAATGGGTAACTTCTACCGAGCAAAATGTGCGCGAACACGTTGTTGAACGTTCATTGGATGGTTATAGCAACTGGGCTACCGTTGGAACAACACCCAGCAAAGGCGATGCGCGTACGGAACAATTCTACAGCCTCGAAGACAAAGCCCCACTCGCGAAGGCGTTTTATCGCTTGCGTTCGGTGGATTACGACGGCAAAGAGCAATTGTCGAGTGTTATTAGCCTTACCCGTCTGAACAATACGTTTGGCGTAGTGGCAGCGTATCCCAACCCGGCGACCGAGTCTATTAATATTGACGTGAACAGCCTTGAAGAAGGTATGGTGACCGCAAATATTATGGATCTGACGGGCCGCCTCATTCAGCAACAGCAAATGAGCGTTGAAAAAGGGGTGAATACCATGACATTAACATTGCTGAATTTAAGCGCCGGTACTTATCTCATTTCACTTCAGAGTGACCATGAAACAACGGTTCCGGTTCGTTTTGTAAAGCAATAACCGAAATACGCTATTGATTTTAGGGCCGTTCCGCTGATGTGGGGCGGCCCTTTTTTTATACCAGGCACACAAAAAGCAGTGTCTTTTAACTTTGGCGGTTCGTTTTTTCGTGTTTTTTTAACTCCATCAAAAATATTTTTATCAGAATTAATTTTCGTTTTTAACTTTTTAATTGCGCTACACAAATTAAAATTTTTTTGGGAGGTCATATTTTCGTATTTTGTATTATTGGGGCAGTATTGTCAATTTTTAGTTTTTT
>Ga0075154_10002024_pt1 | contig 13639 bp, 14 predicted proteins | sample JI71714BDNA_FD_70965 | JGI IMG/M metagenome (GOLD analysis project Ga0075154, IMG submission 70965) | Wastewater effluent complex algal communities from Wisconsin, to seasonally profile nutrient transformation and Carbon sequestration -... | ecosystem: Engineered > WWTP > Effluent > Algae... | reverse complement strand
CGCAGGCTCTCGGCGGCGGCCGCGCTCTGCTCCACCAGCGCCGCATTCTGCTGGGTCATCTGGTCCAACTGCCCGACCGCCGCATTGACCTCGGAGATACCCTGGGACTGCTCGCTCGAGGCCGTGGTGATCTCGCCGATGAAAGAGGACACCTTGTCGGCGTTGGCGACGATATCGCGGATGGTTTTTCCTGCCTCCTGCACCAGTGCCGTTCCCGCGCCTACCCGCTCCACGCTGGTGCCAATCAGCTCCTTGATCTGGCGCGCCGCCTCGGCACTGCGCTGGGCAAGGCTGCGCACCTCACCGGCCACCACGGCGAAGCCGCGTCCCGCCTCGCCGGCCCGGGCGGCCTCCACCGCCGCGTTCAAGGCCAGGATGTTGGTCTGGAATGCGATACCGTCGATCACGCCGATGATGTCGGCAATGCGCCGACTGCTCTGCTGGATGTCTTCCATGGTGGTCACCACCTGCCCCACCACCGCACCACCGCGTTGCGCCACGCCAGCGTTCTCGATGGCCATGCGGCTGGCGGCCTGGGCCGCTTCGGCGGACTGCCTGACGTTGGTGGTGAGCTGCTCCATGCTGGAGGCGGTTTCCTCCAGGCTGCTGGCAGCGGCCTCTGTGCGTGCACTGAGGTCCTGGTTGCCGCTGGCTATTTCCTCGCTTGCCACCCCAATGCTGTCGGTGGCCGTCCGCACAGAAGTCACGATGCGCCGCAGTGAGTTCTGCATGTCGGCCAGGCAACGCATGAGTTCGGCCACTTCGTCCTTGCCCGAGAGATCGGCCTGGGTGGTGAGATCACCCCGGGCGATGGACACGGCCAGGCCACGGGCCTGCTCCAGCGGCCGGCAGATGCTGCTCATGTTGGCCAGCGTTGTGGGTACCACGACCACAGCCGCCACACCCACTGCCGCGAGAAACACCCAGAGCACCTGCTGCCCTGTTCTTTGCGCTTGAAGGTAGGCGTCGCCCACCTCTGCGGCCAGCGACTCCTCCAGCTTGACCAGCGCCGCGTCGATAGCATCGAACGCGGCATAGGCGTCGCGCATCAGCCCGCTGGCGGTGGCAGCGGAGTCGAACACGCCATCTTCCAGCCGCTGCGCCACGGGCGCCGTGGCTTTCACATAAATATCCAGCTGCGTCTGCAGTTCACGGGCAAAGGCGTCGTCCTCATCGGGCTCCCCGCTGAGTATGGCCTCCAGGTCCGTGCGCAACAGCGCTGCGGTCTGCTCCCAGCGCTTGCGGCTTTCGGCCACCCGCTCGGGGCGCTCGTACTGGATGATCATGTCGCGCTCATGGCGGCGCAACACCCCGAAGCCGGCCTGCAGCTTGCTCAGGACCAGCGCTTCTTCGAACGAGTGCTCCACCAGGTCCACGTTGAACGCCTGGATGCGGTTCACACCCCACAGCCCGGCGGCACCCACCATCAACAGAAGGGCCAGCACCACGGCTATGGCGCCCACCATGCGCAGGCGGATGGTGAACTGTCTCATCAATGCCAGCAGGCTCATGCTTCTCTCCTCCGTTGGCGCCGCCGGCCAGGTGCCTCGAAACGTTCCGCCTGGTTACTGAAGCGCGCTGTCGATCAGGCCCATGTCGGAGCTGCTCATGAGTGCCTCGATGTCCATGAGAATCAACATGCGGTCTCCCACACTGGCAATACCGGTGATGAAGGCGGTGTCCACGGAGGTACTCATCTCGGGCGAAGGCTTGATCTCGGAACGTGGCAGCTCCAGCACATCGGAGACCGAATCGACCACCGCCCCGACCACGCGGCCCTTGACGTTGAGCACGATCACGACAGTGAAGCCGTTGTACTCGATGGTTTCACAGCCCAGCTTGATGCGCAGATCGACCACAGGGACAATCACACCACGCAGATTCACCACCCCTTTGATGAAGGACGGCGAGTTGGCGATGCGGGTAGGCTCTTCGTAGGAACGGATCTCCTGGACCCGCAGGATATCGATGCCATATTCCTCGGCCCCCAGGCGGAAAGTCAGGAACTCCGCACTGCCCTGAGCAGCAGCGCCTGCGGTGTCTTTGCCGCGGCCAGCCTGGGCAGATGAAACAGACATAGTCATGGTCGGCTCCAAAAAAAGTGAACTCACTCTGAAGTATCTGACAAAACAGCGCTGTTGATCTGAGTAAATGCACTAGACGTGCAGGCTTTGACCAGATTCCTCTTTGACCGCCCGCCCAGGATTGCCCAGTTTGCCGTGCTTGCGTTTGCGCAGCCGGGCGTTTGCTTCACAATGTTGGTTTTTCGCAGCGTGGAGCGCGGCCTATGAATCCCCAGCTTTCGTTCTGGAAACGCCTGTTCGGGCGGGGCATCTTGCAGCGGGACACCCACAACCCCAAGGGTGGCGCAGAACGCCGGCAGTCGTCGGCCACAGGTGGCCCGCTCGGGGCTGGCAAGCCGGGCTCCGAGACCCCGGCGGGTACCCTCAAAGCGCTGCGCGCCAGTCGGCGCGAGCAACTGTTCGCCCTGGTGCGGGAGAACATGGTACGCGCCGGCGTGTTGCCTTCGGCCTACAAGTTCAAGATCCTCACGCTGGACCGGCAGGCGCTGGACTTCATCGTGCTGTGCGACATCCAGCCATCGGCGTTCGACAGCCACCCTAACGTGCTCGCGCGGCTGGAGAGTTCCCTCAAGGATCTGGCGCAAGAACGCATGAATGTGGGCGTGCGCAGCGTGTATTGGCGGCACGCGGAGGTCATAGCACGCAGCCACCACGCAGAAAAATCGCCTGTTCCGGCTGTGGCTGCCAGCGAGGATGCGGTCACTGAGGAGGAGGTCCTGGCGCTGAAGCGTGCATTGCACGCAGCCCAGCCTGGCGGCACAGGTGTAGCCCCCAGGGCCGTGGCCCATGTGGCAAATGCTGCCCCGGCAGCCCCGGCAGCCCCATCGGCCCCATCGGCCCCGCTGGCATCTACTGGCCCGGCCGGCCCGGCGGCAGCCCACAGGGCGCCCAGCCCCGCAGCAGCCAGGGCCAGCATCTCCAGCGGTAACGTGCCCGAGTGGAAGCGGCGTGATTTCGCTCCCACGCAACCCATGGCAGACGACGAGGACGACAGCCTCTACATGCCCCTGAGCGAGACCCAGCTGGGCCGGCTGGACTGAGACTAACGGCGTCGGGGTCAGTGCCCCGCGAAATCCACCAGCGTGAACAGCGCCAGCCCCGACTCGCGCAGCTTGCGCGAGCCGTTCAGCTCGGGCAAATCCACAATGGCAGCGCCCTCGGTCACGGTGGCACCCAGCTTTTCCAGCAGCTTCTTGCCCGCCATCATGGTGCCGCCGGTGGCTATCAGGTCGTCGATCAACAGCACCTTGTCGCCGGGGCGCACCGCATCGGTGTGCAGTTCCACGGTGGCGCTGCCGTACTCCAGCTCGTAGGTTTCGGCCACGGTGGTGAAGGGCAGCTTGCCCTTCTTCCGTATGGGCACAAAGCCCACCCCCAGTTCGTAGGCCAGCACGGAACCGATGATGAATCCCCGCGCATCCAGGCCAGCCACCACCGTGGGGCGCAAAGCCGGGTCCATGTAGCGGTGCACGAACGCGTCAATGAGGACGCGGAACACCTTGGGGTCCTGCAACAGCGGGGTGATGTCGCGGAACTGCACACCCGGAGCCGGCCAGTCGGGCACGGTCCGGATGTGGGCTTTGAGGTAGGCAGAGGTGTCCATGCCCACCATTATCGCCGCGGGCTATGGCCTATTCAGGCGGCCGGCACGAACTGGTAGCCGTTGCCCGCGGCCTGGAAGGTCCCCATAGACGGGAAGGGGAAGTGGAAGCCACCCACCATCATCTTCTGGCTCACCACACGCTCGAACACGGCGCGGCGGGTTTCGCGGGCCTTGGCGGCGTCCATGTCGAAAGCCACGGCCCAGTCGGGGTTGCGGGCAAACAGCGCCGGCACGTTGGTCAGGTCGGCCAGGTACATGAAGGACTGGCCTTCGGACTGGGCCGTCACCATGGTCATGCCCGGGGTGTGGCCAAAGGCGGCCATGGTGCCAATGCCAGGGGCCAGCTCGGTACCCGGCTGGAAGATGTTGAGCTTGCTGCCCGACAGATCACCCAGCGAACGGCGGGCGGCCATGAAGGCACCGCGCATGGCTTCGGGGGCGGCGTTCATGCGGGCATCGTCGGTCCAGAAAGCGTGTTCCGGTGCCGGCACGTGCACGGTGGCGTTGGGGTACACCAGCGAGCCGTCCTTGTTGCGCAGGCCCAGGATGTGGTCGCCGTGGTAGTGGCTGATGATGACGTGGTTGATGTCGGTGGGCTGCAGACCGGCAGCCGCCATGTTGGCGCGCAGGCGGCCGGTGGTGGGCGGGCCGTTGTCCGCAAAACCGGTGTCGATGAGGAAGCGCTGGCCGCCGCTCACGATCACGAAGGGGTTGAACGGGATGTCGATGTAGTCGGTAGGCAGGTTCTGCGAGGTCAGCAGCGCCTTGACTTCTTCCAGCGCGGCGTTGGTGACGAACTCGGCGCCCAGCGGCCGGCGCACGGCACCGTCGTTCAGCGCGATGATTTCCATGGCGCCCAGCTTGAACTTCTTGAACCCGACGGCGGGCGGCGTGGGCGCGCCGAAGTTGGGGGCGTTCTGGGCCCACAGGTGCGGCCAGGCCAGGGCAGACATGCCGGCAAAGCCAGCGCCAAGGAAAGTACGGCGGTGCATCATGGAAAGTCTCCGAAAGGAATAAAGAGTCTGGATTAGATATTTATCAGTTACGTTTTGAACTGTGCAGACATATTTCCGTTGTCAATTCCAGGTTATTGCGCGCGCCAACGGCTGGGCCGGTCCCCACATTCCCGGGCTGGCCCGCCCCTGACCGATAATGCGCCCATGCAACCCCACCAAGCTCTGGACGCCGCCCACACGCTGGCGCTGGCCCGCGAAGCGCTGGCCATTGAAGCCAGCGCCGTGCAGGCCATGGGCGACCGGCTGGACCAGCAGTTCGTTCGGGCGGTGGAACGTGCGCTGGCCTGCACCGGCCGTGTGGTGGTGACGGGCATGGGCAAGAGCGGCCATGTGGGGCGCAAGATTGCCGCCACGCTGGCTTCCACCGGCACGCCCGCCCTGTTCATGCACCCCGCAGAAGCCAGCCACGGCGACCTGGGCATGATCACCCGCGCCGATGTGGTGCTGGCCATCAGCAACAGCGGCGAGAGCGAAGAACTCACCGCCATCCTGCCGCTTATCAAGCGCATGGGCGTGCCGCTGCTGGCCATGACCGGCAAGCTGCAATCCAGCCTGGCGCGCCACGCCGACGTGCTGCTGGACACCAGCGTGGCCAAGGAAGCGTGCCCGCACAACCTGGCACCCACCGCCAGCACCACGGCACAACTGGCCATGGGCGATGCGCTGGCCGTGGCCCTGCTGCACGCCCGCGGCTTCAAGGCCGACGACTTTGCCCGCTCCCACCCGGGCGGCGCGCTGGGCCGCAAGCTGCTCACGCTGGTGAGCGATGTGATGCGCCCGAGTGAGCAGGCGCCCCGCGTGGGGCTGAATGCCACACTGCCAGACATGATGCGCGAGATCAGCGCCAAAGGCCTGGGCGCCACCGCCGTGGTGGACGACGCTGGCCGCCCCGTGGGCATATTCACCGACGGCGACTTGCGCCGGCTGATTGAAAAGCAGACCGACCTGCACAGCGTGGTGGCGCAAGCCGTCATGCACCCGGCCCCGCGCACCGTAGCGCCGGACGCACTGGCGGTGGAAGCGGCAGAACTCATGGAGGCGCACCGCATCAACAGCGTGCTGGTGGTGGATGCCAGCGGCGTGCTGTGCGGGGCGCTGAACAACCACGACCTGATGCGGGCCAAGGTGATCTGATGGGCCAGTCCCCTGCCCCCAGCCCCGTGCTGAACTTCTCCCCCGAACTGCTGCTGCAGGCGCAGGACATCAAGGTGGCGTTTTTCGATGTGGACGGCGTGCTCACCGACGGTGGCCTGTACTTCACCGAGCAGGGCGAAACCATGAAGCGCTTCCATACCCTCGACGGGCATGGCCTGAAGCTGCTGCGGCAGGCCGGCATAGAGCCAGCGGTAGTGACGGGGCGCGACAGCGCTGCCCTGCGGGTGCGCCTGCAGGCGCTGGGCGTGGTGCACGTGCGTTACGGCACCGAAGACAAAGGCCCGGCGGCGGAATCGATATTGGCCGAACTGGGCCTGGGCTGGCACCAGGCCGCTGCCATGGGCGACGACTGGCCCGACCTGGCCATGCTGCAGCGGGCACACCTGGCCGTGGCCCCGCCGCAGGCCCACCCGGAAGTGCGCGCGCTCGCACACCACATCACCCAGGCTGCAGGCGGGCAAGGTGCCGTGCGCGAATGCTGCGATCTGCTGCTGGTGGCCAGCGGGCACTACCGCCGGCTGCTGGAGGCCGCCTGCGCATGAGCACCCATACCGCGGCGCCGCTGCGCCCGCTGCCACCGCTTCCGCCTTCAGGTGCGCCTCCTCCGGCGAAACGTTCCCGCCGGTCGGCATGGCAATGGCTGTGGCGCCTCTGGGACGGCGCTTCCATCTACCTGCCCGTGCTCCTCATGGGACTGCTGGCGCTGGGCAGCTACTGGCTCCTGCGCGCGGCCCCCGCCCCGGCCGAGCCGCGGCCCCCTGCTACCGCGTCCGACGAACCCGATTACTACATGCGGGGTTTCTCGGTGAAGTCCTTCAGCCCTGGCGGTCAGCTGGTGTCGGAGTTGCGCGGATCGGAAATCCGCCATTACCCCGCGAGGGACGAGCTGGAGGTGGACAACGCCCGCATCCGCTCTGTGGCCAGCACCGGCGCTGTCACGACCGCGCAGGCGCGTCGGCTGGTTTCCAATGGCGCCCAAACCGAATACCTGCTGGACGGCGACGCCGTGGTGGTGCGTACTCCGGCACAGGCCGGCGCGCCACGCATCGAGTTCCGTGGCGAGCAGTTGCGCGTGCTGGTGGAGGAAGACCGGCTGGAGTCCGATCTGCCGGTGCTGCTGATCCGGGGCGATGACCGCGTGGTGGCCAACCGCATGCGCTACAGCGATGCTACCGGTGTGGCCGAACTGCAAGGCCGTGTGCGCGCCACGCTGGCCGCGCGGCCCTGACCGCTGCTGGACTGGTACCGCACATGCTCGATATTGTGGTTCTGTTCTTCCTGCTGGGTGTATTTGCGCGGCTGGTGAAAAGCGACTTGCGCCTGCCCGAACCGCTGTACGAAACCCTGTCCATCTATTTGCTGCTGGCCATCGGCCTGAAAGGCGGCGTGGAACTGAGCAAGCAACCCATGCTCGACCTGCTGCCGCAAATGCTGGCCTGCATGGCACTGGGCTTTGCCATTCCTTTCGTGCTGGTGCCGGTGTTGCGGCTGCTGGGCCTGTCGCGGGTGGATGCAGCGGCCATGGCGGCGCACTATGGTTCGGTCAGTGTGGTGACCTTTGCCGTGGCCAGCGCCTATCTGGCGCGCCAGGGTGTGCCGTTCGAGGCGCACGCCGCCCTGTGGGTAGCCATCATGGAGGCACCAGGGATAGTGGCGGGCATTCTGCTGGCGCGCATGGGGGCCGGCGGTGCCAGCCAGATCCAGTGGAAAGAACTGGCCCACGATGTGTTCTTTGGCAAGTCGGTGCTGCTGCTGGCCGGCGGGCTGATCATCGGTACCGTCATGGGCGAGGCGGGCACAGCGCCCATCGATGCGGTGTTCGTCACGCCGTTCAAGGGCGTACTGGCCCTGTTCCTGCTGGAGCTTGGCCTGGTGGCGGGCGGGCGGCTGGGTGACCTGAAGCGCTACGGCGTCCGGTTGATGGGTTTTGCCGTGGCCGCACCCGTGGTGCTGGGACTCGCGGGTGCGCTGGTGGGTTCGCTGCTGGGCCTGAGTACCGGGGGTGTGGCCATCATCGCCACGCTGGCGGCCAGCGCCAGCTACATTGCTGCGCCCACGGCCATGCGCATGGCGGTGCCCGAGGCCAACGCGGCCCTGTCCATCACTGCGGCGCTGGGCGTGACCTTCCCGTTCAACATCGTGCTGGGTGTGCCGCTGTATCTGGAAATGGCCCGCTGGATGAACGGCTGAGCCAGGCTGCAACCCCATCCCCACAGAACCCGCCGCAGTGTGTTCCCGCAGGAGCTCTAGCCATGAACCCAACGCCCTCTCCCCTCACAAGCACCACCCAGGGCACCGCTGGCGTCTCTGGCGTCTCCGCCGCCCCCGGGGCTCCTGCGCCGGCTCACCACGCGGCCAAGAAACTGCTGGTCCTGATCGCCGAAGCTGCGCTGGAGAAGCGCCTGGTGGCCGATGCACTGCGCCTGGGCGCCCACGGCTACACCGTGCACGATGTGCGGGGTGGTGGGCGGATGGGCCCGCGCGAAGCACTCTGGGAGGCTGACAAGAGCGTGGAGATCAAGGTGGTTTGTGAGCCCGCCGTGGCCGACACCATCGGACGGCATGTGCTCAACGCCTACGCCGCCAACTACAGCATCACGCTGTACTTTGCCGATGTGGGCGTGCTGCGTGCGGAGAAGTTCTGACCCAGGGGCGCTAACGTTCCGGGCATTCCGGGCTTTGCGGGCATTTCAGGACCTACAGGCTCCCTGCGCACCCCGATACCGCTGCCAAAAACACAACCGCCTCGCCCGGCTGTCCTGAAACAGGACCTCCGGCGAGGCAGTTGGGAGCCTAAAAGGCTGGGGAGTCTGGGGAGGTATCAGTAGCCGCCGCGGCCACCGCCGCCGCCGCCGCCTTCGCGACGACCGCCACCACCGTAGGGGCTGCGGAAACCGCCGTCACCGCCGCCGCCACCACCGCCACCGTAGCCACCTTCACGGCGGCCACCACCGAAACCACCGCCGCCGCTGCGCGGGGGACGCGGCTCCATGGGGCGGGCTTCGTTCACCACCAGGCTGCGACCGCCCAGCATCTGGCCGTTCATGCCGTTGATGGCCGATTGGGCCTCGGCGTCGCTGCCCATTTCCACGAAACCAAAGCCTTTGGAGCGGCCGGTATCGCGTTCCATCATGACCTTGGCGCTGCTGACCTGGCCGAATTCGCCAAAAGCCTGCTGCAGGTCTTCGTCACGCACAGAGTACGGCAGATTGCCGACGTACAGTTTGTTGCCCATTACGGGACTCCTCGGAGAAAAATAAAACGATAGCGATGGAGCCCCGGTATCACAACAAAACTGATGGGCCGCTGTGGCGCGCGAAACTGTCCGATCACCTGTCTCTGTGCAACCGGGCATTTCAGACCCAGTTACACCATTCCATTATCGACCTAGGCCCTAATGCGCGGCAGCTTTTTACGCTTTGCAACCTGCCGGAGCGTGGCCTGTTGCTCCCTCGCAACATTCCAGGCACGCTCTGGCCTGCCTGCACAGCGCGGACTTCACTCCCTCGGCTGGCCGCGCCGGTAGATCACGTAGTAGCTCAGGCCCACCAGCACACTGCCGCCCACCAGGTTGCCAGCAATCACCGGAAGCCAGTTGCCCAGCATGCCGCCCCAGGTGACCGCCTGCGCCACCGGCACCCCGCCAAACTGCTGGATGAGCCAGGCCAGCGGCATGAAGTACATATTGGCAATGCTGTGCTCGAAGCCTGCTGCCACGAACGCGCTGATGGGGAAAACGATGGCCACCGCCTTGTCGGCCACGCTGCGGCCGGCCATGGCCATCCACACCGCCAGGCACACCAGCACGTTGCACAGCACGCCACGGAAGAAGGCCTCGGCGGTGCCCAGGTTCTGCTTGGCCAGGGCCACGCGCACCACCTGTTCGCCCATGGCGCCCCCGTTCATGTGCCAATGCCCGCTCAGGAACACCAGCACCGCCAGACCCACCGCCCCCACGAAGTTGGCCAGGCACACCAGCACCCAGTTGCGCAGCACCTCGGCGCTGCTCACCTTGCCATCGGCCCAGGCCATGGCCAGCAGGTTGTTGCCGGTGAACAGTTCGGCGCCGGCCACCACCACCAGCAGCAAGCCCAGTGAAAACACCAGCCCGCCCAGCACCTGGGAGGCCGCAAAACCCAGCGTGGGGTCGGACTTCACGATGATGAAGAACAGCCCGCCCAGCCCGATGAACGCACCGGCCAGCATGCCCAGCATGAGCAGCGGCAAGGTGCCCAGCCGCGCCTTGGCCACCCCCACGTTTTCCACCCGCTGGGCCACTTCGCGCGGGGCGTAGGCATCGAGCCCGTAGATTTCCGACATGGCGTTGTCCTCCTGCTGGCAATGGACCTATACTAGCGACCCAGCGCCGATTTGAATCCAGATTGCGGGCGCATTAGAAATGCCGCTAAACAGGAGACACCCGGTCCCGCACCCCGTCTCTGAAATCCCGACGGTCTGGCGGCGCCGGGTTTTTTTGTGGACTTTGCTTCCGTGTTGATTGCCACTCCGCAAACCATGGGTTTCGCGCAGGCCTTGCCGCTGAAAAGTGGCGCGGTGCTGCCCAGCTACGAGCTGGTCTACGAAACCTACGGCACGCTCAACGCCGACCGCAGCAACGCGGTGCTGGTGTGCCATGCCCTGAACGCGTCTCACCATGTGGCCGGTTACCACGCCGATGCGCAGGGCCAGCCGCTGCCCAAAAGCGCAGGCTGGTGGGACAACCTCATTGGCCCGGGCAAGCCGGTGGATACCGACCGCTTCTTCGTCATTGGCGTGAACAACCTGGGCTCGTGCTTTGGCAGCAGCGGGCCGACCCATGTGAACCCGGCCACTGGCCAGCCCTGGGGCGCCGATTTCCCGGTGGTCACGGTGGAGGACTGGGTGAACGCCCAGGCCCGCCTGCTGGACGCGCTGGGCATAGAGCAGCTGGCTGCCGTGCTGGGTGGCAGCCTGGGCGGCATGCAGACGCTGTCCTGGACGCTGCAATACCCCGAGCGCGTGCGCCATGCGGTGGTGGTGGCCAGCGCGCCCAACCTCACGGCCGAGAACATCGCCTTCAACGAAGTGGCGCGCCGCGCCATCGTGACCGACCCCGACTTCCACGGTGGCCACTACCTGCGCCACGGCACCCTGCCCCGCCGCGGCCTGCGCATTGCCCGCATGATTGGCCACATCACCTACCTGAGCGACGACGTGATGAACGAGAAGTTCGGCCGCCAGCTGCGGGCCTCCAGCGAACAGGGGCTGGATGCGCTGGAACAGGCCCTGGCGCCGGTGGCACCGCTGGCCTACCGCTACACCACGCAGGACGTGGAGTTCCAGATAGAGAGCTACCTGCGCTACCAGGGCGACAAGTTCAGCGAGTATTTCGATGCCAACACCTACCTGCTCATCACGCGGGCGCTGGACTATTTCGACCCGGCGCGCGAGTACGACGGGCAACTGAGTGCGGCGCTGGCACGCGCCCGGGCACGCTTCCTGGTGGTGAGCTTCACCACCGACTGGCGCTTCTCTCCCGCACGCAGCCGCGAGATGGTGAAAGCACTGCTGGAGAACCGCCGCGACGTGAGCTACGCGGAAATAGACGCACCCCACGGCCACGACGCCTTCCTGCTGGACGACCCGCGCTACCACGCGGCCGTTCGCGCCTACTTCGAGCGGGAGGTGGCGGCATGAGCGAGCGCAGCCTGATGGATTCCATGGCCCGGCTGGTACCCGACGGAGCGCGGGTGCTGGACCTGGGTTGCGGCGATGGCGCCCTGCTGGCCCACCTGCAGCACACCAAAGGTTGTACCGGCTATGGCGTGGAGATTGACGACGCCAAGGTGCTGGCCTGCCTGCAGCGCGGTGTGAATGTGCTGCAGCTCAACCTGGACGAAGGCTTGAGCATGTTCGGGGACAACAGCTTCGATGTGGTGCTGCAGATAGACACGCTGCAACACCTGCGCAACGTGGAGACCATGCTGCGCGAGACCGCGCGCGTGGGCCGCACGGCCATTGTGGCCTTCCCCAACTTTGCCCACTGGCCCAACCGCCTGAGCGTGCTGCGCGGGCGCATGCCCGTGACCCGCCGCCTGCCCTACCAGTGGTACGACACGCCCAACATCCGCGTGGGTACCTACGCCGACTTTGAGGTGCTGGCCGAGCGCAACGGCCTGACCATCACCGACAGTTTTGGCCTGCAGGATGGGCAGGAGCAGCGCCTCTGGCCCAACCTGCTGGCCGGTACGGCCGTGTTCAAGCTCAGCCAGGGCTGAAAACCAGCGCGGGGGCTTTCGATACCCGCCCGTGGCGCGGGTAGTGTTCAATACCCGCCCGTGGCGCGGTAGAGGTCCACGCGGTTCTGCGCCAGGGCAAAGCGGGTCTGCAGCAAGGCCTGCTGCGCCGCGAACAGGCTGCGCTGCGCATCCAGCACCTCCAGCTGGCTGGCCACGCCTTCGCGCAGGCGCAACTCCGACAGGCGCAGCCGCTCCGACTCGGCGTTGGCCAGCGCCTGCTGCGCGCGCAATTCCTCTTCCAGCGCACCGCGGCCCATGAGGGCATCGTTCACTTCGCGGAATGCACTCTGTATGGCGCGCTCGTACTGCGCCACCGCCAGTTCCCGGCCAGCCTGGGCAGACTCCAGCCCAGCACGGTTGGCGCCGCCATCGAACAGCGGCAGCAGGGCTTGTGGCGCCAGCGCCCAGCCCCAGGAGCCGCCGCGCAACAAGCCCGACAGTTCGCTGCTGGCCGAACCGAAGCTGGCGGTGAGGGAGATGCGTGGGAAGAAGGCTGCGCGGGCCGCGCCGATCTGTGCGTTGGCGGCCACCAGCTGCTGCTCGGCCGCGCGGATATCGGGCCGCTCCAGCAACACCACCGAGGGCAGGCCCACCGGCACTTCGGCCACTGCGGCCAGTGCATCGCCTTGCGGCTGCAGTGCCTGCGCGGGCAGCGCTTCGTTCAGTGGCTGACCCACCAGCAGGGTGAGTGCGTTCACTTGCTGCGCGCGCTGGCGCTGCTGCTGGGCCAGGGCCACGCGGGCGGTTTCGGCCAGTGATTCGGCCTGGCGCAAATCCAGCGCCGAAGCCGCGCCGTTGTCGTAGCGCAGGCGCACCAGGCGCAGCGCCTCTTCGCGGCTGGCCAGCGTCTGGCGGGTGAGTGCCAGCTGCGCATCGGTGGCTTGCAGGCCCAGCCAGCCCGATGCCACCGAGGACACCAGGCTCAGCTGCGCGCTACGCACCGCTTCTTCGCTGGCCAGGTACTGGCCCAGCGCCGCATCGCGCAGGCTGGCCAGTCGGCCAAAGAAATCGATTTCCCAGCTGGGTACCTGGAGGCCGGCCGTGTACTCGCTGCGCAGGGGCTCGTTCTCGCCCACGGTCTGGCGGCTGCCGGTGACGCCGGCGTTCACGGACGGCAGGCGTGCGGCTTCGCGGATCTGCAACTGCGCCTGCAGCTGGCGCGCTTGCAGCGCTGCAATACGGGCGTCGCGGTTGTTGGCCAGCGCGCTGTCCACCAGCGTGCGCAGGCGCGCATCGGTGATCCAGTCTTGCCAGCGCAAGGCCTGCGGCGTTCCGCTGGCAGACGCAGCGCCGGGCACCGCCACCACCGGCGCGGTGGGCCAGGCGGTGGGCAATGCATCGGGGCTCGCGCTGGCGGGGCGCTGGTAGGGCTCCATCTGCGAGCAGCCAGCCAGAAACAGCAGGGCGCTGGCGGTGGCCAACGCACGCAGGCGCAAGCCTTTGGGCCGCCCGGGTGCGGCCAGGCGAACAGGAACTCGGTCAGTCATGCGTGTGCACTCCCAG
>Ga0075154_10002022_pt1 | contig 13655 bp, 11 predicted proteins | sample JI71714BDNA_FD_70965 | JGI IMG/M metagenome (GOLD analysis project Ga0075154, IMG submission 70965) | Wastewater effluent complex algal communities from Wisconsin, to seasonally profile nutrient transformation and Carbon sequestration -... | ecosystem: Engineered > WWTP > Effluent > Algae... | reverse complement strand
CCCATGCTGCTGGTGGTGTTGAACGCTTGGGTGACGCTCACAAACGACACCCCATGCCCATCAAATGTTTCTACAATACGGGCAAAGTCCATCAGGCTGCGGGTGAGGCGATCAACCTTATAGACCACAACAACATCAATACGCCCTTCTGAAATGGCTTTTAAAAGGCTTTTAAGGGCGGGACGTTCCATATTGCCGCCTGACCAACCGCCATCATCATAATGCTGGGGAAGCAATGTCCAGCCTTCGCCAGCCTGACTGAGAACATAGGCTTCACAAGATGCCCGTTGGGCATCAAGGCTGTTGAACTCCTGCTCCAGTCCTTCTTCGGTCGATTTCCTTGTATAGATAGCGCAGCGCAACGGTTTCATCGGACATTCTCGCGCCGCAGGCCAAAGAAGCGCGGTCCGTTCCAGCGCTGGCCGGTTATGATCCGCGCGACCTCCGACAGGCTGCCATAGCTCTCGCCATCATAAAGCACGCCCTCTTCAAGTATCACGACCTCATGACGCCGTCCGGCATAGTCGCGCGCCAATCTTGTGCCTGCTTGCTCGGCGACCATAATCAATGTCCGTTCGCTCCCCAACAATCGAACCGTGGCTGCATCCAGTCCGCCAAAAGCCTCGGCCTGTAATCGCCATGCAAGCACACGGCGCAGCAAATCTACCGATCGCTGTTTGGGCGGCGCGCCGAAGCGCGCCTCCCAGTATGTCCGAAGCTCGACCAGTGTCATCGATTGAAGGCTGGCGACTTCAGCTCGGACGCCAGCTTGCTTTTTAGCCTTGCTCATGCGGCAGGCTTCACTGACCAGACTGTCGTGTTACCCTCGACATGTTTGTTGATGATATGGCCCTTCTTGCGAAAGCCGGTCATCGCGGCGCGCACGGTGTGCGATTGCCAGCCGGTCACCTCGACCATCTCTTCAAGACTTGCGCCGGTTCCGGTTTGAAGGAGGGTGAGCAATTTCGTCGACTTGGTCTCGCGTGGCAAGCCAGCAGTTACAATGTCCGTACTTGCAGATTTGGATTTTGTCATTTCACTGTCCTTGGTTTTTGAGGTGCAGCACCATGCCGCCCCTACTGACCAAGGCCCGACCATCAACAATGGTCGGGTACTATACTACGCATCCATCCCCGCGAAGCGCAATGCGACCAATGCTTTATTTACAGTGGCAGTCGAGAGTAAAGTCAGTTAAGTGAAATACTATCATTTATGTCAGCAATAATTATCGCATCGATGACATGTAAAATGCACCGGTAGCAATTGACAATATTGTAATTTCATGATGCTTTCTCTTTCAGCAAGAGGAGGGGACATGCGTACCAATCGTAAACTCGCACTTGGCGTATCGGTGATTGCTTATGCAATGACGGCAGTACCGCTTCAGGCAGCCGAAACTGTGACCCACAAATATGATGCGCTGGGGCGTTTGAAACAGACGACCAAATCGGGTGGTCCGACCAACGGACAAGAAGTCAAAACCAACTATGATCCGGCGGGCAACCGGACCTGTCAGTCCACGACGGGTGCTGGCGGAACTCCCGGTACCGCATGTCCGCCTCCTCCGGGCTGAACTGGAGTGTCGACTAACAAGGACGTTGAATGATAAATCCGGAAATCGGGGATAATGAATGCCAGGCGGGGTCAATAATTTTCGAGCGACGTGTGCGGTTTCGGTCTTGGCTATGGTGGTCGGGACTGCAGCATCTCCGGTAAAGGCGCAAGTTGCGCCGACCGAGGTGAATGAACCTGCTGTTGATGAATTTGGTCTTGAGCGCAAAACAGGCCGGTTTCACTGGCAATCGCATGAAATAATTGCGGTTGGCGGTGGGGATTCCGACTTAAATGTGGTTGTAAATGATGTACGAAATCCAGCATGGGCAGAAACAAAATTGTCAGCTGATTTCACTTCCGAAAATACGAACGTGCCGCATTTGTTTTCATATCCGGTTGGCGATTATAATAACCCCTTGCCCGAAGCAATTAATCCAAATTTACAGAAAGTTACGATCAGCTATTTTGGAGGGTCTCAAACCTTTGAGTGTTCTTATAGTGCGTGCACGCCAGAATATTTTTTGGATACTAGTCCGGCCACATTACTAAAAACTCAGAGTCAGTATATCTTTATAGATAAGAATGGTATAAAAATTACGTTTGATGGAGCAAAAACAAAAATTGAGTTTCCGGATGGAAGAGAGACGGTTTTAGAAGGTCAAAAATATAGGAAAAATAATTTTGGATATATGCTTAAAATATCCGGACCTTCGATACAGGCTGTTAATTTGTCTATTGATTATTGTGATTCGAATACGACAGGCTCTTGCTCGAATTTGACTCAATTGCGTTCGGCAAACATTGTAAGCTCGCAAAGCTCAGGTACAACAAGCATTACAGATGCAAATGGTGGAATAACAACATTACGATGGATTCCGAAAACTGCGAAAAGAACAAGACCTCATCAAGGCTCAAATAACTCATCTAATATATTGAATTTGACAGAGAAATATATTGTTGGAGTCACTTATCCGGGCCATTCTGCCGAGTCATTAACATTAAACTATAATAATATCGATCCTAATGTAGATACGCATGATGATATAAGGGTTATTTCTATTACAAAATATGGAATAACATCTAATTATGAGTATACACAATATTATCCATATGGAAGAGAAATTGAACCGCCCGTAGAGCAACAGCTTGCAACAATAAGAGCTGGGTTTTTGTATTCTATTGAGCACTCATGGTTGAATTCAGACTGTCTGGGCGGGGACTATCTTGCTTGCATGCGGCTTGAGACACAACAGGCTTTGATGGATTCTGTAAATATGATGATTGAACAACGATCTAATATGCAGCCTCTCCCTCAAAACATCACGGGCGATCCAGATGCATCTCCGGGCGGGTCCTATTATCTTACTATCCAACAAACGATATCCGGACAAACTGGTATCAAATCATATACTCTGAAACCTGAAAGTACATTTGGTTCCAGTAGACGGAGATTGTTATATGTTTCCGATGCCTTGAATAGAAAAACAGAACTTATTTTCAATCCGTTAGAAGAGGCCGTGGGATCAATCTCTCCTGAAGGGAATATCGTTTACAACGAACATGATGCCCGATTCAATATCGTAAAAACCATCGTACGGCCCAAGCCCGGCTCCGGTCTCCCCGATCAAGAGACGCTTTACGAATATGAGCCGGAATGCACACCGGCAACGCAGGCGCGGTGCAACAAGCCTTTGAAGATAACCGACCCCAAGGGCAATATTACCGAATATAGTTACAATGATCGCGGACAAGTGTTGACCGAGACCAAGCCTGCACCGACTGTCGGTGCGCCACGTCCCAAAGTCACAAATACATATACGATGCGGACCGCTTATATAAAGGATCAGAATGGCGCGGTGGTAGCTGCAGGCCCGCCCATATCCTTGCTCACTCAGTCTTCCTCGTGCATCAGCACGACGGCCTGCGCAGGAACGCTCGATGAGGTTGTCACGACCTATGATTATGGGCCAACCACTGGCCTTAACAATCTCCGGTTGCGCGGTGTTGCCGTGACCGCAAAAAACAACGCCGGACAGTTGGAGACTCTGCGCACCTGCTATCAGTATAATTATTTTGGCGAGCGCATATCGGAGACGAAGCCTTCGGCCAATGTGGCGGTGTGCCCATGATTAGGCGGTTGGGAAGGGTGGTGCGCGGGCTGGCGCTGGGTCTGGCTGCGATGGCGGCAGCGGGCGGGGCGGGAGCCGCCTTTGCGCAGAGCGCGGCGTCGCCCTTTACCTCTGCAACACGCTATGACGCGCTGGGTCGGACGGTCGGGACGATTTCGGCCGATCCGGATGGTGCGGGTGTGCTCAAATTTCTGGCGACCCGGACGACTTATGATGCGGCGGGCAGACCGACGTTGGTCGAGACAGGGACGCTGGATGCGTGGCAGGCAACCGAGGTTGCACCTTCTGCGTGGAGCGACTTTTCCGTCTTCAACAGCGAAGAATCGGTTTACGATGCGTTTGATCGCAAGATCAAGACGATTGCGAGGGGACGGGACGGGGCAGAAACCAGCCTGACACAATATAGCTATGACAGTCGGAACCGACTGGAATGTACCGCGCTAAGGATGAATCCGGCGGTCTATTTTACGAGCCTTCCCGCAAGCGCCTGCGATTTGGGGACAGAGGGGAATGACGGCCCGGACCGTATCACCAAAAATCATTATGATGCGGCAGGGCAGCTGTTGCGGGTGCAAAAGGCAGTGGGTACGCCACTGGTGCAAGACTATGTGACCTATACCTACACCGACAATGGCAAGCAGAAGACGGTGAAGGACGCCAATGGCAATCTCGCCACTTATGCCTATGACGGCTATGACCGGATGGTTGCCTGGCGCTTTCCGGGTAAGACCAATGGCACGGTCTCAGCCAACTGCACCATCGGTACCATTGCCGAGGTGAATGGCATGACCGGCCCCGTTGATGGGCGCAGTGCGGGCGATGATTGCGAAAAATACAGCTATGACCGCAATGGCAACCGCGCCCGTCTGGTCAAACGCGACGGCACCGTCATTGCCTATGATTATGATGGGCTTAATCGCAACATAAGGAAGGACATTGATGCTACTGGTTTGCGCACCGATCTTGCGGCGACGCTCAAGCGCGATGTCTTTTATGGTTATGATCTGCGTGGGCTTCAGCTTTATGCGCGTTTTGACGGCCATGCCGCCACCAATGAAGGGGTAGAGAGCGACTATGACGGCTTCGGTCGGCTGAAAAGCACAACGCAGAAGCTTGACGGGGTGAGCCGCGCCATCAGCTATCTGCATGACAAGAATGGCAACCGTACACGGGTGACGCATCCCGACGGGGCCGAGTTCAACACTGTCTATGACGGGCTGGACCGCGCCACTGAAATCTGGCGTGCGAATGACGCGAAGATGGTTGTCTATGTCTATAACAAGCAGGGCAGCCTCTCACAGCAGCGCAACGGCACGACAACAAACTTTGTGTATGAGCCTTCGGGACGGCTGCAATCGCGCAGCAACGATCCCTATCTCGCGACCTATGATGTCAGCTATAGCTTTACCTATAACCCGTCGAACCAGATCGCAACGCGCACGACCAGCAACGATGCCTATGCCTGGACCAGTGCGGAAACGGTGCTGCGCAACTATACGGTCAATGGCCTCAACCAATATGAAAGCGCAGGTCCTGCGACATTCGCCTATGACCTGAACGGCAACCTGACCGGGGACGGCGTGAACAGCTATGTATATGATGTCGAAAACCGCCTGGTCAGTGCCGGTGGCGGCAGCAATGCGCAACTGCGCTATGATCCGCTGGGCCGCTTGTACCAGACCGGCGGCGGAACGCCGATTACGCGGTTCCTCTATGATGGTGACGAGCTGATCGCGGAGTATGACCTTACCGGTATAATGCAGCGCCGCTATGTGCATGGCCGCGATGTCGATGATCCGGTGGTGTGGTTCGAAGGCGCCTCAACCAGCAACATGGCCGCGCGGATGGTCAACCGCAACTGGCAGGGCAGCGTGGTATCGTACACGACCTGGAGCGGTCAGGTAATGACGTTCAACGCCGGACAGATTGTCGCGATCAACGCCTATGACGAATGGGGCATCCCCAAGGGAGCAAACACCCCGGCCAACGCTGTGGACGACAATATCGGGCGGTTCCAATATACCGGGCAGGCATGGATACCCGAGCTGGGCATGTATTATTACAAGGCCCGCATCTACTCCCCGACGCTGGGGCGGTTCCTGCAAACCGATCCGATTGGGTATGAGGATCAGGTCAATTTCTATGCTTATGTCGGGAATGATCCGGTGAATGCCGTGGATCCGGATGGGCATAGCCGTCGTCGAGTTACACCTCCGGTTTCAGGACCAAGGTTGTCGGAATCTGAAATCGTTCGGGCTCGCCGAGCTGAAGAAGCGGAAGAAAATTTAAGAAGGATTGATCCTGAATATCGGGACCCTGGTACTCTTCGTGCTTTTGGTTCTGCAGGCTCAAGAGTTGCCTATTCTGAGTCATACTATGTGGAAGCAGCCGCTGCGAGAATTGCAATAGGTATGTCGGGTCAATCACCAGTCGGTGGAACTATAAGAAGCGATTTGATGCAAGTCGCGATAGGCAGGGCTACCTACATTGACACGACAGCCAATGGCCCCCATTTCACTCGCCAATACACAGGCAGCGGTAGCGGTTTAGATGCTCTCAGAGGTATTGTAGGGAATAACTACACTTCCGAGCAGAATGGCTCATTTCAAGCACGCAATGTAGAATTGGGCAATGGTTTGACAGCGAACATAAACCTCCATCGGGGAGGGGCAGGTGAAAGTGGTAGCGCGCGGTCTGGATATGTTTTGAACATTCAGATAGATGGTGTACAGAACCGAAGAGTTCTAAATGTTAAGATTGAGTACCCATCGCAATGACATGCAATATTCCAATAAAAAAAAATACAATCTCTAGCGATGGTACTTTTTTAAAATTGGATAATTTTGCAGATATCTATAATAAATTCGGATGGTATGGAATATACAATCCAGACTTTAACGAAAAATTTCTTAAATATCTAGAAGATAATGAATATTATATTTTACCATATGATTTAAATAGTGGATTTGGCGAACCGCTTAAATTTAAATGTTGCGATAAAGATATTTTATTTTTTGGATGCTACGTTTTTTACAACAAGAAATTATCGTTAATGTATAATTGGTTTAATGAAATATTGATCATAAATGATGCAGTGGATATTTTTTTACCTATATATGGAAAAAAAATTCGCGAATATTCCCAAGAAAATGGAGGTGTGTTCAATGATTTGCGAGCAGCTAGTGAGAGTGATTTTCTACTATCATTGTCAAATATAAAATCTTAAACAGCGTTTATGCATTGAGTCTTAAATTACGATCCCAGTTTGCCAATAAAGCAAATTTGAATCCGGGTTAACGTCCTAAATACAAAAGGGACCAAACATATGTGTCAGCGCAGGTCCTGCGACGTTCAGCTATGACCTGAACGGCAATCTGACCGGGGATGGCGTGAATAGCTATGTCTATGATGTCGAGAACAGGCTGGTCAGCGCTGATGGCGCTATGCAAAGGTAAAAACGCGGACCTGATCCGCTCTAAACACTCTATGCAGAGTGCTTCGCATTATCCAACGCCACTACCGTGGAACTGCCGCCCCTGCGTAAGGATCATAAACCGGCGCATTGGCTGGCACCTGTGGCGATGGCGGAATTGGTGTTGTCGCGACTTGCCCGACAGTTGATGCGTCTCCATCACGCGCCAGCGACATCAGCTCCTGCGCAATCATCGGCGCACCGAACAGGATGAACACACCCATCACCACTCGCGCTCCCGTTCGCCAATTCAGCCGTCCACCCAGCAAGCCAAATCCCACAAAGGCAATCGCCAGCACCGCGATGCCGGTTGCAACACTCCCCAACAATGTCCCCGCCAACCATTGCACAGCAGCAGGAATCGCTGAGTCAGATGATGCAATAAAGGCAAGGGACAAATGCAAAACGTGCTCCAATCAGATTGTTGCCAGCTTGGTCTTGGAGCTTCAAAATGTCCAGCCGCGCAAGCTTGCATAAATCGAGCAATCAATCGCGGGAAAGCCGCATCCCATTGTTCAAAATTGCCTTCACGCAACAAAGCGCTTCGGATGATCGACCAAAGATAAAGGGCCGCCGTCTGCGCCGTCAATGTGATTGCCCCAAGCCGCAGCCATCGGAAAACACCTCAAATGCGTTCGATCTCTAAGCTGGAGCTGCTGTAATGCGATCCGGACAGTGAGATTTTTGGACAGATCGATTTAGCAGCGCAAACATTGACTTATAACGTTTCTGTTCGGGTCACTTAAGCAATAAACGATTGCAAAATGAATTCTTTGAGATGTCCACGCAAGGAGAAGTGTTCGAGAATGAGAACGAATCAGCACATATGATACGTGGATTCATTGGGAACTGAATGCAAGCTGCGTCAGATCGAGGATTTGAGCGGTCGGCGCTGGTTCGTTTGCTGAGCCAGTCTTTGGAAGCAATACTTTCTTGCAATCCATTGCCTAAGACTAAAAAAAAGCATGTGATTGCCCATGTCTATACCTTGCATTTAATCATATAAAAATCACTCAGTGTATAGATTCATGCATTTCGTGGCGTCTGTGTATTATTAGAAAGAGATTTCATAAATGATGAAGAATCTTTCCTAATATTATTGAAAGGGCCGCCAAAATCTTCTGCATATTTATCAATTTCTACGCCAAAGATTTCAAGGAATATATCATGAGCGTCATTCACAATTAAAAACTCTGAAAACCAATTATACATCAATGATTTTTCATTATTAAATATAACGCAACAATTAAAAAATAAAAAATCATCTTCACGATACAAAAATCTTCGAGGTTCCGTAAACCCATTTTCTAAATCATACAGGCAAAAATAATAATCTTTAATTTCAAGGTATTTATAAAACTCCTTGGAATAATATGGCTCGAAAATACCAAACCATCGAAACTCATTGTACTCATTTTTAAAACTTTCTTGCAAAACAAAATTTCCGTCAAATTTTATTTTTGCGGCTAGGAATGGATTTTCGTTAGTCATTGGTAAGGATACTCAATTTTTAAATTTAATACCTGCGGGTTATTTGCTCCGTTTATTTGGATATTCATGACATAACCTGACCTTCCTGAGCCGCTTTCCCCGAAAGACCCTCTGTGCAAGTTAATATTTGCGGTAAGGCCATTGCCTATGTTCACATTTCTGGCTTGATAGGATCCATTTGCTTCAGATGTATAGTTACTGCCTACTAACCCCCGAAGTGCATCTAATCCACTGCCAGAGCCGGTATATTGGCGAGTAAATCTTGGGCCACTTGCCGTAGTTCTGACGTAGGTCGCGTTGCCAACTGTAATTTGCAAGCGTTCAGTTTGAATTGTCCCTCCTACGGGTGATTGCCCGGTCATTCCGATGGCAATTCGGGCGTTCGTAGCTTCTCGGTAATATGATTCGGAATAAGCTACTCGGGAGCTTTCTGAGCGAGGAGCCCTTAACGTGCCCGGATCTCGATATGTCGGATCAACTGATCGAAGTCGCGCTTCGGCACTTTCTGCTCGTCTCGCTTGTAAGCTCTCGGCTTGCGAAATTCGCGGACCCGCCGGTGGGGGTCTCACAGGACGCCGTTGATTTCCTTCAGGATCGGTTACATTGATGGGATCATTCCCAGCATATGCAAATAGATTGACCTGATCTTCATATCCAATCGGGTCGGTCTGCAAAAACCGTCCCAAAGTCGGCGAGTAGATCCGGGCCTTGTAGTGATACATGCCCAGTTCTGGTATCCAAGCTTGACCAGTATATTGGAAGCGACCGATATTGTCGTCCGATGTATTGCCAGGGGTATTGGCTCCCTTCGGGATGCCCCATTCGTCATAGCCGTTTAGCGCAATCGGGTTGCCCGACGTGTCGGTGACAGATACAACGCTTCCCTGATAGTCGGATTGCAGGTGACGCTTATTAGCAAGCGACGCCCCTTCATACCAGGCCACCGGGTCGTCGACATTTGCCCCATGGACATAACGTCGCAACAGATTGCCATAAACGTCATACTCACCGACCAGTTCATCGCCGTCATATAAGAACCGGGTGATGGCAGAGCTGCCGCCGGTTTCATACAGCCGGCCCAGCGGATCATAGCGCAAAAGTGCAGTAACGGCTCCATTTGCGCTGACCAGTCGGTTCTCGACATCGTATTGATAGTTGCTGGAACCATCGGAAGTCAGATTGCCATTCGCGTCATAGGCAAAAGTGGCGCTGCCGGCGCTGACATATTGGTTAAGGCCATTGACCGCATAACCGCGATTGACATTGTAGCGCCCGGCAAAGGCATAGCTGTCGTTTGAGATGACTTTTCTTACAATCTGGCTGGCTGGATTGAAGCTGAAACTATAGCTGACATCGCCGTTGGTGCCGACCAAATTCCGGTTTGCAGAATTCACCCGACCGCCATTATCATAACCAAAACTGGTGGAGACCACACCACCGCCGTCGCTGTCGCCCTCGAGAAGACCGCGCTGGTTATAGCTGTAACCCCGTAGCCAGGCGGAACTGTTTTCGCGGATCAGTGTCGCGCGGTTGGCCTTGTCATAAGTGGTCAGGAAATGATTGCCATCGGGATGGGTTACTTTGACCCGATTGCCATTTGCGTCAAAATCATAGGCCAGTGTTCGGCTGACGCCATCCATATTGTTGGTAGAATTGATCAGTCGGCCAAAACCATCATAATTTGTGGTAATGCCTTCTCCGCCGTGCCCATCGAACCGTGCGTAGGTCTGCAAATCCCGGTTATCATAACCGAAATAGACATCGCGACTGTGTGTGACGCTAAGGCCACTCCTTTCCGGAACAAGCTTTGCGATCTGGCGATCCAGTGCGTCATATTGCAGTGTGATCGTCGATCCGTCGCGCTTGCGGTGCGACGTCTTGTTGTTATTTGCGTCGTAGCCATATTCTTCATAGTCGGAATAATCCGAAGCGCCGACCGCGGTTTTGGAGGGGAATATCCAGCGCGATTGACGATCAAAGCCGTCATATTGAAATGTAGCCAGATTTCCATTGGCATCCCGCACGGTCTGTTGTTTGCCGTTGGGTGTATAGGTGTAGCTGGCATAATCCTGTACCAGCGGCGTTCCCACAGCCTTTTGTATGCGGACAAGCTCGCCAGCACTATTATAGTGGTTGCGCGTTATTCTGTCCGGACCTTGCGTTCCTTCGGCTCCCAGATAGCAGGCATTAGCAGGAACCGAAGCGAATGCCGCGCTGTTCATCCGCACCGCCTTGCACGCCTCACGTCCCGCACGGTCACGATTGGTTTGCACCATTGAAATGGTTGCGCCATCGCTGCCAGTTACCCAACTTTTCACGGGTTGGTTTAATGTGTCGTAGGCAAAATGTTCGGTTTGGAGAATGGTAAATCCCGACCAATTGGCCGGAGCGACACTTGTGGGCTGCCAGCTGGTCAAATAGCCGCTTTCGACACGAACGACCAATCCGGCAGCATCATAGCTGGTGCGCTTTGCGATAAAGCCGTTGGGGCCCGCGCCATCCGGGTCGGGCGCAATTTCACCAACAACACGTCCACGACCATCATAGCGCACGGCGGAGGAGTATTCAGTCGGCTGTGCCGATTGGGCAAGCGCTGCGCTGGCATTAGCGAACAGGCAAATTGTCATTGCACTGGCCGAGCATCCTTTCAGAACCGCAAGGCGGACGCTGAACTTCTTTTGGATCGGATGGCTGATCATATTCCCTCCAGATAAGCCGGAATTTTCATTTTTTCTACAGGTGCTTATTGGCAGATAATACCGCCGAAGCCGCATGGCGGATCGACAGGTTCATCGGGCGGCGGAGGCGCTCCCGTCCCGCCGTCCGGGAATGTCGGCGCGCTCGGCGCATAGGGAGCAACGGGCGCAGAGGCGCTTGGCGCAAGCGATGCGGTTGTCGCCGCAGCACCGGTAGGGCAAATGGCTATCCCGGCCAATGGCGGTGTCTCACTAATCCTGCGTCCCTGATCATCGTAGCCGTAGCAAGTCGTGATCGAAGTCGGCGTTTGTCCGGTCGACGTTACGGTGATCCCATAAAGCAGGTTGGTGGTACCCTGTGTGCCTCCATAATTATAGGTGGTTACGACTTCGTCGCTGGTTCCGGCGCAACTCGACAACGTCTTGCAAACAGAACTTCTGATAAGCAGGCCACCGGAATATTCATTCCTTACCTGGGGTCGGACCGCGCCCGATGTTGGCGCCGGAGACGTAATCGCAATCGGCTTGCCCTCTCCAAAAGCCGTGGGCCACAAAACATTGGAATTCCAGCCCATCGTTGTCCCGTTGGTTACAGGGCCGTAGGTGAAATCTGTGCGGTTGCCGTTGGCGTCGATTACATATTGCGGGCGGTTGCATGTTTTTTGATTGACGCACCCGGTCTCATATCCAGCACTTTGAGACTGTGTGGCGCCGTTGCCAGGCTTCGGGACAGTCAATTGCGAATATATGTTCCCGCGTGCATCATAAGTGAACTGAACATAGTTTTGTTCGGGATAGGTAACCCGGGTTAAACGGTCACCAGCGTCATACGCATAATAGGTCCAGCGGTTCAGCGCGTCACGGGATTCCGTTACATAACCCTTATCCCGGTGATATTTGACATAGATCTGCTCGCCGAGCGGATTGGTTACCGTAGTTGTCCCGTAATCGCCAGGGGTGGTATAGGCATAATTCCACGTGCCATATGCGTTCGTCAGCGTTTTGACCTTGTCGTTGTCATAATAGGTCAAAGTTACTGTGCCGCCATCTCCCGGTGGATCTATCATCGTGAGGCGCCGACTGCCGTCAAAATTATAGCGCCACTGCGTTCCATTATCTTCAGTAAATGTCTGCGTGGTGCTTTTCGGACGCAAATAATGCTCGTCACTGTTATTTGCATGGTTGGGTGTAGTGATTTTAAGAGACTGATTGCCATTGCGCAAAATGAAGTCGGTCTTGTAATAATTTGCTTCGCTAATCGCACCGCCAAAACCACCAATGGTTCGCGGACTGCCCCAAACCCTGTGTCCTTCGTCGCCCGAGCGCGATTCGACCGCGCTCATTCCCAAATTGCCATATCGCGAACTGGCCAGGCCATAAGCAGGCACATAGGGCGTATAAGGCGAATACATACCCCAGAAATGCAAAGTGTCGCCGTGGCGATTGGTGTAGAAACACTCAGCCGCTAGATTGCCCGGTTCATAAATCGAACAGCTCAACTTTGCTCCGGTTATGGGTTTCTTCTGTGCATAATTGTCCTGTCGGCTTTTGAACTCTTCGGACGATCCGTTATATGTGACCGTATATGTCCCGTCCTTGCGCCAAATTGTAGGCTGATCGATATAGGTCCAGGACTTGCCCGTCCAGGTCAGCCCGACCCGGCTCTTTTTCTGTTCCGATCCGGATTCAAGAATGGGGGTGTTTGCGCGTATTACACCGCGGACCAGATCAACTCCGTTTTGATCGACCTGCTCAAACACAGGCACCTGGAATGCATCGCCATAGGTTTTCGCGTCTTGGGCATGTGCCCCGGCTGGAAGCGATGCAAGGACCATTGACGAAGCTGAAAATAGCAGCGCTTTGGTAATACGCATATCAAGACCTCAATGAAATTCTGATCCAAAATGATCGTTATTGGTAAACTAGCGTAGATCGATACCACCGTCACAATATGCGATTGTGCCATTGGCTCTCACCGAAAGGCTTCCAACGCTGGTTGCGCCTCTCGAATCTCTCACCGTATAGGAAAATGTCGATGTCACGCCGCGAGCGCCGCCGAAAATATATACCGAGCTGGCATTAAGCAGAGACGCGGAGGAATCGCCGCTAAGTTGCGAAATCGACACCAAGGTCAGCGGCAAGTCACCATCCACGTCTGTGTCATTGGCTGTCAGATTGGCGGTAATTTCTCCGAAACAAAGCACGCTCACTGAATCAGCCACTGCAGTAGGCGCATTATTCCCAGGCGGTGGTGGAGGTGGAGGAGGTGGTGGGGGAGGAGGTGGAGGAGGTGGTGGGGGAGGAGGTGGAGGA
>Ga0075154_10002021_pt1 | contig 13666 bp, 10 predicted proteins | sample JI71714BDNA_FD_70965 | JGI IMG/M metagenome (GOLD analysis project Ga0075154, IMG submission 70965) | Wastewater effluent complex algal communities from Wisconsin, to seasonally profile nutrient transformation and Carbon sequestration -... | ecosystem: Engineered > WWTP > Effluent > Algae... | reverse complement strand
ATGCGCTGACCGCGCACGCCGGTCACCCGGTCGGCTTCACCCAGCACGGCCCGCGGCGCGGCCAGCCATTCGAAGACCACGCCCTCCTCCTCGGCATTGGCGACCTCGCGCGCGCTGCCCGGCATATTGTCCCGGTCACGGCGATAGAGACAGGTGACCGACGTCGCGCCCTGCCGCACCGCTGTGCGCACGCAGTCCATCGCCGTATCGCCACCGCCGATCACCACCACCCGCCTGCCCGATGCATCCAGCGCACCGCTGTCGAAGGCCGGAACCGCATCGCCCAGCCCCTTGCGGTTAGAGGCGATCAGATAGTCCAGCGCCGCGACCACCCCGGTCGAGCCGCATCCGGGGGCCGTCAGCCGCCGGGCCTGATAGACGCCGGTCGCCACCAGCACCGCGTCATGCGCCGCCCGCACCCCGGCGAAGGGCAGGTCGTCTCCGACGTCCACGCCGAGCCGGAACGTCACGCCGCCCTCGGCCAGCCGGTCGAGACGTCGCTGGACGACATGCTTCTCCAGCTTGAATCCGGGGATCCCATACATCAGCAGCCCGCCTGCCCGGTCGTGCCGGTCATAGACCGTCACCGCATAGCCGGCGGAGCGCAGCCGATCCGCCGCCGCCATACCGGCCGGACCGGCGCCGATGATCCCCACAGACTGGTCGCGTTCGACTCGCGGCCGGATCGGCTCAACCCAGCCGTTCTCGAACGCCATGTCCCCCAGCCAGCGCTCGACCGAGCCAATGGTGACCGTCTCCCAACCCGATTGCTCAAGCGTGCATGCGCCCTCGCACAGCCGGTCTTGCGGGCAGATGCGGCCACAGATTTCGGGCATGGCCGAGGTCGCTTCCGACTGCCGCCAGGCCTCCTCGGCCCGACCTTCCGCGGCGAGCCGCAACCAGTCAGGGATGTTGTTCTGCAGCGGGCAACCGGTCTGGCAGAACGGCACGCCGCACTGGGCGCAGCGGCTCGACTGCCCCGCCCCGGCCAGGGGGCTGAAGTCCGCGTAGATCTCAGCGAAATCGCGGACACGGTCCGCCGCCGGCGTCTTGGCCGGCCCCGTCCGCGGGGTGATCACGAATGTCTGGTTCAACGACGCCACTTCGAGCCTTTCGCAAGCGCACAAGACTTAGGCGGCAGCCAACGCAACAGCAACTTCCGTGCAAGCCATGCACATCATGGCGCTCAATGTGCAAAATCGAACCGGCCAGTCGCGCATCGCTGCAACGTCCGACCGATTCGCTTTGTGCAACGCAAATATCAGAAGACGAATTTGAGCGCGCCGACCACGCGATCGTCAGACAGCGGACCGGTCACGTCGGTGTCGTGATAGCGTACGTCGATCGCGACATTGTCGCTGACGGCATAGGCCACGCCGGCGTTCCAGGTGGTGTAGTCGGCGTTCACGTCCAGCGCCTGATGACCGACGGCCCCTGACACTGTCCATTTTGCCGCTGGCGAGAAGGCGGCGTTGGCCTCGACATAGGTCGCCTCCTCGTCAGCCCCGAAGAAGTCGGGCGACCAGTAGACGGCGGCCCCCAGGGTCACCGGCCCGAACGCCCGCGACGCAGCCGCCTTGAACTCGGCGTAGTCATAGTCCGCGCCGGCCGGCTGGGAGACATAGAGATAACCCACGACGCCGACATCGACGGCGAAGCCGGAGGCTTCGGTGCGATAGCCGCCATAGATGTCGAACTCGGCATCGGTGTCATCGCCGAAGTCGACGTTGGAGGCCCAGGCGCCGGCGTAGAAACTGCCGACGGTGACGTCCACGCCGCCGAAGATGGCGGGGTCTTCAGTGGTCTGGCTGTAGCCGCGGAAGACGTAGTCGCTGGTCACACCGAGGTTCCAGGCGACCTCCGGCGAGTCCTGGGCCGAGGCGGCCCCGGCGGTCAGAAGCACGGCTACTGCAGCCGCGCAGGCAAAGGCGGTTCTCATCATCGTATCCCCTTGTTATCGATGGTTTTTGAGACTCACGCGTACTGGGTGGCGGCGCGGAGGGGAGGCTCCGCACCGCCGTCGGGTGGTGGCTAGACGCCTTCCATCACCTCACCGTGCAGGTGTCCGTCCAGACCCTCGTCTTCCTGGGCGGCGGTGACGCGCAGACCGGTCGTGAACTTGCAGACGATCAGGATCAGGAAGGTCACCACGGCGCTCCAGCCGATGGTGACGCCGAGACCCCAGATCTGTTTGGCGACGCTGGCGCCCTCGGCGACGCCATTGACGGCGGCGGAGGCGAATACACCGGTCAGAACGGCGCCCAGGATGCCGCCGGCCCCGTGGATGCCGAAGGCGTCAAGACTGTCGTCATAGCGCAGCAGCTTCTTGATCCAGACCGAGGCGGCGTAGCAGACCGGACCCGAGGCCAGGCCGATGATCACCGCGCCCTTCGGATCGACCAGACCGGCGGCGGGCGTGATGGCCACCAGACCCGCGATCAGACCGGACAGCACACCGATCAGCGACGGCTTCCGCTTCTCCATGATCTCGACGATCTTCCAGGTCAGGGAGCCGGCCATGGCGGCCAGGATGGTGTTCAGCAGGGCGACCGAGGCGATCGAGTCCGCCGTCCAGGCCGAGCCGGCATTGAAGCCGATCCAGCCGACGAGCAGCAACGAGGCGCCGATCATGGTCAGCACCGGATTGTGCGCGACGATGCTCTCCTTGCCGTAGCCCTTCCGGGCCCCGAGGAAGATGGCGCACACCAGACCGGCCACGCCCGCATTGACGTGCACGACAGCGCCGCCGGCGAAGTCCAGAACGCCCGCTGAGCCCAGGAAGCCGCCGCCCCAGACCCAGTGACAGATCGGCGCATAGACCAGCAGGGTCCACAGTCCGGTGAACAGCAGCAGGCCCGAGTATTTGATCCGCTCGGCAAACGCGCCCGCGATCAGCGCCGGTGTGATGATGGCGAAGGTCAGTTGATAGGCGATCCAGAGAAACTCCGGCAGGCCGGGTGCCAGGCTGTGCGCCGTCGTCGTGGTGACGCCGTTCAGGAACAGGGCCTGGAAGGAACCGATGTAGCTCTGGACCTCGTCGCCGGAATAGCCGCCGATCGGCTGGCCGACGCCGAAGGACAGGCCGTAGCCGGCGATAAACCAGGCGAGCGTCACGACGGAGGCGACGCCCAGCGACTGGGTGATGGTGGCGATGACGTTCTTGCGGCGCACCATGCCGCCGTAGAACAGGGCGAGACCCGGCAAGGTCATCAGCAGAACCAGGGCGGTCGAGGTCAGGATCCAGCCGGTGGCGGCCCCGTCAAGCGCCAGCGGCACCTGATGCGCCAGGAGCGCCGGCGTCGCGCTGGCCGCCGCCGAGGCCGTGCTGGCGAGGCCTCCCGCCAATAGAACAACTACACTCGCAAGCCCGATACGAAGTCGTGTCATTTGATCCCCCAAGGACAGCATTACGCATTTGCGAAATGTTTACCGCGTTTGCGAAATTAGCAAGCGGGCCGAGGGCGTGTTCGGATTAATTATTGCGCATTTCCAGCGATATGGTCCCGAACAGCAGGTCGCTCTTGGCAGTTTTTGCCCGGTACACGCAATATTCTTGCCAAGAAAGACACTTCGCATGTGCAGCATTTCCGGGTTCTGATCGAACCCGGCGAAGTCTCGCCACACACCGGTTTATGAATCTGCACGGCCTAGGCGGCGACAGCGTCACAGCAAAGCAATGCCGGCGATCGTCCTCGTGGACGGCCGCGGGCATGGGAGGTTCGACACGGTCGGGCAGCGCGCGGCGAACGGCCCGTTCGGCCGCCCGCCGGTCGTCCGTTGCGGTTCTAGCGTCCGCGACGCTCGAACATTTCCGCGAGCGACTTCAGCCGGGTCTTGTTCAGCCCCGTGGCCTTGCCCGAGGCCTCGCTCAGGAGGCCTGCCAGCGTCGCCGATCCGCGCCGGTCGACCCGCCCGCCACGACGCCATTGGTCGATTCCAGCCCGGGCCTGCCCGGCGAGCTCCGCCTCCACGCCGTTGGCACGGGTAAGCTGGTCCAGATAGGCGGTGGCGACGTCGGGCGTATCAGCCCAGGTGATACGGGTCTGGGTCTGGGGATTGATTGTCTCCGAGGACACCGCCTCGGCCGCGGCAATTTCGGCCGCCGACAGATGCTCGCTCGGGACCAGTCGCAGCACATCAAGACCGCGGGCGATCTCGCTGGAATAGATCCGGCCGTTCAGCCAGTAGGCCGACCATGAGCCGCCGACGTACAGCCGGCCCGCATCGATTGGCCCACGGTCGAAGAAGGCGATCTCGACCGGCCTGGCCGGATCGGTGAAGTCCATGATCGAGACGCCGCCCTGGTACCAGGCCTGGACCATCAGGTCGCGGCCGGGAACCGGAATGATCATGCCGTTGTGTGCGACGCAGTTCTCCGTGCCACCCTGGGCGCTCGGCAGCTTGTGGAAGCTCTTGCCGGCGAGCGTGCGGTTCTCGATCGTCGCGACCATGTTGGCACCCCAGGTCGCGGGGTCCGTGGCCTGGCAACGGGCGCCGATGCCGCCGCCCCATTCGTCGGTGAAGACGACCTTGTCGCCGGTGTTGTTGAATGTGGCCGAGTGCCAGTAGGCCATGTCCGGGTCGAAGATGTCCGACGTCCGGCGCGGGTTCTCGGGATCGGAGATGTCCAGCAGGATGCCGTTGCCGCTGCAGGCCCCGGCCGCGAGGCCGATCTCCGGGAAGACCGTGATGTCGTGGCACTGATTGGTCTGGGCGGTGTTCTGGCTGGCGATGCCGGCGCGACCGCCGCGCCAGAGGCCGGCGACACGGCCCGTCTGGCTGTCGGCGAAGATGCGCGGACGGTTGACGATGGCCGCGTCCTGCGGGCGGTTCAGCTCAACCTTGATCACGTCGATCGAGAACAGGGCGGTCTCCGGATTCTGGTCCGGCTGGCCGTCGGTGCAGATGGCCAGCTCGGCCGCGCCGCGCACGTCCGCTGTGCCCGAGTTGTAGATGTACAGGACATTGGCGTCCGTCGGATGAGGCACCAGCGTGTGGGTGTGCGAGCCCCGGCAGGTCTGGACGGCCGCAATCTGGCGCGGCGCATTCAGATCGCTGATGTCGAAGATGCGGACACCGCGGAACCGCTGGCTGACAACGTCGTCCTCATTGGTCGCGGCACCGCAGTTCAGCCGGCCCCGGTTCTCCTCGACCGACATGAAGAGCAGGTCGCCGTGCACCGAGACGTCGCCCTGCCCGCCCGGGCAGACGACCGACATCACCAGCTGCGGCGCGCCGTCGCCGGAGATGTCATAGGCGTTGAAACCATTGAAATTGCCGACGAACAGCTTGCCGTCCGAGACCGCCATATCGGTGTTGGCCCGCCCCAGGGGGCTGAAGTTCGGATTGCCGCGCGCCCGGGCCATCATCGCCTCGCCCTCCTCCCGACTGGTCGGCGGGGAGAAGCCGATATCGGGATCCGCAAAGCCCGGTGCCATGCCGATCGAGTGCTCCAGCGTCATGCCCGACGCCAGCTGGCCGGCATCGGCGAGGCCGGCCGTCAGGGCGCTGCGTCCGTCGGGCCGGATGACCTGGGCGTCGCCCGGCCCTGTGGACTGGGCAGCGGCGGCGCTGGCTCCCATCAACAGGCCAAGAACGGCGACAGTGGAAAGCAGGGTGCTGCGAACGTTCATGGCCGGTCCTTGAGGAAGGGGTTCAGAGGTCTGACAGAAGGGACTGCATACGCAGGATCTCCGCCGACTGGTCGGCGACGACGGAGGTTGTGAAATCGGACAGTGTGGTGTCCTCGGCCGCGTCCGGATTGGCCAGCAGGGCGTCGACCATGTCGATCGCCCCCTGATGGTGCCGGATCATGCCTTCGAGAAACAGACGATCGAAGGCCGGCCCGCTCGCGGCGGCCAGGGTCTGCATCTGGGCCGGCGACAGCATGCCGGCCATGACCGGCGCGTCGGACGGCGGCATGGCATGGCCCGTATGGCCCGCATGGGCCGAGTGATCCATCCCGGCATGCGCGCCGCCCGCCCCGGGCATGTCCAGAGGCTGGCCGCGATCGCCCAGCCAGCCTCGCATCAGGGCGATCTCGGATTCCTGACTCAAGGCGATCCGCTGTCCCAGCAGACGCACCGTCGGATGGACGCCGCGCGTCCGCAGCAGCTCGACCATCTCCACGGCCTGGCCGTGGTGAACGATCATGTGCTGCATGAAGGCGACGTCATCGGCCGTGAAGCTGGTTCGGCCCAGTTCCACCGCCTCCGACGCGCTGATCACGCGAGAGGATGCGCCCGGCGCACCCGGATTGAAAATCGGCACCGTTTGCTGGCCGGCTGAAAGCCCGGTCAGTCCAGCCAGCCATAGCGCCGCCGCGGCACCTGCGACCAAGGCTCTAGCCCCCGGCGCCGACGACGCTGAACTTGCCGTCGCTTTCCTGACCGATGAACCAGTTCATCGTCTGGCCGCTGGCGAATTTGACGCTGTAGGTCTCGACCTTGCCCTCGGGCGTGTCCCGGACGCTGACGAAGGTCATGGTGTCGATCCCGCCCAGCGCCTGGAGCGCCGGCGACATCCCGGCAATCTGGCCATTACAGGCGTCGAGCAGCGGCTGCGCCATCAAGGCGGCGAGGCAGGTTCCCCGGGCGGCCTCATCGATGATCCGGGTCAGCTGCGGCGCATACTGGCCATCCTCTGCCATCGCCGGAAACGCCATCAGTCCGGCCGCCGCCACGCCGGCCAACATCATTCGAACACGCATGCTTTTCTCCCTCACGCATCCAACCCGTTCTGTCGGAGACCATGACCCAGCCGGTGCCGCGTCACAACATGCCGCCGCGTGACAAAGAGTTCATGCTGGGGGCCGTCACGCGCTGACGGCGGGGGGGCTTATACGGGCCGCTGACGGATGACCAGATTGCGGATCTCGGTCATGTCCTCCATGGCGAACTTCACGCCCTCGCGGCCGAGGCCGGAGTCCTTGACCCCGCCGTAGGGCATGTTGTCCACGCGGTAGCTCGGCACATCCCCGATCAGGACACCCCCGACCTCCAGCACGTCCCAGGCCCGCATCGCCTTGTGGATGTCGCGGCTGAAGATGCCGGCCTGCAGGCCGAACTTCGAGTCATTCACCTCGGCGAGCGCGGCCTCGAAATCCGGGAAGCGGGACAGGATGGCGACCGGGCCGAAGGCCTCCTCCTCGCGGATTTTCAGACCGCGCCCGACGCCCTCCAGCAGGGTCGCGTCCAGCATGGCGCCGGTGCGGTTGCCGCCGCACAGGAGGGTCGCGCCGGCGGCGCACGCCTCATGGACCCAGTCCTCAAGCCGGATCGCCTCCTTTTCATCGATCATCGGCCCGATGAAGGTGGCCTCCTCGCGCGGATCGCCGCAGATCAGGGCCTTCGCCTTCTTCACGAGCAGGTCGCGCATCGGCTCGTAGATCTCGTCGTGGATCAGGATGCGTTGCACCCCGATGCAGGACTGGCCGGACTGGTAGAAGGCGCCGAAGATGATCCGCTCGGCGGCGTCCTCCAGATCGCTGTCGCGGTCGACGATGACCGCGGCGTTGCCGCCGAGTTCCAGCACCACCTTCTTCTTGCCGGACTTCGCCTTCAGCGCCCAGCCGACCTCGGGCGAGCCCGTGAACGACAGCAGCTTCAACCGGTCGTCGGTGGTGAACAGGTCCGAGCCGTCGCGCGTCGCCGGCAGGATGGAGAAGGCCCCCTTGGGCAGATCGGTCTCGGCCAGGACTTCGCCGATGATCAAGGCGCCCAGGGGCGTTCTCGACGCCGGCTTCATCACGAACGGACAGCCGACAGCCAGCGCCGGCGCGATCTTGTGAGCTGCCAGATTGAGCGGGAAGTTGAACGGCGAGATGAAGGAGCAGGGCCCGATCGGCACCCGCTTCCACATTCCCTGATAGCCCCGGGCGCGCGGCGAAATGTCGAGCGGCTGGATCTCGCCGGTCATGCGCACCGACTCCTCGGCGGCGATGCGGAAGGTGTCGATCAGCCGGGACACCTCACCCCGCGAGTCCCTGATCGGCTTCCCGGCCTCGATGCACAGGGCATAGGCCAATTCGTCGGCCCGCTCCTGGAAGCGTTTGACGCAGTGGGCCAGCACGGCCTGCCGCTCATAGCTCGCCATGCGTGCCATGGGCTCCGTCGCCTTGACCGCCGCGCCGATCGCCCGGTCGATCGTGGCCGCGTCGGCCATGGCCACCCGGGTCGCCACCTCTCCCGTATATTTGTCGGTCACCTCCAGATCCTGGTTGGGCGTGATCGCCTCATTGGCCAGGTAGAGCGGATATGAGGCTTTCAGGGATGGCATGGGCTGGCGCTCCGGCGGTGGGATCTGGAGGTTAAACCGGCAAGGCCGCGCCGGGTTCGCGGACATCGTGATTGGGGCAGACGTGTTGGCCGACCTGCCCGGTCGTTACCTCGACCACATGACCCCCCGGCCCATCAAGACCCCGCTTGATCTGGAATCGGTCCGGGGCGCATCCGTTCCGGACCGTCAGGTTGCGGCCCGACAGACCTCCGACCGCGTGAAGCGCCGATGGACGTTTGACGGCGCCGGCAAGTCCGTACCGGAACAAAAATCGTCATCGGCAACCGGTCTTTTGCTCAGAATGGAGTACGTACCGGCCCGTTTGCTTGCAGCCAGAATAAAAACACTTGCCTGTCGAGTAATCAGATTTGATCACCTTTTTCTTCTTGCAGTGCAACGTAGTATGTAACATTGTTCACCGTATGCAGGGCGGACCCGCACTGCGTGAGGCGGCTTATGTTCAAATCAATGAAATGCCTTCTGAAAGGGCACCTGTACGTCGACAGCCGCAGCCAGCCCGGGACCCGGGTCTGCGTGCGTTGCAAGGACCGTCAACCCTTCGAGGGTCAGATGCTCAAGTCGGCAACGGGTCCTGCGGCCAAGGACGCCGCCTCCCGCCAGGACTAGGCAGAACACGGCTTGCCATGATCGGCTGCGGGACGGTTCGGCTCAGACCAACCGGCTTTGCACCAGCGCCGCCTCGATGAAGCCGGCAAACAATGGATGCGGCGCGAACGGGCGGCTCTTCAGCTCCGGATGATACTGGACTCCCACGAACCACGGATGGTCCTCGCGTTCGACCGTCTCGGGCAGGACGCCGTCCGGCGACAGGCCGGCGAAGATCAGGCCGCCCTTCTGTTCGATGGCGTCGCGGTAATTGATGTTGACCTCGTAGCGATGCCGGTGCCGCTCGCTGATGGTCGTCGAACCATACATCTCCGCGATCTTCGATCCGGCCTTCAGCGTCGAGTCATAAGCGCCCAGCCGCATCGTGCCGCCCATGTCGCCGCCCTGCTGCCGCAGAACCCGCTGGTTGCCCTGGGTCCATTCGGTCATCAGGCCAACGACCGGTTCGGCGGTCGGGCCGAATTCGGTGGATGACGCCCTGGGATAGCCGGCCAGGTTCCGCGCCGCCTCGATCACCGCCATCTGCATGCCGAAGCAGATGCCGAAATAGGGGATCTTGCGTTCGCGGGCGAAGCGGGCCGCCTCGATCTTGCCTTCCGAGCCCCGCTCGCCGAAGCCGCCGGGGACCAGAATGGCATGCGCCGCCTGCAGGCGCGCGTCGCAGGCCTCGCGGTCGCCTTCGAAGGTCTCGGCCTCGACCCAGTCGATGTTGACCTTGACGTTGTTGGCCACGCCGCCGTGGTGAAGCGCCTCGATCAGGGATTTGTAGGCGTCCTTGAGGACCGTGTATTTCCCGACCACCGCGACGGTGACCTCGCCGTCAGGCTGCAGGCGCCGACGCGCGATTTCCTGCCACATCGTCAGGTCGGGGGCCGGGGCGTCGGTAATGCCGAAGTGGGCCAGCACCTCTGCGTCCAGCCCCTCGCGGTGATAGTCCAGCGGCACCGCATAGATGTCGCTGGAATCCATCGCCTGGATGACGCCGCTTGCGCGGACATTGCAGAACAGGCCGATCTTGCGCTTTTCCTCAGGCGGGATCGGGAATTCGCAGCGGCACAGCAGAATATCGGGCTGGATGCCGATAGACCGCAGTTCCTTGACCGAATGCTGGGTCGGCTTGGTCTTCATCTCGCCGGCGGTCTTGATGAAGGGCAGCAGCGTCAGGTGGACGAAGCACGACTGGCCGCGCGGCAGGTCCTGGCCGAGCTGGCGGATCGCCTCGAAGAACGGCAGGCCCTCGATGTCGCCGACCGTGCCGCCGATCTCGACCAGCACGAAGTCGACCTCCTCGCCGTCGTCGGTCAGGGCCGGCGTCAGGCAGAAGGATTTGATCTGGTCGGTGACGTGCGGGATCACCTGGACGGTGGCGCCGAGGTAGTCCCCCCGCCGCTCCTTCTCGAGGATGGTCGAATAGATGCGGCCCGTGGTGATGTTGTCGGACTTCGCCGCCGAGACGCCGGTGAACCGCTCATAGTGGCCCAGGTCGAGGTCAGTCTCGGCCCCGTCGTCGGTCACGAACACTTCGCCGTGCTGATACGGACTCATCGTGCCCGGATCGACGTTCAGATAGGGGTCGAGCTTACGAAGGCGAACCTTGTAGCCGCGCGCCTGAAGAAGCGCGCCGAGAGCGGCGGATGCGAGGCCTTTTCCCAATGAGGAAACCACGCCGCCGGTGATGAACACGTAACGGGCCATGGGAGATCACTCTACCGCTGATTCGAGCGGCGACTTACGGAGACTTTGAGGGCGGGAGCGGAAGGCGGGGATAAGGTCCCCGCCCATCCTTAGTTCGCGGGAGCCGGTTGCGCCGGCGCCGGAGCGGCCGAAACGCCCGACAGGCTCGATTCCAGGTCCTGCAGCGACGGTGCGGCCGGCTGGGCCGGAGCCGCCGGATCAACGGCCGGGGCCGCGTCCGTCGTCGCCGGGGCCATCAGTTCGCCCACAGCGTCGGCGTCGACGATCGAACGGCTGGAACGCTCGACATTGCCCAGGATGGTCAGGCCAATGGCGCACAGGAAGAACAGCGTGGCCAGCACCCAGGTCGTCTTGGTCAGCAGATTGCCCGCGCCGCGCGCGGTCATGAAGCCCGACGGACCACCGCCCATACCGAGGGCACCGCCCTCCGAACGCTGAATCAGGATCACGCCGGCGAGCGCGACCGAGATAAGGATCATGGCGACGAGGAGAATGGTCTGGAGCATGGCAGCCGATATGTGTGGCGCGAGGCAGCGCCGATCAAGCGGCGGCGTCTAACATTGATGCGGGACGGGAGCAAACGACGGAATCAGGCGCCCCGGATAATGCCCAGAAAATCCGCCGCCTTCAGGGATGCGCCGCCGACGAGGGCGCCGCCCACCTCGGGCACGGCCAGGATCTCACGCGCATTGTCCGGCTTGACCGAGCCGCCGTACAGGATCGGGGTCGTCGCGACGCCGAGGCCCAGGCGCTCGATCATCGCCGCCCGGACGGCCCGGTGCACTTCCTCTATCTGCTCCAGGGTCGGCGTCAGGCCCGTGCCGATCGCCCAGACCGGCTCATAGGCCACCGCGAAGCCGGTGCCCGCCAAGGCCGGCGGCAGCGAGCCCATGATCTGTTCGCGGACCACTGCGACAGCGCGCCCTGCCTCGCGCTGCTCCAGGGTCTCGCCCACACAGATTATCGGCGACAGGCCTGCGGCAAGCGCCGCTTCAGCCTTGGCTGCCACCAGGGCGTCCGTCTCGCCGTGGCCCTGACGGCGCTCGGAATGGCCGAGGATCACCAGCGTCGCGCCCGCATCCTTCAACATCGCCGCCGATATATCGCCGGTGAAGGCGCCGTGGGTCTCGGCCCGGCAGTCCTGGCCACCGATCTCGATGCCGCCGCCCGCCGCCTGCGCCATCCGCTCGACGAGCGTCGCAGGCGGGCACAGGGCGACCCGGCAGGCCGCTGCGGCCTCGGCCAGCCCGGCGCGCAGCGCCTCGACCTCGGCGAGGCTCGCGCCCAGGCCGTTCATCTTCCAGTTCCCGGCGATCAGCTTTTCAGTCTTCATCATCCGGGCTTTCTAGGCGGCGCCTTTCGACAAGCCAAGCCGCCCGACGGCCGGGTGGAGCCGCGGGGCTGACGCGCGCCGCCCGACAATCATGCCATTGTCTTGCCGTGCGGGGCGCTGACACCCTATAGGCCAAGCAGCACCCTTGCCGCTGATCCGCCAGGACCGACCATGCTCACCGCCTTCCGAACCTTCGCCAAATCGAAATGGGCCATCGGCCTGCTGGTCCTGCTGGCCATCGGCCTGCTGGTCACCGGCGGATCCCAGATGGATGTTCTGGCGAACCTCGGCCCGAAACATGTTGTTTCGGCTGGCAATCGCAGCATGAGCCAGGCGGAGTTCCGCGGCGAGCTGGATCGGATCCTCGAGCAGGCCCGGCAACAGTCCGGGCGCCCGCTGACGTTCGAGGATCTGGTTGGTCAGGGCGGTCTGCCCCAGTTTCTGCAGCAGAAGTCCCAGCAGCTCGGGTTCGTGAACTGGGCATGGAAGGCAGGCATTCGCCCGGGCAAGGAACTGGTCCTGCGCCAGATCCGCCAGGCCCCCGCCTTCTTCGACAGCGTCACCGGTCAGTTCAGCGAGGAGCAGTATCGCAATGCGCTCGCCGAAAACAACGCCACCCCGGAGATGTTCGAGGCGCAACTGCGCGACCAGTATTCGACCCAGCACTATGGCGCGGCCCTCGGGGCCGGCATGCGCCTGCCGCGCATCTATGGGGCTATCCTGGCCAGCCAGGCGCTTGAGACCCGTGACGCCCGCTGGTTCACCGTCACCCAGGCCATGGCGGGCACGGCCGGCACGCCGACTGACGCCCAGCTGACCGCCCTCATGAACCAGAACGCCGACCAGCTGCGCCTCCCCGAATCCCGCAGCGCCTCGGTGGTGCTGTTCGACGACGGTGCTGCCGCCACGGCCGCCCCGACCGAAGCCCGCATCCAGGAAAGGTTCGACTTCCGCCGGGACGCCCTGTCGCTGCCCGAAAAGCGCAGCTTCGTCACGCTGACCGCGCCGAACCGCGCCGCCGCAGACCGGATCGCCGCCGCCCTGCGCGCCGGACAGTCGCCGGCCGAAGTGGCCCGCGCCAACAGCATCCAGCCCGCCGAATACAACGACACCCCGCGCAGCGCCCTCGGTGACCCGGCCGTTGCCGCCGCCGTGTTCGGCCTGGCCGCCAACCAGGTGTCCGCACCGGTCCAGGCCGGCGTGGGCTTCGTCGTGGCCAAGGTGAACAGCATCCAGCCGGGCCGTGCCGCGACCCTGGCCGACGTGCGCGAGCAGGTGATCGCCGAACTGCGCGCCGAAGACGCCCGCGCCGCCGTCTACCGTCGCGTCGAAGCCTATGAAAAGGCTCGTGAGGACGGCAAGACCCTGGACGCCGCCGTGCGTGAGGTCGGAGCCCGGATCATCCAGGTCCCGCCGATCCGCGAGGACGGCAAGCTGCGCAACGGCCAGGACATCAACCCCGCCCTGCCGCCGCAACTGATCCAGACGATGTGGGGCCTCGGCAAGGGTGCCGAAAGCGAAGTGGTCGACATGGGCCAGGGCCAGTATTTCGTGGTGCGCGTCGACGATATCCTGCCGGCCGCCCTGCCCCCGCTGGCCGGCATTCGTGAACCGCTGGCCCAGCAATGGGTGCTGCGCGAGAACGCCCGCCTGCTCAGCGCGCGCGCCAGCGCCCTGGCCGCCCGCGTCCGCGGCGGTGAGGATCTCGCCGCGGTTGCCGCCTCGGTTGGCGCC
>Ga0075154_10002019_pt1 | contig 13677 bp, 10 predicted proteins | sample JI71714BDNA_FD_70965 | JGI IMG/M metagenome (GOLD analysis project Ga0075154, IMG submission 70965) | Wastewater effluent complex algal communities from Wisconsin, to seasonally profile nutrient transformation and Carbon sequestration -... | ecosystem: Engineered > WWTP > Effluent > Algae... | reverse complement strand
GTTTTGTGCAATGATCCCTAATTTGAACTCCAAAATAATTGATGTTGCTGGAGGAACTGGGGATATAGCTTTCAGAATTTACGATCGTGCTAAAAATTGCAATAGCTCTCCTCATATTGTAGTTTGCGATATTAACCCTCAAATGCTTAAATTTTGCAAAAATAAAGCTATTGATCAGAATATTTTAAAAGGTTTGGATATAGTAGTAGCCGATGCAGAGAATTTACCATTTGCAGATAATAGCTTCGACTATTATACTATCGCTTTTGGTATAAGGAATATGCTCTCTATAGAGAAGGCGCTCAAAGAAGCTTATAGGGTTTTAAAACCAACTGGTAGATTTTTATGTCTGGAGTTTTCAAGAGTTCAGAACGAAATGTTAAAACCTTTATATGAATTTTACTCCTTTAATATCATACCTACCATTGGCAGGTCCATAGCTAATAATGAATCTGCTTATAGGTACTTAGCTGAAAGTATTAGCCTCTTTCCTGATCAAGAAGATTTTAAAACTAAGATACAAAAAGTAGGGTTTTCCGATGTAAGCTACGATAATTTAACATTTGGAGTAGCTGCTATCCATTCTGGCTATAAAATTTAATGAAAGAGATATGTTTAATTTTATAAAAAATGTTTTTAGCTTGATTATGTTTTTACGCATGTTAAGCAAACACCAACTTTTAACCTACTGCGAAAATATAAAAGTTTCTAGACAACTAAAATTTTTAGGTCAGATATTTTGTTTAATTACTTATCCCAAAAACTTATTTATTAAACCCAGACAAAGTTTTGGATTAAGATTAACAAATTTTCTTGAAGAACTTGGGCCCATATATATTAAATTTGGTCAAACAGTTTCAACTAGACCGGATTTAATTGGCTTAGAAATCGCCAATCACTTAAAATCTTTACAAGATAAACTCCCAGCCTTTAGTACCAATATTGCCAAAGAAAAAATAGCTGAAAATTTTGGTTTACCAATTTCCAAAATATTCTGTGAGTTTCAGGAAACTCCAGTTGCAGCTGCTTCTATTGCTCAAGTCCATAGGGGAAAATTAATTAATGGAGATGAAGTAGCGGTAAAAATTCTCAGACCAAATATCGCTAAAAATTATGCAAAGGACATAGTTTTTTTAGAGTTCATTGCCAATGTAACTTCAAAGCTGGTAAAAAAAATTGAAAGATTAAAGCTGAATGAAATTATTGCTGTATTTAGCGAGTCCATGAATTTTGAGCTAGATTTGCGGCTTGAGGCTTCTGCTGCATCTAGATTTACTGATAATTTTAGTGACGACGATAGTATATACATCCCCAAGATCCACTGGGATTTAGTTACTAGAGAAATATTAGTTACCGAATGGATTGACGGCATCTCTATATACGATACTAAGAAACTTTTGGAAAATAATCTGAATCTAGAAGATATAGCTGCCAAAATTGCTGTAATATTCTTTAACCAAGCTTATAGAGATGGTTTTTTCCATGCAGACTTGCACCCTGGCAATATAATAGTCAAAAAAACTGGCCAAATTTCTTTGATAGATTTCGGCATTATCGGAATCCTTTCTGAAAAGGATAGACTTGCAATTGCGGAAATTTTATACGCCTTTTTGCACAGAGATTATAAATTAGTAGCTGATGTGCATTACCGAGTTGGTTATGTTCCTAAAAATACTAACTTGGAGCTGTTTTCTCAATATTGCAGGGCGGTTGCTGAACCTATAATAGGAAAACAAGTCAAAGATATTTCAATCGCCAATCTTTTAGCTCAGTTATTTAGAATTACCGAAGCTTTCGGTATGGAAACCCAGCCTCAATTGTTGTTACTACAAAAAACTATGGTAGTAGTAGAAGGGATAGGGCGCACTTTAGATCCTGAAGTTAACATGTGGCAGCTAGCTGAGCCATGGATCAAAAAATGGGCTGTAAAAAACTTAAGCCTAGAAGCGAAAATCATTAGGCGTTTGAAATATTATGTTAGTAATATTTAAAATAGATTTTTAGGATACGTCTATAATTTATGTACAATTAGTTAATTTTAATTGACTAATAAAAAATATTGATTACTTTAGATTAATATTTTTTATTTAAACTTTTGTCATAAATTATGAGTAAACTATCATCAGTAATAAATCAAGTTAGTTCTAGTGATCTAACAAAAGTCTACACAGCTTATTCTTACGGCGGCTTGCCACATGCAGGAGCTGCGGTTGCAACTTCCTTTACAGATAAAATGCTTTCATCTGCCTATAAAACAGAAAAAAATTATGCTACTTTAACAACTTTTTGGGGTTATTTAGCCTATAAGGCAGTGTCAGACTTAACTAATAATAATAAAATTCCAGATGCTTACAAAATTCCCGTTTATACACTAGCCGCTTTAACAGTTGCTGGAATAACAAAATTTGGACCAGATATTTTTGGAAAATCGACTAGTACCAAAAAAACTCTGGGTTTAATAAAAATTGTAGCAGAAATTTTTGATAAAACAGGGACTGTAACAAAATTAGGAGAAAAATTTGATCAAGATATTGTCGCTGGTATTACTTATGGAGCTAAGAATATCAAAACATTATTATCTAACAAATTTGTACTTTATAGCGCTGCAGAGCAAGTGTTGTATTTGTCAAAGTTAATTTTTACGTACAAAGTTTTCAACCTTATGGTTAATGGTAAAACAGCCTCTTTATTTGCCAAAGATAGTGAAAACCCAGTTAAGTACTTGCTACTGCTAGCCATGAAACATGCTATAAAGGAAGTAGTTGATTTAATTTACAACAATTTGTCAGCAAAGTTTAGTAATAGCTTGAATAAAGATCTTGCACAAACTATATCCAAAATCGCTTTAAAAGAAGACAATGCTCAAACTGTTGTAAAGCTTGGTGATAAGGCAAAATCTTTGTATGATCAAGTATCTTCTATTACTTCGTTAGCAAAAGAAGGTATTTCATCGGCAACGCAGACCATAGCTTTGCCTTTTATAAATACATCGGCTATTAGTTATGGTAAATCATCAGTAACATTATTGATGGAATCTTATCCTGGAATGGTTTTATCAGAGATGCTAATTAATTCAATATTTAGTTCAAAAAACATAGAAAAAATCAAAAAATGGTATGGCGAAGAAGTTATGACTCAGCTGGAACCAGATTATGATGTAGTAAGTCAAAAAATGGGGTTGTTTTCAATCTCAACGCATGTAACTCCCTTAGGATATGCATTTAATAATATACAAGAAATTATAAAATTAGGCGGAAATAAATACATGCTGGACAAGGTCTTAAAACATCTTGATAAAAAATGCGAATCAGGGTTAATTTTGGAATCTAGTTCAAAATTAAATAAATCTTTCGATTATGCAAAAGCAAGGGTTGAAGAATTTGTCTATTTGATGTTGTTTAAATATTACAACATAGACCAGCAAAAACTTTTCTCTTTTGAAGCGGATCTTGCCACCTTAAAAACCGTGATTTTTGGTACTAACGAAATTTACAGACCAGATATTGACCTAGCTGATATGAGCAAAACATTGCTAGCTTTACAAAGCAAAAGCGAAGGTGGGCCAACTAGATTGCTAAACAAAGATTTTTCTCTTATGGTTGAAAAATATACGCTAAAAAGCGACAAAGATTTAGTTGCCATTCCGCAAATTAAATTCGAACCTGGGGTAACTGCAATTACCGGTAAAATTGGCACTGGCAAAACAACGTTTTTAACTGATATAGCAAAGTGTATGCTTCCTGCTTTTACTTCCAGTGGAGCTATTTACTATCCACAATATGATGGAGCAGATGTGCCACTAGTCTTCTGCGGAACTACCGCCTTTAGCCCACCTGCTACTACATTATTCGAAAAACTTACTTATAGATTGCCTAATGACTATAAAGAAACTCACAAAGAAGAACTTGAAACGTCAATAATAAGTTTATTTGAAGAATTTGGTCAAAGTTACAATAGGGACAAATTACAAGTTAAAGGACCTCTTGAAGCAAGCACTGGGCAGAGTAAATTGATAATGCTGATCACTACAATTTTGTATAAACAATATTTGAACAAACCAGTTCTTTTGGTATTAGATGAAACATTAGCCAATTTAGACTGGACTACTACCGCAAAAGTTTGTGCTAAAATCAAAGAGGTTTTTAGTGATTCAATAGTAATTGCTGTTGATCATAATGCAAGCCACAACACTGACTTTTACTCAAACTACGTGGATTTGTCTCATTTTACTCCATCAATCGAGACGAGCCAGCTAGAGCACAAGGAACATTCATCTATTACATTAGTGGATGACGAAACCCCTGTTACTCTTTCCTCCAGTGATGAGTTTGTTTTAAGAGATAAAGAAACTGATCCAGTAAGCATTGTTGGAACTACTGAAGACTCAGATTTCCTATCTGGAATCAGCGCGTTTTAGAGAACTGCGTCTATTAGCGCTTGCCTTTCTTTTAAGGTTTTGCCATGTAGGATGTACCTATCTAAAAAATAAGAGGTGAGCATAAATGCTTGCCTCTTTTCCTCATTATTTGGCTCTGTATTTGATAAAAAATATTGCGGCAAAATTAGTAACTTGTTTGCATAAGGGGTTCCTGCTATACGCGAAACTGCTTGCCCTGACTTTGGAGAAACGTAGTAGAGATCTTTGCTGCTTCCGGTGGCAGCGCAATTATTGAGCTGCAAACCATGTCCAGTTTCAGTTAGTAAGTCTAGCTCTAAATTTATGTAATCTACAAAAGAAAAACTTTTGTCATTTTTTAGCAGATCTAAGTGATTTAAAAATTTAGGAAAAAAATTATTATGTGGTTCGTGTTCACAGAATGCTCTTTTAATTATACTAACTATGGAATTAAAGGAATATAGTTTAAGCCTATCTTGCATTATATAACTACTATAAGATCTTATTAGTTCACATTTTGCACTGCCTAAATGTTCATGAAGTCTTGCGCTCCAAAAAAAATCTACCAAATTACCTTCCATTAAAACATTACCGTTTTTTCTACCAGGCAACCTTACTACTCCTGAATATAAACCATGATTCTGGGTAAATAATGTTATTACAGTTGCATTTTCTTTAAAGTCATTTTTGGCAATAATTATACCTTGGTCACGAAAATTCATATAAAATAAAATAAGGTAACGGGAAAAATATTTACGAAAAAATTATAGTATTAGATTATGTCGTTAAAAACAAGATTGATAAGACGAATAAACTCTTTTCAGAATTACAATCTCCTTTTTTTAGAGGGTTTTAGAAGAAATATAATAATTTTGTTATTATTAATAGCTAGTGTATTGGCCTTGTTTGCAAATGTAGCACAAGGCTCTAAAAAGCTTGTAGTAGCAGCTGATTATTGGTGTCCATATAACTGTAATCCAGAGTCAAACTATCCTGGTTTTTTGATAGAATTATTGAATGAAGCATTGGTTATATACGACATTAAAATTGAATATAAAACCATTCCTTGGCATGAGGCATTAAGAAAAGTTAAGAACGGTGAAATAGATGGAATAGTAGGTATTAGCAACCTAAAAGGACAAGAGTTGATTACTACAAAATTACCCCTTGAATATAGTACCTTAGCCATTTTTACTAGACAAGATACAGATTGGAGCTATGATGGGTTCCAGTCTCTTCGTGGGAAGAAAATCGGTATCATCATGGATTATGACCTAGATGAAGATATCAATAACTTCATCGGCATGAATTATGTTTCAAACCCTAGTATGTTTGTAGTTGAAGACGGAATGAATGCTGTGAGTGATTCCATAACCAATTTAATAGACGGAAATATTGACTTGTATATTGAAGATATAAATGTGGTGGAGTCTTATCTAGAAAAAAATAATGTTGGACGTTATATAAAAAATATTGGCAAAATTAGCAAAGACCGACTCCCTTTATACGTTGCGTTTAACAAAAATGTACCTAATATTGATAAGTACATCAAATTTATAGAAGAAGGGCTAGCATCGCTTAAATCAACGGGAGAGTACGATTATTTAAGAGAGAAATATAAAATTGACAATCATCATTGAACTAATAAAGCTATATTTTTCAATATTTTAACTCCATTACAAAATGAAAATATTAGGCATAGATCCAGCACTAAGCACTCTAGGATGGGGAGTAATAAAGCTAAATTCACCCAAGGTAATATATTTAGCAAGCGGCGTTGTGAAAACTGCGCCATCTGAGCTCATACATCAACGTCTATTTTATATTACTAAAAAGATCGAAGAGTTAATTCTGTTATATAAACCAGATTTCATAGCAATGGAAGAAACCTTTGTTAATATGAATGCCGTTTCTTCCACTAAACTCAGTTACGTTCGAGGAGCGATTATGGCTCTTGTCGGCAAGTACGAAGATATTCCTTACTTTGAGTATAAACCTAATTTGATAAAAAAAACCGTGGTAGGGGTTGGTCATGCCGAAAAACAACAGCTTGCACATATGATTAAACTCATTGTTTCAGGTGTTCCTGCACTTAAAAATCTGGATGAAGTAGATGCGCTAGCAGTAGCTTACACCTGTTCTGTTTTAAAACCAAGAACAGCTATTTTAAGATAGATGAGTTATTGCTTTCTAACCAAAAATAGACATTAATACCGAATCGCTGTTTCTAGGATCAACAAAATGCACCTCAGTTTCAGAGTTTAATAAAGCGTATCTAGAAGCTCTGATTAGAGGCGAGTTGTCATTAATTTCTAAGCTATTATCTAAAAGCTTATCAAGTTCATTAATTGAGATAATTGTTTTTACCTCATTTAATAAAAAACTATTATCGCACATAATAAGCAATTTATTAGCACTAATAGCAGAAGCTATCATAGCGGCTGTAAGCTCAGTATCTAAGATCATAGTTTTTCCTTTATCATTAAAAGAAACTGGTGAAATTATTGGGATAATTTTTGTATCTTCAATTTCAAACAAAATTTCTGGATTTATTGTAAATGGTTCACCAGTAAATATTTTGCTGATTTCTTCTATAGAATCTCTGGATTTTTTCGCTACAATCAAACTACCATCTTTTCCTGAAAAACCAAGCGCTGAAAGACCGGAATAACATAGTTTTGAGACTACACGCTTGTTAATATAACCAGAAATAATCATCTCTAGTAAATCTACCGACTTTTCATTACCAAACCTTAGGCTATATTGCTCTTTATTGATATCAAAAAAATTTAGATATTTCATGATCAAGCCTTTATAATCATGAATAATAGTGAAGCTTAATCCTATTCCTGACAGAATTTCTACATTTTCAGCGAAATTATTAAGTAATGAGTTGTTATCGATAATTAATGAAGATAAACACACAACAACACTTAGCTGTTTTAATGCATTACTGTTTTTAAGGATTTTTTTTATTAATACAGAATTTTCAGTATTGATAAAACCGTCATTATTCAGTTGTTCACTGTACGTACTGCGCCAAGCTAAGCTGAAGTTCTTTTGCACCTAAACCACTCTTGCTACTAAACAAAACCACATTACATATGAAGTATCCGAAAGTTGCAAGATAATTTTTTGTTTCCAGCATAAAATCATCGCTTAATGATACTTTATCCGCTTTTGTCAGAACGATTTGCACCTTTTTTTGGTATAAATTCAATAGTTCAAGAATTTTAAGGTCGTTTTCTTTCACCCCCCTTCGTGCATCAATAAGTAAATTTACTAACTTCAGATTAGGGCTATGTTGTAGGTAATAGATTATCAATTTTTCCCATCTTTCTTTTTCTTTTAAGGGAACTTTCGCAAAACCGTAGCCTGGCATATCTACCAAAACTATTTTTTCAGCAATAGAAAAAAAATTTATTTGCTGAGTCCTTCCTGGAGTATGAGAAACTCTTGCCAAATTTTTTCTCCGGCAAATAGTATTGATAAGGCTGGACTTACCAACATTAGACTTACCAACAAAAGCTACTTGCGGCAAGTCTAACTTAGGTAGTTGACTAATCTTGCTTGCTCCAGCAATAAATTTTGCTTCTTGTTTAAAAATTTTTATGCCAATTTCATGAGCCATTTTTCATGAGCCATTCTTGTCTAGTTTATTTATATATAATTGTTGAATTATAGATAAAATATTATTCCATGACCAATATATTAAAAGTCCAGCAGGAAAACTACTAAACATGAATAAAAACATCAGAGGCATAAATTTCATCACTGTTGCTTGGACAGGATCTGCCGGAGCAGGGCTCATTTTTTGCTGTAAATACATTGTAAGAGCCATAATAATCGGCCATACCCCAATCATTAAAAACACAGGAAGGGTAAATGGTAACAATCCAAATAAATTAAATATACTAGTAGGGTCTGCCGCCGAAAGATCTTTAATCCAGCCAAAAAATGGAGCATGGCGCATCTCTATAGTAACATATAAAACTTTATATATTGAGAAGAAAACTGGAATCTGTACGATTAAAGGCAAGCATCCGCTTACGGGATTTATCTTTTCTTTTTTATACAAAGCCATTATTTCTTGATTAAGACGAGCTTTGTCATCCGCATATAGTTCTTTGAGTCGTTCCATTTTTGGCTGAAGATTTTTCATTTTCTTCATCGAGCGATACGATTTATTAGCTAAAGTAAACATCAATAATTTTATTATAACCGTAACGATCATCATACTAATGCCAAAATTACCAACATATAAGTAAAAGAAGTTCATAGCGTTAAAAATCGGTTTGGTTAGTATGTAAAACCAACCAAAATCTATTGCTCTATCAAATAGTTTTATGTTGTATTTAGCTTCGTATTTATCTAGTAAATCAACTTTTTTTGCTCCGGCAAATAGTCTATAAATCACCTCAGAACTATTTCCTGACTCAACGATTTCATAATTTGAAATCAGATCTGCTTGATATTTGTCTAGTCCTGACCTAATGCTGTAAGTAAAATTCGAAGAGTAGGTGTAGCGAGAGTCAGGAACAAAAGCTGCAAGCCAATATTTATCGGTAATACCAAGCCAATCTACTTTGTTTTTAGCAAAATTTTCCCTCTTCTTATCTTTCACATTATCGTAACTATGTTCTTTAAGCTCTCCATTAATTGAACCTATCATCCCTTGATGGACTATATTTACCATTTTATTATCAGCTACTGGCGAATAATTACGATTTATCAAGGCATAATGTTTGGTTTCTAAAGAATTAGAAGAACGATTGACTATCTTTTGTTTTATAGTGAACATGTAATCATCATCCAGATCCACAACGATAATAAACTCAACATTTTCAGGACTAATCCAAGTGAAAGTTGCAGGTTTTCCAGGTTCTATAGTTTCATTATCAGAATGCCAGATGGTTGAAGCACTAGGCAGCATAATATTTTTGTTATTACTGAGCCACCCCACCTCTGCAAAATAGCTTTCGGTGCTGTTAGAAGGAGAGAATAACACTACCGGTTTGCTATTTTCTTCCAAATCTGTTTTATATCTCAGTAGAGTTAGGTCGTCAAATCTTAATCCTTGTAATCCAATCGATCCAGAAACTGCACCAGACTTTATCAACACTCTTTTTCCTTTTTCTAAAGCCATTTGACGGTCTACAGTTTTTTCGGCAATAGATGCTGCACTTGTTTTTTTTATATTTTCAAGCTGCTTGCTATATTGTTTCTGAGCTTTAGCAAGATTTTCCAGTTTTGGTTTTTCATAAAAATGCTGCCAACCAAAGATGATTAACACAGAAAGAGCAATTGCTGCTATTAAATTTAGAAAACTATAATTCATAATTAATTTGATTTTGCTTTTATTTGTTTTATCTTAAACAAAATATCCTAAACAAAAATCCTAAACAAAAGGATTTCGTTAAAGAAATCTAAACAATTTTTGCTTTAAAACATACCTAGCAATTTTTATAGTATTTACTAAAAACAATCAAGAGCTTTAAATAAAAAAATAAACTTGCGCATATTAATATAATTTAATATAATCCCTCCCTTGAGTTTAAAGGTTGAATTTTTAGGTGCTTTTTATAGCGGATTTGTTTGTAATTTAGTTAAATTTAAGTTTTAGCTCTTAATTAATTTTAATTTTATTTTTGATTTTATAAGGATTAGTTCCAGTGTCTAGAACAGTGTCTAGAATAGTAGTAGCGATGTCTGGAGGGGTTGATAGCTCGGTAGTTGCTGCAATGATGCATGAGCAAGGTTATGATGTTATAGGCATTACGTTGCAGTTATATGATTATGGCATGGCTATGCAAAAAAAAGGTGCTTGTTGTGCTGGGCAGGATATATATGACGCTAAAATGGTTGCAGATAGGCTTGGAGTGCCTCACTATATCCTTAATTATGAAACCTTGTTCAAACAATCTGTAATAGATGATTTTGCTGATAGTTACCTAAGGGGAGAAACTCCGTTGCCTTGTGTGCGTTGTAACCAATCTGTTAAATTTAAGGATTTGTTAAAAGTGGCCAAGGAGTTGGGTGCTGATTTTTTAGCTACTGGTCATTATGTACAAAAGATAGTTAAAAATGACAAAATTGAACTACATAAAGGTATTGATCCTCAAAAAGATCAAAGCTACTTTTTATTTGCTACGACTAAAGAACAGCTCGATTTTTTGGAGTTTCCTCTTGGAAAATATAGCAAAGAAGAAACGCGAAAAATGGCAGCAAAATATGGACTTGAGGTATCAGACAAGCCAGATAGTCAAGATATTTGTTTTGTACCAAATGGTAATTATCGAGAAGTGCTAACAAAAATACGTCCAGAAGCTACAAAGCCTGGCAAATTTATGCATATAGATGGTTTTGAAGTGGGAAACCACGAAGGAATAGTCAACTATACTGTTGGGCAAAGAAAAGGTCTTGGTATTGCGCATGGCGTGCCGTTATACGTAATAAGTGTTGATCCTGAAACAAATACAGTATATGTTGGCCCGGAATCAGCTTTATATAAAACCAGTTTTATAATTAAAGACATTAACTGGCTTGTAGAGGGGGCAGAGACGGATGCTCTGGAAATCTCTGCAAAAGTAAGGTCAACTACAGTCGGAGTTCCGGCTAAAGTACGATTTATTGATAGTGAAACTGTCGAAATAACTTTACTTGGGAAAGAAAAAGCCATAACACCGGGGCAAGCTTGCGTTCTATACGAAGGAACAAGGGTTTTAGGAGGTGGGTGGATTACAAGAGATATAAATTAAAATAAATTATAGAGTACGACAATGAATTTTTTTAAAAGAAAAAGCTTTGAATCAGTAAGAGATGTAGGAAAGTCAAGTGGTCTTGATAAAACACTGACAGCATTCGATTTAGTACTACTTGGTCTTGGAGGGATCATCGGTACGGGAGTATTTGGTCTAACAGGTTTGGTAGCTGCAGAATACGCAGGTCCGGCAGTGGTACTTTCTTATTTAATTGCCGGTTGTACCTGTGTTTTCGTAGCTCTAGCTTATACCGAACTTGCAACTATGTTACCGACCTCTGGAAGTATCTATACCTATTCTTATGTAACCTTCGGAGAGGTTTTTGCTTGGTTAATTGGTAGTGTAATAATTATTGAGCTTGGTGTTTCAGCTTCGGCAGTTGGCATAAGTTGGTCAGCTTATGTTCAAGGGATACTAGATTCAGCTGGATATCATTTGCCTATCTTTTTAGGAAAATCCTACTTTGATGGTGGTTTCATGAATTTGCCTGCCACGCTTATAGTGATTTTTGTTGGGTTTATGTTATATCTTGGGACTAAGGATAGTAAAAGACTGAACAATATTTTGGTTTTTATCAAAATGGCGGCAATTTTTGCCTTTGTATTTTTTGCTACCCCGCATTTTGATGCAACAAATTGGCAAAATTTTATGCCTAATGGTTTTGATGATGTGTTGGTTGGTGCATCAATATTATTCTTTGCTTTTACAGGTTTTGGTACATTGGCTGCTGCTGCAGAGGAGTGTAAAAACCCAAAGCGTGATCTTGTAATCGGCATTATCGGTTCTTTAATACTTTCAGCTATTATTTACATGGTAGTTGGAGCTCTTGCTACTGGTATTGTACCTTACACAGAGCTTAATAACGCACAGCCGCTTGCTCATGCCTTAAAGTTAAATAACAGTAATGTTGGTTCAGCTATTGTTGCTACTGGTGCTATAGCTGGAATGACGACAGTTATTATGATGAATATTTACGGTCAATCGCGGATTTTTTATGTTATTGCAAGAGATGGGTTGTTGCCAAAAAGTTTAGCAAGGTTACATCACAAATACGATAGTCCGTATGTAACTATTTGGGTATTTACCATTGTAATAGCGGCAATTGCAGCGTTTCTTCCATATACTGTTTTAGCTCAGCTATCTAGCATGGCAGCATTAATCGATTATATAGTAATTGCTATCATAGTGATGATCTTTAGGTTTCGTATGCCGGATGTTGAAAGACCTTTTAGATGCCCAGCAGTCTTTGTAATTGCTCCGGTAGCGATTGTTTCTTCAACTTGGTTGTTATTTAAGCAGATTATTGGTAAGGATGGGTCTTTGCTTTTGACTGGACAAATTATCATTTACTGGTTTGTTGCCATTTTTGTGCTTTATGTTTTAAAAGCAGTTGTGTTTTCTAAGCGTTCTTAAACCATTGCGGTTGATGCGTAAGTCTTACAATAAATTGTTAATAAGAAATTTAAATAATTAATTTGTTAACAATTTATTTACTTATTTTTGCCATAATAGTATCTGTACTAAATTGCTAATTAAGATTGCGCTCCTTATAAACAATATTCTTAAGGTGCTCATTCATTTTTCTTGAAAAATAACCTGAGTTAATGAGTTTAATTAGCAATTTTGTACATGAAACTTAACCAATTAGATTTAGGTAAAAATTATGGCAAAACTATCATTTAAAGATATTGAATCAAGTCTAGAAGCTGAGTTCAATGAGCTTATGAGTCATCCAGAAAAATTTGATCTAGGGGAAAAATCTACTGAGGAAATTAGGAAATTATCATATATAGCGAAAAGATCTGGATGGAAGTTGGTTCAAGAAAAAGCAAAGGCAATGATCCAAAAACAGAACAGTGAAGAATTGGCTGATTCTGTTGTTGAAGATTTGCAAGAAGATGGAGTGAAAATAATTTCTTTAGCAAGTTTAGATACTATGCTTGATCATCCAGAAATGCCTGAATTTAAACTAGAATCAGCGATGGTTGAGCATATTAAAGGCTTATCATCAAAAGAAAAAGAAGGCTTAAAGCATGCTCTAGCTCATGACTTTAATATAGATCAGGAAGATACAACTGAAAAATCTTTGGGGCAAAAAATTCTTGATATTTTTAAAAATTTATGGGAAGACCTTGCGCCAGTTTTTAGCAGTATGGTCTTAAAATTAACGGCATTTGCATCAGATGCTGCTGGTAAAGCAATAGAGAAGCATATTAGTGAAAAAATGGGCGAAAAATTTGGAAAGAAGGTTGGGGAAGAAGTAGACAAAGCTGTGGAGGGTATTGGCGAAACTATAGCGGAAAGAATTGAAACTAGCTCTGAGAGGATTAAAGAAAAAGAAGAACATAAATCGAAAGGGCACGTCAAGACTAAGAGTGTGAACTTCAAATTTTCAGAAGAAGATTCTGCTATCGGCTCCTCTTCTTCTAGTAGTATCGGCTCCTCCTCTTCTAGTAGTGTTGGATCCTCTTCTTCTAGTAGTATCGGCTCCTCCTCTTCTAGTAGTGTTGGATCCTCTTC
>Ga0075154_10002014_pt1 | contig 13693 bp, 12 predicted proteins | sample JI71714BDNA_FD_70965 | JGI IMG/M metagenome (GOLD analysis project Ga0075154, IMG submission 70965) | Wastewater effluent complex algal communities from Wisconsin, to seasonally profile nutrient transformation and Carbon sequestration -... | ecosystem: Engineered > WWTP > Effluent > Algae... | reverse complement strand
TTTGGGTAGGTGCTGTTGGGTGCAGTTTTTCTATTCTTCGTCTGAATCATCAAGGTCATTATAGCTGTTCAGTTCATCTAAAGCTTCATTCAGTCCTTCCTTTTTGTAAATTCCAGAAAGGGATTTTTTAGGATAATTTTTATTGTCGTTTAGTTGAATAGCTTCAAGTAATATGTCATTTGCTTGTTCAAGATTAGATTCTACATAATATGCATATTCGCCCTTCATACATCTTAAAATGTCGTCAGACTTAATGTCTGGATTTGATTCAATAGCATTTATTAAAGTCTGCAAAGTGGATATTTCAGAACTTGTAAACTGCTTCTTTCTTCTTATTAAACTAATAAAATATGAGTGGATGTGATAAATGTTGGTTTTTCTTTTTTCATAGTTCCCTTTAGCCAATTCTAATGCTTCGTCATACTGACCTAGGGATAGATGAAGATTTACAATTTCTCTTTTTGTTCTAGAATGTTCAGGGTAGTATTCAAGTGCTTTGTGATAATATTCGAGTGCCTTAGCTTTGTTACCTTTGTGTCTTTGATAAAAGCCTAATAAAAAGTAATAATCAAGATTATTAATTTCATTTTTAAAGAACGATATGTAATCAAAAAATTTGTCATTCCTTGTTCTCGCATATGCTAATGTTAGACGATAGTATGTTTCCCATATTATTTGCTGGTCATAATTTGAATTTTCAAGAAGCTCCAAACAAATTTTAACAACATATTCATAATTACCTTTATCGTATTCTTTTATTACGTTTTTGATAATTAGAGATGGAATGAAATATTTTTTGGGAATTTTAATTTCACTTTCAAGCATTTTTTGAAGTGTTATCATAAATTCAGAGTAATCATCAACAATGATTTTGTCTAAATCTTCTTTCAGTAGTTCCTTGGTAACCAAGTTGAGACGCTCATTATATTCATTATCTATCCTTATTTTAGAACGATTAATAAAGTCAGATAATGTAGGGTTTAATTTAACGTATTCATAACCCCCAAATACAAAGTTGAATAGCGATAGATCAAACAATTTTTGTAAAGCAGTAGAGGTATCATCATTATCTCCAAAAACCTTATCTATTAAATCAATGCTAAAAATTTCATTTGTCGATAGAAAAATAGCTAATTGATAAGCATTTGGTGTGTCTTTCAAATGATTCAATATTGTGCTACTAAACCTATCTGAATACTCAACTATTTCATTAATGTTTTTCTTTGCCTCAAATGGATTGATTTCAATCAAGTTTACGGCATAAATTATTTGCGAAGGAATTCCATTTAAATGTTCTATGAAAAATTCTTTATCCTCACGTCTTAAATTTTCAAGTTGATAAATCTTGAGTAATCTAAGAAATAGATTTTTTGACTCTGGCTTTGAGAGTTCGGGTATTCTATAAATAAGTGATTTTTTTTCTTTTCTTAATTGAGCTTCATTCGGGCGGAATTTTGAAATTAAGCATAGAATTAAATTGTTATCAAATAACTCATTATTAACTAAGCTTTTAAACCAATCAACAATTGTGTTGTTTGGCAAAACAATCCCGCCTTCATCAACTACAAATACTAATTCCTTGTAATCCATAAATTGTTTGAGGAGCGTTACAGCTATTTCAATTTTTGACTCAAGGCTAAGGACAGAAAAATCATAATCCAATACCTCTGGAATTTTACTGATGGTATTTAGTTTATAAATAAAATTTTCTATGCTTTCTTTAGAATCTAAGGTGATTGTTGTAGGAGAATCCAAATAATTTGTTAATTCATATTTTCTTAAAGCGTTTTTGAGAAAGGTTCTTCTTCCAATTCCTTCAAAGTAATTGTAAGCTATAATATATGTCGGAGTCCAATTGTCAATGTTATTTATATCGTTCTCAAATTTTTCCACTTCTGCATTTCTGCCAACAAAATTTTTCTCAATTTCTTGATTGAATTTTGTCTTTTTAAAATTTACTTCTTTGAGTGCTTGTCGGATTTTCTTTAAAATGATTACCTCATTATTTATGAATTTTAAATTATAAGGTTTCGCTATCCATTTTGGTATTCTTGTATCAGAATATGTGATATTCTCATCAATTATTATTGGAATTATCCTCTCTAAGTAATCATTGTTTAAGTTCTCCTTTGCTCGATAAATTTCTTTTTTTACCCAAGTCGATTCAAGTGATTCGTTCGAAATGAATAAAATAAAAATGTCTGAACTGTCTAATTCAGAAAAAATTTGTTCGAGGGTTTTTCTTCCCGGGTCAAAGGAAATTTCGTCCAATACGCAGTTTTTATTCCCAAGTTGTAGCGCAACTTTACGAACTAAATCTTTGTCTTTACTGCTATGTGATAAAAATGCTTTAGCCATATTTTTTTATTATATTTCTTTGTTAGTCGTCTGTTGTATAAAATTGCACCCAACGATTGTGCATACGCCATTCCTACTTTCCTCTTTCATCTCTTCCACCCAGCCAATTCAATTCCCTCACCTCGAATCATTTCCAGCACATAACTCAAAAATACACAAAATACCCAATGATCCATATTTTTTTGGTACTTTTTAGATGGTAAAATTATGTATCTCTCATGTGGGGATACTAGCTGATGGTGGTTGAACGTTTATGTAAACTATCCATGAAATAGCGGTATATACGCCAAACATCTTCGTGTGTTGATTTCTTATGGAATATGACCTTGTCCTCCAACCCTGTAGCTTTAGGCCCTTATGTAACGTATCATCCGGAAATAAGAAGGTGGATTTCTTAGTGTATGGCGATTCCCTAAAATACCTGATCAATTCAATACCAGATTTACTTGCGAAAAATATTTTGAAAAAATACCCCGTCATTTTTCAAACCCGAAACCTTTTTACCCTTTTCGTGGTTTTACTATCATGAAAGCAGCAAAGCCCTATCTTGATCCAATCAGATAGGGCTTTTTTCGTTTCTTATTGTTCCTCGCGCGGGCTAATCCACCAAAAATTCCTTCGGCGACTTGCCCGTGACCTTCTTCACCGCCCGATTGAACGTGGCCTTGGAGTTAAATCCTGCCATCAAACCCAATGCAAGTAGTGTTAAGTGGCTGTTTTCAGGAAGACGCACCAGCTGCTGGAATGCCTTCACCCGAAATTGATTCACAAAGTCATTGAAATTGACATGATACAATTGATTGATCGCCGCAGAAATTGTCCCTGAATTGGTTTTTAAACGATTCGAAAATTCTTGCAAGGTCAGTTCAGGCAATAAATATACCGCCTCTTGATTCATCAGGAAATCAATTTTTTCCCGCAAATACTCCAAATCACGGGTTTCAGAAGAAGTTGGAAAACTCCTTTCTTCGTTTTCAAACTGTAGGCTCGGCGGTAGGGACTGAGATAGGCCATGGATCCCAACCCAAAAGATAAGAAAAACAGAAAACAGCTGCCACCACCAGTCTTGCTCAAAAGGCAGTTGGTAACGCAGGTCGATCAAAAACCAGAGCCACTTAAATCCTTGGCCGAAGATGACCAAATAAATAAACTGTTTCAACCAAACCAAATCGAGGGTATTGGTGGCCGAAAATTGGGTTTGGATCCAGGACGCATACTGGCGGTAAAGCTGAATGGTGATGTAAAAGTAAACCAAATAGGAGACCCAAATACTGACGTCCACGAATCTTCCCACGCCCTTGCCCAGTTCACTCATTTGAACGATACGCACCTGCTCCGCCCCTTGGGCAAACAGGATCATCCCGAAAAAAAAGTAGATCCCTTGGGGTACAAAATGAAGCCAATCGCGCGATTTCCACGCATAGCTTTGATTGGTCTGGGTTTTTAGATAGAAATAGACCGTAGGCGCAAAAGCCAAGGAAAAGTGGCGTGGAAATCCATTCAACTCGTCCCAGAGGTAGTTGATCCCCGAAAAACCAAAGGTGTAGTCTTGGATTTCCATCGCCATCAAAAAAAGTAAAGCGCCCAACCAAAACTGCGCTGGGCGCTCGTTTCGCCAAGCTCTCCACCACAAAACCCCCGCAAAAATAAGCCCTGAAAAATAGCCAACGAGTAGAGGAGTATGATGAATCGACATGAAAATAGATGGGGTATATTCCCGCTAAAAGTAGGCATTTTTTTGGATTTTCCCCGTGGTTCTTTATTGATCCGACCGCCGATTCCATGTGGCGCGAACCTGGGTGTTTTGGTCGGTGGCGAAATAAATGACCCGATTGGAGTCGTCTTGGAACTCAAATTCACCATTGATGACAAACTTTACCTCCGTCTTGGCATAGCCGGTATTGGCCCGACATTCCCCTTCATACAACCCCGTTTTTTCGTTTTTCACCAGCGGAAAATCGGTTCTCCAGCTCAACGGATTGCCCTCGCCGCGAATCCCAACCGTCTGAATGTCGCCTGTGAAGGACGAAGTATCCAATTGGAACAACACCCGTTGTTCTTTCGATTCTTGCACCGGACTCCAAGCAGCAAGAGCTAACGTTAATACGAAAACGGGGATCGGATTGGCCCAAACCAATCGACTGGGCTTGCGCGTCAAGACAAAATCCAACCCAAACCGACCCGAGCCTAAAATGCCATAGAAAAGACTTAACCACAAGAATCCTAACGCGGGTAACATATTCCACAACCCGTTATCGAATTGTTGAAAAAGGGCTGCCACCACCATCGTCGCTCCGATGAGGACGGAAAAGAACCGCGTTTGCCAGCCCAAAAGCCAGGCTATACCGCCAACTCCTTCGGCAAACGCACCCATCCAAGCCAAAAAAGGCGCCAAAAGGGCAAAAATTCCGCCATATTCGGCGACATCCGTTGGAAACCAATAGACAACCTCGAGAAAAGATAAGTTTTTGTCTGGGTCCGACCACGGTAATCCGAATTTGGGCGAACCAAAATAGGTGGTCATCCAATAGCCTCCCAAGAGTCTAGGAATAGCCAATAAAAAATCTTGCCAAATGAAGGGCATAACAATGGGTTGAATCCAACGGGCGATCAAGGGGTGCATGGTGTAGCAGTTTAAAATGTATGGGACAAAAGTCCGCCAAATACCCATCCACTGCGCCCCAATTCATGATTTGAGACGTCTCAAATTGTCTTTTGAGACCTTTTTGAAAAATATTTTGAAAAAATGCCCTTTTATTTTTCAAACCTGAAACCTTTTTGGCCTTTCTGTGGTTTTACTATCATGAAAGCAGCAAAGCCCTATCTTGATCAAGTCAGATAGGGCTTTTTTTATTGAAAAAGGGAGTCCAATGTTTTCATCGCCAGAAACATCTTCCCACTATCAGGAAGCTTTATGAAATCATATTTGGCATAAAAGCGTTCTGCCTTTTCATCGAGAGGGTCCACCACTACCGCAAATGATCCGATCTCCTTCGCGTTTTCATAACTTCTTTTTAAAGCATCCATTAATAACAAACGGCCCATTCCTGTACCTTGTAACCTACGATCAATGGCTAATCTTCCAATCAAAGTTGTAGGAATAGCGGAGTATCCCTTTGGAAGTTTCATTCGAATTTCTTCTGGAAAGCTAGTCAAAGGAATACTATTACTGGAAAGCGTATAGTACCCTTGGACACATTTTGTATCAGGATCTGATAGTACGAAACAAGCAGCAAGCCTTCGCTTACTGTCTTGTCCGGCTTGGGTTTTCAAGTATCGGGTTAAAATCGCCTCGCCACAATCAAAATTTTCACGAACATGCGAGTTATTCAGTAACTCAGTCATTTTTCGCGTGGGAAACAAAGGCATGATACTCCTCTACTGCATTTTTTAACGTTTGCGAAGGCTTTGAAGGATTCGTGATAGCCTCAAAGAATAAGCGGCTATCCCGTTCAGAAGCAAGGATCTGGTCTTTTTCTCGAATGATTTCTTTTGCTTTCTCTTGAACAGTCAGAATAACAAAATCGGTCAAACTCCGATACCCACCCAATGATGCAGCTAGCTCAAAAAGATCTTTTTGCTCTTTTGAGAGTCTGGCGTCAAATCGTGCTATTCCTTTCGCGTCTGTCCCCATAATCTGAAATATTTACCCAAATGTACGTATAATTTCTGTACAAATGCCAAAAGAGCATCCTGTATTGTTCAGGAAAAAATTGGGTAAATATTCCATCAGATGGATTTCCCCAACACCTCCTGCAATGCCTCCACAAAGCGGTGCATATCAGATTCCGCGACGTTCAACGCGGGCAAAAGCCGAATGGTATCCGCCCCGGCCACACCGGTAAAGAAATGATGCTGGCGCAATAAGGCTTCACGAACCGGACCAACGGGCTGTTCGAGTGCAATACCGATCATCAACCCTTGTCCACGAACTTCCTTAACACCGGATACTTGAGCCAAAGCTGCCATCCATTGCGTGCCCAGACGCCCAGCCCGAGAGATCAGTTGTTCTTCTTCCATGACCTCCAAAACCGCATTGGCCGCGGTACAGGCAAGGTGATTTCCACCAAAAGTTGTTCCTAATAGACCGTGTTTGGCTTGAAACTTGGGCGAAATCAAAACGCCCCCTACCGGAAATCCATTGCCCATTCCTTTGGCCGTGGTGATCAGGTCAGGTAAAACCGTGCCGTGCTGAAAGGTAAAAAAAGCGCCGGAACGGCCGTAGCCACATTGAACGGAGTCATGAATGAAAATCGCCCCTGTTTCGTCGCACCGCGAGCGAATGGCTTGATAGAATTCTTCCGTTGCCACGTGTATGCCCCCTACCCCTTGAATTCCTTCCACCATAACAGCCGCGGTTTCGTCTGTGATCGCAGCTGTTACTGCCTCTACATCATTAAACGGCACGAAGGTAACGTGTTGGTCAAAGTTCAAAGGCGCTTTGATGGAGGGATTGTCGGTCACGGCGACGGCTGCGGAGGTACGGCCATGAAAAGCCCGCGTGCAGGCCACCACGTTCGTTCGACCGGTATGAAATGAGGCCAATTTCAAGGCATTTTCATTCGCCTCTGCCCCAGAATTTGCCAAAAACAAGCTAAAATCAGGCAATCCTGACACACGACCTAGGCGTTCGGCTAATTCTTTTTGCGCTGAAATTTGAACGGAATTGGAGTAAAAACCTATTTTATTCAATTGCTCGGTCAACCGCTGCACATAGCGCGGATGCGTATGCCCGATGGAAATGACAGCATGACCACCGTAAAGATCGGTATATTTTTGTCCGTTGGCATCCCAGAGCGTGCTGCCGCTGGCTTTGACGGGTTCAATGTCGTATAATGGATAAACATCAAATAGTTTCATACTTAAAATCCAGTGGGTTTGAGATGAAGTCCAGCCATTTCGGGAAGGCCAAACATAAGATTGAGATTTTGAACGGCCTGACCGGAGGCCCCTTTGAGCAAATTATCAATCGCAGACGTCATCAGCAATTGATCTCCATGTTTTTGCAGTTGGATCAAGCATTTATTGGTATTCACGACCTGCTTTAAGTCGATGTCGTCGGTCGTTACATGCGTGAATGGGTGCACTGCATAAAAATCGCGGTATAGTGTCACCGCCTCCTCCAACGACCCGCCGAAGGAGGTATAAACGTTGGCCAAGATACCCCGTGTATAATTTCCACGGTAGGGGATAAAATGAATGCCTTGGGTAAATGTGGATTGCAGACCCACGAGCGCTTGCCTAATTTCGGTCAAATGTTGGTGAGTAAATGCTTTGTAGATGGAGATGTTGTTATTTCGCCAAGAGAAATGACTCGTTGCACTCAAGGATTGACCCGCACCCGTTGACCCCGTGACGGCCGAAACGTGCACGTCGGTGGTTAACTTTCCCGAAGCGGCCAAAGGCAACAGCGCTAATTCGATACTGGTGGCAAAGCAGCCGGGATTGGCGATGCGTTGCGCGGTTTGAATGCGTTCGCGTTGCCATTCGGGAAGACCATACACAAAACCGGCGGATTGATCACGGAAATCGGTACTCAGGTCAATGATCTTAACCGAGGCCGGTATCGCCTGATTGGCTAAAAATTGAGCGGATTCCCCATGGCCTGAGCAAAGAAAGACCACATCAACGGACGTCCAAGTATATTCCGCGGCAAAGGTCAAATCCGTCTCCCCGAATAGATCTTTATGAATGGAATACACCGGTTTTCCCGCTTGGCTTTGGGAGTGAATCCAAGCCAATTGGACATGAGGGTGGTGGAGTAGGATGCGCAACAGTTCGCCGCCAGTGTAGCCGGCACCGCCCACGATGCCTGCAGAAACAGTTTGCATAGATTGTGATTAAAAAAGTGAAAGTCAATGAAAAGAAGGGGCCTCAAGGCTTATGCCATGAGGTAGGGCCGTCGGGAGTGACGTGCGGCCTTGGGGGCTGTATGAAAGAGCGTTGTGTTCATTTCGACAGGCAAAATACTGGAATATGCCGCGGATTATCAAACAATTAAGTTATTTTTTGCTTAATCCGTCATCAAATCCACCGCAATCCGAGCTGACGAGAGCGCTAGGGGTATTCCCCCGCCGGGATGAACACTGCCTCCGACAAAGTACAAGTCTTTGATTTTAGAGGAAAAGTTGGCGTGGCGCAAAAAGGCCGCAAATCGATTATTGGAACTATTGCCATACAAGGCACCTTGGGCACTGGACGTTCGGGCTTCGATGGATCTTGGGTCTAAAATATCCTCGGTTTCGATCAAGGGCTCAATGTCCACCCCTAACATGCGTTTAAATTTAGCCAAGACATGTTGACGGGTTTCGGCAATAAGCGCATCCCAGTCCTGTCCGTTATTGGCGGGTGCATTTAACAGGATAAACCAATTTTCACATCCCTCGGGCGCATCATCCGTTTTGCATTTGGAGGTGATATTCAAATACAAGGTAGGGTCAGAATAAATTGTTTTATGCGAGAATTGGTGCTCAAATTCTGTTTTATAGTCATCCGAAAAGAAAATATTATGCAAGCCCAGTTCTGGAAAACGTCGTTTAACCCCCCAGTAGAAAATAAGTCCGGAGCCACTTTTGGGTTGATCTAGGATTTTATCTGGATGTTTTTGATTGGGTAAGAGCTTTCGAAAAGTAGGCGTTACGTCCATATTGCTGACCACGCGATCAAAGCGTTCCCCCGTGGGCTGAGTTGAGGTTTTGACGCCAACGGCCCGGTTATTTTCGACACAAATTTCGGTCACTTTTTCATTCATCCGAAACGTGACGCCGAGTTCCTCGGCCAATTTGACCAGACTTTGGGTGATGCCATACATACCCTTTTCGGGAAAGAAAGCCCCAATATTATATTCCAAATGCGGGATGATCGTCAAGGTGGCCGGCGTTTGGTAGGGGTCAGACCCGTTGTAGGTGGCATACCGATTGAAGAGTTGTACCATTTTGGGTTGGACAAACTGCTGTCGATTGGCAGCATCCATGGTGCCAAAAATTCCCATTTTGGGCATGTTCCAATACCCACGGAACGCTTTTGGAGAGAGCCATGTCGAAACTTTATGCAGGGAGTCTTCTAAAAACAGACCACCCAAAACGTCATACTTGAAGGCCGAATCTTTCAGATAGGTCCGAACATGTTCAGCGGGTTCTTGCAAAACACGTTCCGCTTCGAGGGCAAAATCATTGGGATTTTCGGGTACAGTCAACCGGATACCATCCTCCCAGAAATAGCGACAGACTTCGGGGAGTTTGATGTAATTGAAATAATCGCGAGGATTTTTGCCGGCGAGCTCAAAAAGTTCGTCCACCCGCTGGGGTAAGGTAAACAAAGAAGGTCCGGCATCGAACCGATAGCCAGCAGCCGACCAGCTACTCAATTTTCCGCCGGGATAAGCGTTGGCTTCCATGACGGTGACGTGATCCCCTTTCACAGCCAAGCGAATGGCGGTTGCAATCCCACCGATTCCGGCACCTACGATAACAGAACGTTTTTTCATATAATTTGACTCGCTCAAGGTTCAACAAAATTCGGAGGCTTTGGTTGGGAAAAAAAACGCATTTGTCGAATTACAGCTAATTTTTTAAAAATCCTTGTATTTTTACATTCTACGAACCTTCCCCATACTCCAATGAAACGTCGCTCTTTTGTTGAAAAAACCGCTGCACTCGCGGCACTTCCACTTCTTCCTACGACACAACCTACCGCTCCTATGAAAGAAGCCTTTGTGCATCATGTTTATTTTTGGTTAAAAAACCCGACATCTCAGGCGGATCAAGATGCCTTGGTGGCTGGTTTGCGGAAATTATCCAAAGTGCCAACCATCAAGTTTCATCACATTGGTGTCCCGGCATCCACCAATCGGGGCGTCATTGAGCGAACTTACCAAATTTCATGGTTGTGTTTGTTTCAAGATGGAGCTGCGGAAGAGATCTATCAAAAACATCCGATTCACCTCAAGTTTGTCGAAGAATGTCAACACTTGTGGGAGAAAGTGACCGTATATGACTCCATCCAAATCGCATAAACCTATGGCCAATCGTCGCTCTTTTTTACAGATTGCCTTGGCAGGCGTCCCGTTTTTAACCTCCTTCCGACCTTCCTGGGCTAAAAAACCAATCATTGTTTCGACCTGGGATAGTGGTCTGGCCGTCAATGAAGCGGCTTGGAAGATTTTGCGCCAACCTGCTGGTACAGCGTTAGATGCCGTGGAAGCGGCAGCGCGTGACATTGAGGCATCCATCAATTGTTGTGTGGGTTTGGGGGGAAATCCCGACCGAGACGGCAAAGTGACCTTGGATGCGTCGATTATGGATCACCAATTCAATTGTGGTTCTGTGGCAGCCTTGGAAAACATTCTTCACCCCATTTCAGTGGCCCGAAAACTCATGGAAACCACGCCGCATGTCATGTTGGTGGGAGAAGGCGCCCGGCAATTTGCCTTGGAAAATGGATTTCCAAAAGAATCGGACCAGCTTTCCAAAGAGGCGCAAGAAGCCTACGCCAACTGGCTCAAGACCTCGGAGTACAAGCCCATTAAAAACATTGAACAGCAGCAAAGTAAGGCTAGACAACGCACAGGAAATGGCCCTTTTGCTCCGATGTTTTTAGAAGATGGCTCCTTCAATCACGATACGATGGGATCGGTTGCATTGGATCAATCTGGTAATCTATCCGGTGCGTGTACGACCAGTGGTATGGGATTCAAGATGCGTGGACGGGTTGGGGACTCCCCGATCATCGGCTCGGGATTGTATGTTGACAATGCCGTAGGCGCGGCTACAGGATCCGGACAAGGCGAGGAAGTCATTCGGGTGTGTGGGACATTCTTGATTGTGGAATACATGCGCCAAGGAAAATCACCCAAGGAAGCATGCAAACTCGCTATTGAGCGGATTGTAGCCATCAACCCCGAAAAAGCAAAAACGTTTCAGGTGGGCTTCATCGCCATCAATAAAGCTGGCGACGTTGGCGCCTATGCCCTCGCTCCGGGCTTCAGCTACGCCGTGAAAGACAGTGAACAAGCTGGAAAGGTGTATCCGGCGGAGAGTTATTTTAGGGGGTGAGCGTGCCCATTCCATGTTAAAAATCTTACGCTTAAATCCCCTGATCAACTGCTCTATTCGCCTAAAAACCGGATACGTTAAGCGGCATTGGAAAAATCATAAAATGAACAAGAGTTTGAAGAATTGCCCATTTCTAGGTCTAAATTGACCGTTGATCTATCTACCTTTGTGTATGGAAAAACTATGGACAAAATTAGGCATCACGGCATTGAATCCAATGCAGGAAACGGCTATTTCAACGATATTAAAAGAAGACAATACCCTACTTTTATCCCCAACAGGGTCAGGAAAAACATTGGCTTACCTTCTTCCATTGGTTCAAATATTACAGCAGGATTGCAAGCAAATTCAGGCCATTGTCCTTGTTCCGACTCGTGAGTTGGCGTTGCAAGTGGAGTCGGTTTGGCGAAGTTTGGGGACAGGTTTTAAGCTGAGCGCGTTTTATGGTGGACATACGATGGAAGTCGAAATAAACAGCTTGGTAGAGCCCCCAGCAGTACTTGTCGCAACACCTGGCCGGATCGCTGATCACTTTACACGTCGTACGATATCGGCAGGTCGTGTAACGACGATTCTATTCGATGAATTTGATAAATCCCTGCAAATGGGATTCCATGATCAAATTCGGTATATATTGACACAAATGCCCGCGCGAAAAAAACATGTCTTCATTTCTGCAACACAAGGTATTTCCCTTCCCGATTTCCTGCAGGTTTCTCAAGTTAAAGTGCTTGATTACCTGCAAAAAGCGGAAGAAAGCGCTGACGGACTTACTTTGTTTGAGGTAAGAACGACCAATAAAGTACAAGCATTATTGGGTTTGCTGGGGCAACTTTCACCCGCAGCTACCTTGATTTTTTGTAATCAACGAGATGCAGTAGAAGACATTGCTGCAGCATTGCATAGGCAGGAAATTCCTTGTGGTATTTTTCATGGCAAAATGGAGCAAATAGACCGAGAGAAAGCGCTCATTCGGTTCCGGAATGGGAGTATGCGGTATTTGGTGACAACCGATTTGGCCGCACGTGGTTTGGATATTCCCGATGTAGCACATGTTATTCATGTTCAATTACCAGACCATCAACAAGAGTTTACGCATCGAAATGGTCGGACAGCCCGTATGTGTGCTGAAGGTTCTGCTTATATTCTGACAACGGCAGATGCCAAAGTCCCCTATTATATTCCAGAAGATATCAAGCAATTGCGTATTCAAACACCCACTCGCCCGCCCAAAGCCATCGAATGGACGACGATTTATATCAGCGGAGGAAAAAAAGACAAAGTGAGTAAAATGGATATAGTTGGCTTTTTTGTAAAGAAAGGTCTTATTTCAAAAGAAGCTATTGGACGCATTGAAATACAGGATTTTGCCAGTTATGTCGGAGTACGCAGTACAGAGGTGGCTACATTAATGCAAAATATTCTAGCACAAAAAATGAAAGGGAAAAAATGGAAGATTGAAGAGGCAAGGTAAAAGCAACGTTTTTATTGATGTACATCTTATGACATTGAATTATGAATTATGAATTATGAATTATGAATTATGAATTATTTTAAATATTATTTATTTTATAAAAGAATACTAAAGCGCTATTTATACAAATAAACGGTCAATGTGTGCACTGACCCCTAATTAAAAACGGTTGAATATCTCTACCTACCGGACGGAAATCGTCAACGTGCATGATATCAACGGGTCGCACCTACGGAGCTTGTCAGGTCTTGGGTCCATCCCGCATGAGCTACAAACGGTAGGCTGTGTCCTACCCCGTGGACTGTGTCCTCACAGCACACAAGTATTTCGAGCTGTGTCCTACCCTGTGGGCTGTGTCCTCACAGCACACAAGTATTTCGGGCTGTGTCCTACCCCGTGGGCTGTGTCCTCACAGCACACAAGTATTTCGGGCTGTGGGGACACAGCCCGAGGATAAGGATCGTCAAATCATCCCTTCTCGGTCTATTTCCGTTCATTCGTACCGTATCTTTTGGCTAAAATTCATAATTCAATGTCGTTTACTTAAGCGCAATAACCGATAAATAACTTAGGCAACTAAGCCGAAAATGGCTTGGTACTATTGCCCCATCGGGGTAAACCATTTGTAGAAAACAGTAGGTCATATTTGAATGCAAGCTCCGTAGGAGCGGCCTGTTAATACCATGTGCGTTGGCGATTTCCACGGGGGCCGCTCCTACGGAGTATCTTGGGGTGGCGGGGGATCTATTTTCTATAAATATATTACCCCATCGGGGTATAAATACCAAACAATTTTGGGCCCCATCAC
>Ga0075154_10002013_pt1 | contig 13701 bp, 8 predicted proteins | sample JI71714BDNA_FD_70965 | JGI IMG/M metagenome (GOLD analysis project Ga0075154, IMG submission 70965) | Wastewater effluent complex algal communities from Wisconsin, to seasonally profile nutrient transformation and Carbon sequestration -... | ecosystem: Engineered > WWTP > Effluent > Algae... | reverse complement strand
TCATTGAGCCCCAACCATGCGCCTCCTTGTTTCCCTGCTGTCGATCCTCGGCACCTGCAGCGCCGCTGCCGATCCGCTGGCCCTCAGTCTGCTCGATGCCGAGCGCAATCTCGGTGTCCACGCGCGCCATGCTGCCCTGCGCAGCGCCGAGCCCGACACCGCGGAACGACTCGACGCGCAGCTGCAGCTGCTGGAGCTGCACGCTGCCGATTCGAAGCTGTCGCCGGCGCAGCGCCAGAAAGCCGAAGGCGTGCTGCGGCTGCTGCAGGCCGTTCGTGCCGAACCGCGCACGCTGGACGGTCAACCCGAGCTGCCGCACCCGACTGTCGCCGTCGGCGAAGCCGGCCGCAGCTGTGCGCAGGCGCTGCCGCTGGATCAGGGCGACGCCCGCCGCGTGCCGATCGGCCCCGGCGAGTCGCTGTGGTTCCGCGTACAGCTGCCCGACGCCGTGAATCTGGGCCTCAGCACCCGCGGCTCCAGCGTCGACGCCGCCCTGACCGTCCACACCGACTGCCGCACCGTCGACCAGCCCGCGGTGGCCCACGCCGATGACAGCTACGGCCTGCAGGCCGACCTGGTGGTTCCGACCGCGCGGCAGGCTTTCTGGTTGGTGCGCTACGAGAATCTGAGCCCGGTCGGTGGTGAGGCGGTACTGCGAGCAACGACGTCGGGGATCCTGCAGGGGACAGTGCGGACTCGGGAGGGGGTGTTGTTGCCGGGGGTGCAGCCGCGGGTACTTCTGTTTCGCCGGCAAGGCGGCTTCTGGAGCTTCTGGACGAGCGCTCAGGTGAACAACGGGAGCTTCAGTATGTCCGTCACTCAACAGGGCATTTATGGCGCCCGCACCGAACGCCTCGGTAATTCCCCGTTTATCGATCAGGCCTTTGATCAGATCAATTGTCTCGGCTCGGCTTTCAATATCGAGGGATGCAATGGCGGCAACGTCACCCAAATCGCGTTGAGCGGCGCCGAGACCAGAACGATCGAATTCCAACTGGATCGTGGCATTCCGGTCACAGGCACGGTGCGCACGCACTCCGGCGCGGCCATTCCCGGCGCCCTTGTCGAGCTGCGGATGGATGGAGGACCCGGCGGGAGCGCGACGACCGACAGCAGCGGACGGTATCGGATTGATGGCAACCCGGCGGGAATCGCACGCCTGCGCGCCAGCGCGACGCAGTACCGGTCGATCATGTACAACGATCTACCCTGCAATTCCTTCTGCAACTTTCCTTCTGGCGGGACACCGCTGCCGCTGACCGATGGATTCAGCGCAGTCGCAGATTTCAATCTGCCGGCATCTCCAGTCGTCTCGATCAATATCTCGATGGTCAATGACCAGATCAGCAACTTCAACAATGTCGGCAGCGGCTTCGAACTGGCCATACTCCGACCCAACGGGACTCTGGTGGCCTCGTACTCGGTGCCTTTCTGGCTGCCGCGTTCATCAATAAGCGATCTCGCACCGGGCGAGTACCTGCTACGCCTGACATCGCCGTTCACCATTCCGCGCCTGTATCCCGATGTTGATTGCGAGAGCGATTGCGTCAGCGAACTGGCACTCGCCCAGCGCGTCATGTTGCCGAATGAACCGGTGACCATCCCGGTTGATTTTGCCGTGCGCCGCTATCCAATGATCTTCGGGACGGTCAGAGACGCCGTCTCCGGGCTGCCAGTGGTCGGACAAAGCTTCAACTCCCAGGTCGAGCTGCTGCGTCTCGGTTCCAGCAGCACGCAGAGTGTCAGCATTGGCACCGACGGCAACTACTTTCATCGTGGAATCTGGCCCGCGACCTATATTCTGAGGGCCCAGACCGTGACCCATCAGCCCGCCGTCCATGATGGCTACACCTGCGAGGCACCACTCAACCAGTGCACTGAGTTCACACCGATCGCCCTGTCGCGAAACAGTCCCGACCGGCGCATCGATTTTTCCCTGACGCCGCTTGGGCGCCTGATCGTGACCGTCAATAATCCGGTTGAATCCAACCAATGGCTGGGCGTGATGACGCCCGCCGGATCGATACTCCGGGAAATCAGTTTCTTTACGGGAAGCAGCAATACCCGGGTCATCGACAGCATCCCGATCGGGTCACGCCTCGCCGGACTCCGCGCCTCGGGCGCGCTTCCGCAGCTGTTTCAAAATGTCGACTGCCTACTGCCTGGAACGTCCTCATTTGCGGGCTGCCCGTTCGGACAAGCCACCACGCTATTGATCCAGCCGGGTCAGACGCAGTCGATCTTCTTCAACCAGCGACCCGAAAACGCGAGGCGGGTGGTGGTCCGCGCGGCCGATACAGGCACCCCGTTATCCGGCGTCAATCTAGACCTGTGGAACGACGCCGGCGTCAGGGCCCGCGGCTTCATCACGGATGCCACTGGCAGCGCCTGGATCGGGATCGGATCCAGCGCCAGCAGTGGCACTTTCGCCCTCAGCACCGACAACCGCCAGGACTACGTCGACCAGATCCACGCCGGCATCAATTGCCCGAACGGCTCGGCCTTCCTCGGGCTTTGCAGCCTGACAGGCGCCACATCGATCAGCCTGCCCGCACCCGACAACAACCAGCCGACCATCGAGATCCTGCTGCAGCGCGAGACCCCGCTGTTCCGCAGCGGCTTCGAGCCCAGCAACTGAAAAACACCGCGGGCCCGGAATCCCGGGCCCGCGGCTTCAGTTCCGCGCCTCACCGCAGCTTGACCAGCTGCTGCAGCACGCCGTCGAGGCCGCCGAAGACGGTCAGCTTGTCGATCTTTTCGGTGACCTTTTCCAGCGCCTCCAGCTCCTTCAGCCGCATCAGCGTCGGGCTTTCGTCGATCAGCTTGGCAGTGTTGAGCAGCGAGCGGGTGGCATTGGATTCCTCGCGGCGGCGGATCACGTTGGCCTGTGCGAGCTTTTCGGCCTGCACGACGCCGTTGAGGATCTCGCGCATCTCGCCGGGCAGGATCACGTCCTTGATCCCGACGCTCTGCACCTCGATTCCGTAGGCCGCCACACGCTGGCGCACGCCCTCGTGCAGCTCGCTGTCGAGCGCCAGCTTGTCGCCAAGCAGCTCGTCCAGCGTGCGCAACGCGACCACGCGGCGGAGCCCGTACTGCAGCTCGCGGTAGACGTGCTCGGCGTACTTCGCCACCTGCGTGCGCGCGGCGACCGGGTCGACCACGCGGTAGCTGGCGGCGAGGTTGACGCGCAGGCTGACCTTGTCGCGGGTCAATAGCTCCTGCCCGGCCACGTCCACCGACTGCACCCGCTGGTCGACCAGCTCCAGCACCACGTTCTTGCGGAAGTTCCACCAGGCGTGGCTGCCGGGGCCCAGCGTGCCGAGCAGTGCGCCGTCGATGTGCGCCAGGCCGCAGTGCTCGGCCGGCACGACCAGGCTGCTCGCGACGCGATCGAGCAGACCGATCTGCTTCAGCCGGGTCGCCACCGCTGCCGGCACCGCCAGCCCGTCGGTCAGCGACAGGGTCTCGACGCTGACCTCGATCAAGCCGCGCCAGAACAGCGCGCGGGTGCCGGGCGGCAGCACCTCGCAGAGCCGGCCGTTGCGGCTGACCAACCCGACCGCGTCGACGCCGACATCCGCCAGCACGAAGTGCTCGTTCAAGCGCGCGCCGAGCACGGCAATCAACGTCTCGCGGTCGGCGCCGCGGTACTCGGGCTGGGCGAGGTCATGCACGCTGACCTCGACGCGCTTCAGCGGGTCGACGTAGCGATGCACACCGGGCGGCAGCACCGCCTCGAAGCGACGGTCGCGATGCATCAGGCCGCGCTCGCCGTCGCCGATCACGATCTTTCGGATCCCGAACATGATGGTTCTCCTTGTGGTTTCGGGGCGATTCCTGAGCAGCCGCGCCCGGCGCGGAATCGGGAGCCGCCGGCGGGAGTGAGATGTTTGGGGTCAGGCAACCCGGTCCCGCAGAGGCGGGACGGCGCGGACACGACGGCGGGTGACGCCGACGAGTCCGAAAAGAGGTGGTGGGCGGCTGACGCTGGCGGCGCGGAGCCCGGATGCCGAGGTGGGGGCGGGACGTCGGCCGCGGCCATCGCGATCCGCTGCGATGACCCGATGCCGCCGTCGCGACCCGGTCGGGGACCGGACCCGGCGCCGTCGGCGCTGATCCCGCATGCGTCAACGACCCGCACGCGAAATCACGCCGCCCACCGGTTTCTGGCGTCTGCTTCGTAGGCAGTTCTGGAGCGGGAGTCGAACCCGCGACCCACGGATTAGAAGTCCGTTGCTCTACCCAATTGAGCTATCCAAGAGGAGGACGTGGTCGGAATCGAACCGACAGGCGCTTTCGCGCTGCTGACCTCAGCACACAGCCATTTTGAACATGCACCCGGATCTTTTCGGAATACGCCAAGATAAAATCCGGCGCACCAGCTGGATCTGAAATCCAGACCGCTGAAAAGGCTCGCAGCCATGCTCGTGATCGACGCCCTGGCAAGGCGTCAATGGGGAAACCGGATTTGCGCAAATCCGGCCTGATCGAACTTGACGATGCGCTGCCGGCACGTCGCAAGCCCCTGAAAAGCAAAAGCCCCCGGATCTTGCACCGAGGGCCGCCGGACCTCGGAGGGAGCTTTTCGCACCCTCCGGTCGGAAGATGCGTCAGCGAAAATCGTTACCGCGTGGAAACGGGAAACCCGCCAGACTCCGCCCGGCGAAACTGCATGCGTACCCGCGGCGTTGAAGGGACTTCCGGTTCATGATGCAGTGACTCGCTGTGGCGATTTGCGTTAAGGGAACAATAACGGTCGACCGGCGATCTGACAAGCGGCACTTCGGACCGCTGATCGGTCGAATGCTGCCATTCGTTCCGAAACGCGCATCAACTCTTTCAATCGGACTGGCGATATTCGGCCTGCCGAGACATCGAGGCCGCAGCACCGGCGGTGTGCGCGCCTCGACCGCGTCCGGACTCAGTGGCCGCCGGCAGCCATCGGTGCCGCGCTGCGCGCCTCGGCGCCGGCCAGCGGCACCCGCCGGACCGCCGCCCAGGCCAGCGCCGACAGCGCTGCCGCCACCGCGCCGATCAGGAAGACGTTGCCCTTGTCCGGCAGCTGCTGGATGACGAGACCCACGCCCAGGCTCACCGCCAGCTGCGGCAGCACCACGCTCAGGTTGAACACGCCCATGTACAGCCCGATCCGCGCGCCGGCGACGCACTGCGAGAAGATCGCGAACGGCAGGCTGACGATCGCGCCCCAGCCCAATCCCATCAGCGCCATGCCGACGTAGACCGCGGGCGCCGAGTGGCCAACGAGGTAGACGAAGGCGAAGCCCAGCGCCAGCACGCCGAGGCTCGCGGCATGCACGCGCACCTCGCCGAAACGGCGGGCCAGCGGATTCAGCAGCAGCGCCGGCGTCAGCGCGCCGACCGCATTGAGCGCCAGAAACGCCACCGACATCAGCTGGCCGGTGGCCTGGTCGTCCAGATCCGGGAAGCGCTGCTGCACGAACGCGATCATGTAGACGAACATGGTCTGCATCGCGATCCAGCTGAGCGCATTGGCCGCCAGCACCTTGCGGAAGGCCGGCAGATCCTCGGTCGTGCTGTAGGGCTCGGGGTGACGTTCGAGCAGCGCGTGGACCAGGAAGGCCACGGCGAGTGCGGCGAAACCGGCCTCGATCCACAGCGAATGGTGCGCGTAGCCGGTCAGCTTCAGGCCCATCGCCACCGCGGCGTAGAGCGCGAAGGGCCACAGCGGCCGCATCAACAGCAGTACCGCCGGCAGCCCGAGCCGCGGCCCGGCCGCCGCACCGCTCGACGTGACCACCGGCTTCGGTTCGCTGATCAGCAGCGGCGGAATCAGCGAGAACAGCAGCACCAGCACCGCGCCGAAGTAGATCAGCACGATGTTCCCGAAGATCGCGCCGACCGCGTAGGCCAGCACGCCGAAGCTGCCGGACACCGTCTGCATCCAGGTGTAGGCCGCCGTGCGCATCGGGCCTTCCGGCGTGACGTCGGTGATCAGCGAGCGGGTCGGGTTGAAGCTGATGTTGATCGACAGATCCAGCGTCAGCGTCACCGCGATCGCGACGCCGAGGATCGCGTCCAGCCCGAGCGCGCGGTCGATCAGCCCGATCGAGGGCAGCGCCAGCAAGGAAAGTGCGGTCAGCAGGCCGCCGACCAGAATGAAGGGCCGCCGCCGCCCGCCCCACAGCCAGACCTTGTCGCTGACGATGCCGATCAGGATCTGGCCGATGATCCCCGCCAGCGGCCCGGCGGCCCAGACGATGCCGATCTGGTGGATGTCGAGTTCGTACTTGGTGCTGAGCAGCCAGCTCAGCGCGGAAATCTGCACCGCCAGCGCGAAGCCCATCGCCGTGGCCGGCAGGCTCAGCATCATCAGAAAAGGCAGCGACAGCCGCTCCTGCATCTTCAACATCGGTCGGTTCCCTCCCAGGACGGATGCGGAGACTAGCGGCAATCACGGCCGACCCGCAGGCACGCTGGCACCGCAGGCCCTGCCCTCACGATGACGGATTCCGCGAGCCGGATCCGTCCGGACCGACCCTGGGTCGATGGTCCCGACGGTACTCGCGCGGGCCCTGGCCGCAGCGCTGGACCATCTGCCGATGGAAATGGCCGAGCGTCGGGAAGCCGCAGTCGTGGGCGATTTCGGCGATCGGTCGCGCGGACTGGCGCAGGCGCAGGCAGGCTTCGGCAATCCGCACGTCGTTGAGGTAGACCGAAAACGGCCGGCCGACGAGGCGCTGAAAGGCGCGGCTGAAGGCGCCGGGCGTGACGTGCAGCAGGGCCGCGCCCTCGGCCACCGTCAGTGTGCGCGCGTATTCGCGATGGACCCAGCCGAGCACGCGACCGACGCGGGCGTCGTCGCGGCCCGGCGACACCCGGGTCGGCGTCGCCAGCCACTGCACTTCCGCCTCGGCACGGTCGATGCGGCCGAGCAGCGCCAGCGCCTGCCCCAGCCGCTCCAGCCCGCTGCAGTCGGCCAGCGCGTCCAGGCTCGCCCGCACCGTGTCGGCCAGCGCGCCGGTGATCAGCGCCGGGCGATGCAGCACCGGCCCGAGGCCGGGTGCGCGCAGTTCCGGCAGCGACTGCAGCGCCCCGAGGCCGACCTGCAGCACCCGCGCCGCCACCGGCTGCCGGTCGTCGCGACTCCACCAGACATGCGCCACCTGCGGCGGCAGCAGCACCAGATCCCCCGGCGCGAAGGCGGCCACCTGGCCGTCGATGACCCGGATGCCGCTGCCCGTGTCGATCGCCGTCAGCTCCAGCGCATCGTGGTGGTGGTACGGGCCGTCGAAGCAGGGCCGCTGGATCTGCAGCAGGTGCACGGTGGCGCGGTCGTGCGCCACCTGTTCGCGAGTGACCTTCATCAACGCCCATCCAGGTCAGAATCGGCACAGTATCGGCCATCAAGTCGCCGGCAGTGCGGAGCGATCACGGTCATCGTGGCGCCTCTCCACTGCCGCCGACCGCCATGGCCGACCCTTCCCGATCCGACCCGATACCGCCCTGGTGGCGCGGCGCGGTGCTCTACCAGGTGTATCTGCGCAGCTACGCAGACAGCGACGGCGACGGCCTCGGCGACTTGCCGGGACTGATCGCCCGGCTCGACCACATCGCCGATCTCGGCGTGGATGGGCTCTGGCTCGGGCCTTTCTACCCGACGCCCGACCGCGATTTCGGCTACGACGTCAGCGACTACCGCGCGGTCGATCCGCGCTTCGGCACCCTGGCCGACTTCGACCGGCTGCTCCGCGAGGCGCATGCCCGCGGGCTCAAGGTCATCATCGACCAGGTCTGGAGCCACACCGCCGCCGAGCATCCGTGGTTCGTCGAGAGCCGCGCCTCGCGCGACAACCCGAAGGCCGACTGGTACGTCTGGGCCGACGCGCGCGCGGACGGCAGCCCGCCGAACAACTGGCAGAGCTGGATGGGCGGGCCGGCATGGCGCTGGGAGCCGCGGCGCGGCAAGTACCACCTGCACAACTTCCTGCCGACGATGCCGGACCTCAACCTGCACCACCCCGAGGTGCAGGCCGCGATCCTGGCGATCGCCGACTTCTGGCTGGCGCGCGGCGTCGACGGCTTCCGGCTCGACACGGCGAACCTCTACTTCCACGACCGCCAGCTCCGCGACAACCCGGCGCTGCCGCCGGAGCGCCGCGGGGCGAGCCCGGTGCTGATGCAGGAGCACCGCTACAACGCCGACCAGCCCGAGACCCTGCCCTTCCTCGAAGCCCTGCGGCGGCGGATGGACGCGCACGGCGCGCGGATGGCGGTCGGCGAGATCGGCGGCGCCGACTGGGACGCGCGGATGGCCGAGTACACCGAGGGCGAGCGGCTCCACACCGCCTACTCCTTCGCCTTCCTCGGCCCGCGGCCGACCCCGCGCCAGATCGCCGAGCGGCTGCAGGTCTGGGCGACCCGCCGCGGCTGGCCGAGCTGGGCGTTTTCCAACCACGACGTGCCGCGGGTGGCGACGCGCTGGTCCGGCCGCCACGGCCGGGCCTTCGACTTCGGGCTGGGCGGTGGCGAGGCCGGCGCGGCGCCGGACGTGCCCAGCGAAACCTGGATGGCCCTGCTGCTGGCGCTGCGCGGCACGGTCTTCGTCTACCAGGGTGAGGAACTCGGGTTGACCGAGGCGGTGGTGCCCTTCGAGCAAATGCAGGACCCCTTCGGCCTCGCGCATTGGCCGCTGGTCAGCGGACGCGACGGCTGCCGCACGCCGATGCCGTGGGCCGCCGATGCCGCGCACGCCGGCTTCAGCACCGCCGAGCCCTGGCTGCCGGTCTGGCCCGCGCACCAGACTCGCGCGGTGGATCGGCAGTCCGCCGAGCCGGGCTCGATGCTCGCGAGCACCCGCCAGCTGATCCGCCTGCGCCAGCAGCACCCGGCGCTGCGTGTCGGCGACCTCGAGGTCCAGGAGGCCGACGACGCGCTGCTGCACCTCGTGCGCCGCGCCGGTGCCTCGGTGGTGCGCGCGGTGTTCAACCTCGGTGCCACGCCGCGAAGGCTGCCGATGCCCGACGCCGACCGCCGTACCGCGTGGTCCGGCGGCGCCCGCCCGACCCCCACCACCCTCGATCTGCCGCCGGGCACCGCCTGGTACGGCCTCGGAGACGCCTGATGGACTGGCTCGACACCCCCGCGACGCTGCGCGAGGCCGACCGCAAGGCCTTTGCCCGCGATGGCCATGTGACCCTGCGCGGTCTGCTGCCCGCCGCGGAACTGGCCGCGGTTGGCCGGGAGATCACCCGGCTGACGCTGGCGCTCAACACCGAGCAGCGCGCGCTGGCCGAACGCGACAGCTACGGCCGCGCCTTCCTGCAGGTGATGAACCTGTGGGCGCAGAGCCCGCTGGTCGGCCGCTTCGTGATGGGCCAGCGGCTGGCCCGCGTCGCCGCCGAGCTGCTCGGCGTCCGCGGCGTGCGGCTGTATCACGACCAGTCGCTGTACAAGGAGCCGGGCGGCGGCCACACCCCGGCGCATGCCGACCAGTTCTACTGGCCGCTGGCCAGCGACCGCACCGTGACCGCGTGGATTCCGCTGCAGGACGTGCCGATGTCGATGGGGCCGCTGGGCTTCTACAGCGGCAGCCAGCGCGTCGCCGCCGGCCGTGATCTGGGCATCTCGGACGCCAGCGAAGCCGACATCCCGGCCCGGATGCTGGCGCTTGGCCACCCCTACGTCTGCGCGCCCTTCGCCCTCGGCGATGTCAGCTTCCACCTGGGCTGGACCTTCCACCGCGCCGAGCCGAACACCTCGGACCGAGCCCGCTCGGTGATGACGGTGATCTACATGGCCGACGATACGCAGCTGCTGGAGACCCTCAACCCGATCCAGCAGAACGACCGCGACCAGTGGTGCCCGGGCGTCGCCCCCGGCGCCGTGGTCGACTCGCCGAAGAACCCGGTGATCTGGTCCGCCGCGTGAAGCCGGTCCGCCTGATCGCGATGGCCACGCTGCAGGGCCTGCCGCCCGGCTCTGCCGGCGCCCGCGACACGCTGGCGGCGCAGCTGGCGATGCTCCCGGCGCACGGCATCGCCGGCGTGCTGGCGTGGTCGCAGTGGCCCGCGATCCGCGCCGCCGGCCTGCAGCCGCATGCGATGGGTCGGCTCGATTCGCCGGGCGACGCGGCCGCATTGGTAGCCGCCCACGTCGACGCGGGCGTGACCAGCACGCTGCACGTCGGCACCGCCTTCGACGACGACGCCCTGCTCGACCGCTACGCCGACGCGATCCTCGACGCTGCGCAGCGCCACCGTCACCCGGTGCTGATCGAGACCCATCGCGCCACCGTGACCCAGGACCCGTGGCGGACGCTGCGCTGGGTCGAGCGCTTTCCCGAGCTGCGCTTCTCGCTCGACGCCTCGCACTGGGTGGTGGGCGGCGAGCTGGATTACGGCGGCGGCTACGCCGAGCGGCTGCCGCGCCTCGACCCGGTGCTGCGTCGCAGCCCGATGCTGCAGGGACGGATTGCCAGCGGCGGCGCCGTGCAGATCGGCGTCGACGACCCCGGCCCGTGGCGAGCGCAGGCCATCGCCCTGTGGACGCGCGCGTTCGCCCTGCGCCGCGCCGAGGCGCCGACCGACGCGATCGCCTTCTGTCCGGAGCTGCTGCCGCACGCCCTCGGGCCGACCAGTTGGTTCGGCTACGCCCCGGTGCGCCGCCGCGCCGACGCCCCGCTGGGCATCGAAGAGACCACCGACCGATTCGCCGACGCGCTGCGGCTGTTCGAGATCGCCGACGCCTGCGCGGCCGCCGCCGCCGATCTTCCGCTGGAACCCCGCCCATGAAACTGCTCATCGCGCTGGGCCTCGGGCTCGGCGCCGTTCTCGCCTCCGCCAGCGACCTCCGCCCCGGCAGCGTCGAGGACGTCGACCCCTTGATCGGCACCCAGGGCACCGGCCATGTGTTTCCGGGCGCGCTGGTGCCCTTCGGCATGGTGCAGCCCGGCCCGGACAACGCCGACGAAGGCTGGAGCTACAGCAGCGGCTACCAGTACGAGGCGCCGCGGATCCTCGGCTTCTCCAATACCCACATCAGCGGCGCCGGGATTCCGGAGCTGGGCGATGTGCTGCTGATGCCGAACGGGGCGCGGCCGTGGACCACGGCGAGCACCGCCTTCGACAGCGGCTACGCCAAATCCAGCGAAGTCGCCCGCCCCGGCTACTACGCCGTGCGGCTGGAGCAGCGCGCGGTCGCCGTCGAGCTGACCGCCACCGAACGCGTCGCCCTGCAGCGCTACACCTTCGAGCGCGGCGGCCGGGTGCAGGTGCTGGTCGACCTGCAGCACCGGCTGCATTTTCAGCCCGGGCCGCGGGTGAGCGCGGCGGACTACACGATGGCCGACAACGGCCTGCGCGCCACCGTGCACTCGGCGAACTGGGTCGAGCGGCAGGCCAGCGTGGCGCTGCGCTTCGACCGGCCGATCGCGGATTGGCAGGCGCTGCCCGCCGGCGAAGGCGAGAAGGCACCGCGGCTGCTGCTGAGTTTCGACCTCGGGGACAGCCGCACGCTGGAGGCCCGCGTCGCGCTGTCCACCGTCGACGAGGCCGGCGCCGCGGCGAACCTCGCGACCGCCGATGATCTGGACTTCGACGCCGCTGTGCAGCAGGCCGGCGCGGCCTGGAACGCGCTGCTGGCGCGCATCGCGATCGACGCGCCGGCCCCGCAGAGGCGGATCTTCTATTCGGCGCTGTATCGCAGCCTGATGCATCCCTCGCAGATCGCCGACGTCGACGGCCGGGTGCGCGGGCCGAAGGGCGAAGTGATCCAGGCACCCGGCGGCGTGTACTACTCGACGCTGAGCCTGTGGGACACCTTCCGCGCCGCGCATCCGCTGTACACGCTGCTGGTGCCGGAACGGGTGCCGGGCTTCGTCTACACCCTGCTCGCCCACGAGGCGCAGATGGGCTACCTGCCGCTGTGGACCGCCTGGGGCCGCGAAACCCACACGATGATCGGCAACCCGGCGCTGCCGGTGATCAGCGACGCGATCGCCAAAGGCTTCCCGGGCATCGACGCCGAGGCCGCGCTGGCCGCGATGCTGCGCAGCAGCACCGCCGAGCGTCCGCAGGCGCCGGCCTGGGCGCAGCGCAGTTGGACCTTGCTGGAGCAGTACGGCTACCTGCCCTACGACCTCGCGCCGGGCGAGTCGGTCAGCAAGACCGCCGAGTACGGCTATGGCGACGCGGCGCTGGCCGAGGTCGCCCGCCATCTCGGCCAGCTCGACGTGGCCGAGCGCTTCGAGCGCCGCGCCGCGTCATGGAAGGCGCTGTACGACCCGGACACCCGGACGCTGCGCGGCCGCGACAGCAAGGGCGCTTGGCGTACGCCCTTCGACCCAGTCGCGGCCACCAGTCCGATGAACAACCCGGGCGACTACACCGAGGCCAACGCCTGGCAGTACACCGCCACGCCGGCGCTGCACGATCCGGCCGGCTTTCGCGACCTGCTCGGCGGCCGCGCCGCGCTGGAGGCGTGGCTGGACACCTTCTTCGCGCTGCCGATGCCCGACCCGAACAAGCACCTCGGCCAGGAAGCGCTGATCGGCCAGTACGCCCACGGCAACGAACCCAGCCACCACATCGCCTGGCTGTACGCCTGGACCGACGCGCCGGCCAAGGGCGAGCGTCACCTCGCCGACATCGCCCGGCGCTTCTACCGCGATGCACCCGACGGCATCGTCGGCAACGACGACGCCGGCCAGATGAGCGCGTGGTACGTGCTGGCCGCACTCGGCCTGTATCCCAGCCGCCCCGGCCACGCCGAATGGACGCTGGGCGCGCCGCTGCTGGCCCAGGCCCGCATCGACGCGGGCGCCGGTGGCCCGGCCTTCGCGATCCTCGCCGCGCCGATCGACGGGCCGCGCATCGACGGCCAGGCCGTGCCGCGCACCGGCGTGCCCGACGCGCGCCTGCGCCATGCGCGCACGCTGGAACTGCCCGACCGGAATCTGCCGCGATGAGCCGCCGCCATGCGTGAGTCGCAGCGCCGGCTGTCCACCGGCTTCCTGATCCTGCTCGGCCTGCCGACCGCGGCGATCGGCTTCTGTCTGTCGTCGGCGGTGGCCTCGACGACCTGGCTGCTCAGCACACGCTACGACCTGCACCTGGAGAACATCGCGCTGATCTGGCTGATGGGGCCGCTGATGGGCCTCCTGGTGCAGCCGCTGGTCGGCTGGCTCAGTGATCGCACCTGGTGGCTGGGCGGTCGGCGCCGTCCCTACCTGATCGCCGGCGGCACGGCGGGCGCGCTCGGCACCTACGCCCTGCTGCATCTGGACACGCTGGCCGCGCTCACCGGCCTCGGCCTGCTGACCGTGGCGGTGATCGTGGTGCTGGTCAACGACCTCGCCACCAACGTGACCTTCAATCCGGCGCGCTCGCTGGTCGCCGACCTGACGCCAGAAGGCCCGCACCGCACCCGCGGCTACGCCTGGATGCAGGTGGTCTCGGGCGTGTTCGGCATCAGCGCCTATCTGGTGTCAATCGTGTTCGGCAACACCGTGCTGCTGCTGACCACGGTGGCCGTCACCTTTCTGCTGACCGTGGTCCCGGCCTTCCTGCTTGCCGAGTCGCCGAGCAGCGCCACCCCCGCAACGTCCGCCGCGACCGAGGCAGCGGGCCAGGGCGAGGTCGCGACCTTCCGCAGCCTGTGGCCGATGGCCGGTTTCGCGCTCTTCGGCATCTACGTCGCAGTCGACCGCGCGCTATTCGA
>Ga0075154_10002012_pt1 | contig 13702 bp, 13 predicted proteins | sample JI71714BDNA_FD_70965 | JGI IMG/M metagenome (GOLD analysis project Ga0075154, IMG submission 70965) | Wastewater effluent complex algal communities from Wisconsin, to seasonally profile nutrient transformation and Carbon sequestration -... | ecosystem: Engineered > WWTP > Effluent > Algae... | reverse complement strand
GGCCAGTATACCGCCTGATTTTTTTCGGCCAACGCCGGATATAACTCGACAAACTGCTTGGTATATCGTGGGCCATAATTCGGTGGGATCCGTATCTGCATGAGGATAGGTGTTGCTTGATGCTTTTTAATTATGTCGATCATTTGTTGCAAATTGTCGTTAATTTTAGCAACAGGGAATCCTCTTAAACCATCATTCCCTCCTAATTCAATCAAAACTGCCTGCGGTTGATGTTTAGTCATTAATTCAGGTAATCTGGCTAAACCACCTGCAGTGGTCTCGCCGCTGATGCTGGCGTTAATTAATGTCCAAGAGGACTGATTTTTCTGAAGTTGTTGTTGCAAAAGATGAACCCAGCCTTGCTGTTGTTGCATCCCATAGCCGGCGCTTAAACTGTCGCCAAGAATTAGTAATTTTTGTGTCGCGGCCTGTAATGACAGGCTCAAGAATAACATTAAAATGGTGAAGCAAAATCTCATGTCATTTACACCAGAAATTTATATCCAGGCCAAAGCGCTGACCAAACAAGTTCAGTTGACGGATTCAACTCTGACTATCCTGCAGCATATTGATTTGACAATCAACCGGGGGGACAGTGTGGCTATTGTTGGCGCTTCAGGCTCAGGCAAATCAACCTTGCTGGGTATTTTGGCTGGCCTCGATACGGCAAGTAGTGGTGAAGTGTATCTGGCTGGACAGCCGTTACATCAGTTGGATGATGATCAACGTGCAGAACTTCGTGCCCGTCAGGTCGGTTTTGTTTTTCAGTCCTTTTTGTTGCTACCAAGTTTATCCGCGCTGGAAAATGTCACGCTACCTGCTGAACTAGCAGGGATTAAAAATGCGACCGAACGTGGCCGAGAGTTACTCGCTTTAGTGGGGTTAACTGAACGCGCTGATTTCTATCCCAGTCAAATGTCTGGGGGTGAGCAGCAACGAGTCGCCATCGCACGAGCTTTTATCACCAAGCCCGCTATTTTATTTGCGGATGAACCTTCAGCCAATCTTGATGAAGCGACGGGTGCCAAAATTGAAGATTTGCTCTTTGAACTGAATGCTCAACAAGGGACGACATTGGTGCTGGTGACTCACAACCCAGCGCTTGCTAAGCGTTGTGCCAAGCAAGCGACAATGCAAGCCGGACAGTTAAAAATGGCTACAGCGGAGGTGACCAGTGTGGCCTAATGTTGCCTGGCGCCTGTTCTGGCGTGAATTAAAACGCGGTGAGTTGTGGGTCATTGCCTTTGCTTTGTGTTTGGCGGTGTTTACGGTTGTTAGTTTGAGTGGTATCACCGAAAGTGTTCGTTCTGCGCTTGCGCAGCGCAGTGCTAATTTTATCGCCGCAGACAAAATTTTAAGGTCAAGCCTGCCCTTTAACGAAGCTATTTTTGAAAAGGCTTCGGCACTTGGTTTGACCTCCGCTAAACAAATGCAGTTTAGTACCATGGTGTTTGCTGGCGAACAAATGCAGCTGGTAAGCGTAAAAGCAGTATCGAACAGTTATCCGTTACGCGGAAGTTTGATTTTGCGGCAAACTGAAGCTGTCGATTCTTCTGTGGTGCCTGAATTCAATCCAGGCGAAGTTTTCCTCGAACCACGCTTGCTACAGCTATTGCAAATCAAAACTGGCGATATGGTTGAAGTGGGGGTCAGTCAATTAAAGGTCGCAGGTGTGATTGCGGAAGAGCCTGATGCTCCGCTGAGTGTATTTGGGAATGCGCCACGCTTACTGATGCATGTAGACGATGTGGCAGCAACCCAAGTTGTCCAACCAGGAAGTCGGATTAGCTATCGTTATCAGTTTGCAGGGGCCGATGCGGTGCTGACTCGGCTAGAAACTGAAGTAAAACCATTATTAACCCTGCACGATCGTTGGCAAAAGCTTGACCGAGAATCTGCGGTGGGTTCGGCATTGGATCGCGCCGAAAAGTTTTTGTTGTTAGCCGGCTTGCTGGGCATCGTGCTTGCAGCTTGTGCCGCAGCGGTTGCTGCCAGCCAATATAGTCAGCGTCACGCCATGTCTGTGGCAGTGATTAAAGCTTTAGGCGTGACCACTGCAACGGCCCGAAAAATTTATGCCAGTCATCTAACACTCGTCACTTTGCTGAGTGTCAGTATTGGGCTTGGCTTAGGCCAATTTGCCAGTAGCAGTGCTCAATGGGCGATTGTGAAATGGCTTGGAGACTATCAAACAGAATTTAGTAGTAGACCATTATGGCTTGGTCTGTTGACTGCAGTCATTTGTGCTGGTTTATTTTCTGCAAGGCCAATCTGGCGTTTAGCCGCAGTGCCCGCTTTGAATGTGTTACGGCAACGCCAGCAGGAATGGTCTTTCGACTTTTGGCATCTCGCAACAGGCGCAGTCGCTGTTTGGTTGTTGATGTGGTTGTTTAGCGGTGATTTATGGTTATCGGCGTGGTTATTTCTATTGTGTGTGGTATTTGCCGCATTGTTACTAGGCATGGCAGCGCTGATTGTCAAAGTTGCCAAACCAATGGCTGCGGGGCAGAGCAGTGCCTTAAGATTGGCTTTAGCCAATTTACGTCGGCGGTTATGGCCAAATAGTTTTCAGCTGATTACTTTTAGCTTGGCGTTGTTTTTAACCTTATTATTGTATTTTTTGCGTGCAGAGCTGATAGGGCAATGGCAACAACAAGTGCCGCAAGGGGCTGCAAACCAATTTTTGGTGAATATTACCGAGACAGAAAAACCAGAAATCACTGAATTGCTGGTGAAAAATCAATTAACGGTGGGTAATTTTTACCCAATGATTTCCGGTCGGGTACTCAGTGTAAATAACGAGGCCTTGTCTGATCCAGATGCGAACAATAATGCCAGTGTGGATCGTGATACCGCTGAGCGCAAAAAAGGCGAGCAGCAGGCTGATGAAGCGGCAACAGCCAATAATTCAGGTGAAGATAACGCAGAGCGCCGTCGTGGCATTGGTCGTGAACTTAATCTGACTTGGCTTTCGCAAATGCCTGATAATAACGAAGTGGTTAAAGGCCAATGGTTTGTAGACGGTGGCAAGGCCGAAGTGTCGGTTGAAGTCGAAATGGCCGAAAGATTAGACTTAGCGATTGGTGATACGATTGGGTTCTCAGTCGGCGGTCAACAATTTAGTGCAAAAGTCAGTAGTTTTAGAAAGGTGGACTGGAATAGTTTGCAGCCAAATTTCTTTATGATTTTGTCACCAGATTTAATGGCGAATTTCCCTGCAACTTACTTAACCGCTTTTTATCTGCCCCCAACGCAGCAACCTTTACTGAATCAGTTGGCAAGACAATTTCCAACGATTTCAGTGTTGTCTGTTGATAATATTCTAAAGCAAATCAACGATATTATTTCGCAGGTATCATTAGCTCTGACGGTGATCTTGGCGCTGGTCTTTGCCGCGGCAGTCTTAGTATTGGTGGCACAAGTACAAGCAACTTTAGAGCAGCGTCAACAAGAGTTAGCTATTTTGCGCACACTGGGCGCAAAAACGGTTTTCTTGCGCCGAGCAGTGTTAGCTGAATTTGCCGCCCTTGGCTTGATGGCGGGCGTATTTGCCACGGTATTGGCGGAAGTTCTGCTGGCAATCTTGCAAGTAAGACTGTTTGATCTGCCATTTTCGCTGCATTGGAATTTATGGTGGATTGGCCCAGGTCTTGGCGTGGTATTAATCACCGGTCTTGGATTTTTATTATTGCGAAAGTTACTGATCCTCGATGCACCGACCTTATTAAGGCGGGCGTTGCAATAGTTATCTGAGGGATTTCATTACTGCACAGGTTTATTGTTAAGCCTGTGCAGTGAGGTTTATAGCTTTAGATCTTGTAATGCCGCTCGAAATTGGCTGAATTTGAAATGAAAACCGCTGTCGAGTAAACGCTGCGGATAAACATTTTGTCCAAAAAGTAATAAATCAGACATTTCACCAAACAAAAGCTTTAATACAAATGCTGGCATCGGTAACAATGCTGGTCTTCCTAGACGTTCCGCTAAAATTTTTGTCCATTGTTTATTACTCACAGCCATTGGCGCGGTTGCATTAAAGATACCCTCTAACGAGGGTTGTTTTGATAAAAAGTCAATAATGGCGACTAAATCATCGAGATGGATCCAAGACATATATTGCTCACCATTCCCGATGATCCCGCCAAGACCTAACTTGAAGGGCGGTAACATTTTCTTTAAAGCGCCGCCATTTGCCGCCAGTACAATACCTATCCGCAGGATACAGACACGAGTGTGTTCTGAGCGGGCTCGATTTGCCAAATTCTCCCAACGAGCACAAATGTCATGGCTAAATTCAGGGTAATAAGATTGATAACTTTCATCGATGGCACCGGCATCCTGACGACCATAAAAGCCGATTGCTGAGGCATTGATCAAGGTATGGGGCGGCGTTGTGGCTTGTTGGATTAAAGCCACCAACTCTTCAGTTAATTGCCAGCGACTTTGGCAGATCCGATCTTTTTGTGATTGACTCCAACGCTTATTGGCAATCGGCTCGCCAGCAAGATTCACCACCAGTTCTATTTGGTTAAAATCAACGTTTGAAAGGGAATCGACCACATGAACTGTGGAACCAAATTGTTGTTGTACCTTGCGTGCAGAGCGACTAAGGATCGTCAGCTGATGTTGATTCTGCCACAAACTGACTAAGGCTGAACCCACTAAACCACTAGCGCCGGTTATTAAAATTCGCATGCATTCACCCCAATGATGGCCGTGTCATGATGCCAACACTCTCGAATTTAAGTGATTGACCTGAAAAGGTTCAGGTCAATTATAGACTCTGGTACTCCATAGCAGCAGGATTTGCAGAGTAACATAGCGTCATTTTGCTGTTTTATTGACTGAAAGGCTCAGAGAAACTGAATCTGCAAAACGTAAAGCATAAGGTTTATCAATTTCTACTGCGGCATATTGCACTGAAGGATGTGCTGCAGCAATCGCCAGTACATCAGCGGTTAATTTCTCTAGTAAAGAAAACCGATTATTTTCAACTAAGGCAATAATATCTTTGGTAATGGTTCGATAATTCAGAGCTTTGCTCATATCATCGCTATCTGCGGCCTGAGTTGCACTGTATTCGATGGTGGCGTTAATAATGACATCTTGTTTATTGTTGATTTCTTCATCTTTAATGCCAATAAAGGTACGTAAACGTAAATTTTTAATTCGGATCACTGCATTGTTTAAAGTCATGTTATTTCCTGAAGTCGAGCAGGCTATCGCCTAGGGAGTAAATTTAAAATTCGAAATAAGTTACGAGGATAAAGCGCATTAAGATCAATGGCTGCGCCTAGGCATCACTTTTAACAGCAAATATTCTGATTCGATTTTATTTATCAGTATATTTATACGATTATCAACAATTCAGCGATATGGCTCGTACCGTTTAGTACTTAATTTTACTCAATAAATCGGACTGGAGCTTTAGTTGCTCAATCATACACTCTTTATAAACGCTGGCACCTGCCTGACTATCCGGGATCAGGGCTAGATATTGCCAGCGGCAGTGGTCAGTACGAAATTGCTTAAAATGATTACGGGAGCGGGTAAAAACTTTTAATGGGTCATCACGACCTGTTTTCTGAGCCATTTCCTGTAACTGAAAGAGATGTCCATTTTCAAATGTAACTAACTCACGTTCAGCTTGTTCTAATGCAGCATCCAAGCATCTTGAATATTCAAGTTGTGATTGATCATTGGGCGAACAGGTCGTCGCGGCAAACAGCTGAAAACTGCCCAGTAGGGCAACAACAAAAAATACTCGTTTCATATAGTTCCGCAGTCAAATGATGAGGATTGAAGCTCGGTTTAAGACTAATTTTAATATTGATGATCAGGAAATCGCAAACGAAAACAAGCGCCACCAAGATTACTTCGCGCTATCTCGATTTCGCCTGAGTATGACAGACAAAGTTCATGCACAATAGACAAACCTACACCGTGACCTTCTTTGTAGGTATCAAGTCGGGTTCCTCGATGTAGTAATTCGCTGGTCTTGTCGGCGGGTACCCCAGGGCCATCATCTTCAACACTAATACTCAGCGGCCGTAATGCGATTGTCAGGGCCACTTGTTTATCACAGGCTTTAAAGGCGTTATCGAGCAAATTACCCAGCATTTCCATTAAATCGGTTTCGTCCCCTCTAAACATCGCGTTTGGAGGGCAGTCCAAAGTTAATACTACCTGCTTATGACGATAAATCTTCTGTAACGCACTTTGTAATTGACCAATAATCGGGGAGATTGGAATTTGCTTTTGCCAAACGTCTTGGCCTGAACTACTTGCTCTTTTGAGCTGATGTTCAATCATGGCGGTGATCCGATCAATTTGCTCACGCAGTTCTGGTTGTTGCGCCAAAGGTGATGTATTTAAAACCGCAACTGGAGTTTTTAACGCGTGCGCCAAATCACTTAAATGATGACGATAACGTTGTTTTTGTCGGTTTTGACTCGCAAGTAATAAATTGACGTCTTCTTTAAGTGTGGTCAACTCAGCTGGATAACTGCCATTTAGTTGCTGTTGTTGACCACTTTCTACCTGTCTGATCTCATGATCGAGAGCCGACAAGGGTTGAGTGGTCCAATAGTAGGCTAATAACATGACGAGCATCAGTACAGCAGCAATCCCGATAAACCAGCGCATCAGTGTCTTGCGAAAAGCTTTTGCAGGCAGATCAAGCAGTTTTTCATCCTGTACGATGTGGATGGTCAGCGGCATACTCCGTTCACCCATATCAAACAACAAGGCAAAAGACAGGGTCCAATAAACGGAACCATCTTGCTCTTGGGACACGAACTCGTGCTTGCCGGGCAACATTTCATGTTGAGGTGGGATAAAATTTTGATTCAGCGATGAGTCGGATTGCCACATTAATTTATCGCCACTGACGATAAAAGCACTGGTTCCAGAATCAGGACGCAGGAAGTCCGCAGGAAGAATACTGTTGTTGATTTCTACGATATCGTTTTTTGAGGTTAATTCAGATAAAAACGAATACAAATGCACTTCTAATTTTTGTTCGGTACTGGTGAGCAACTGGGCAAAAAAAGCGCGTTCTATTGCCAGAAAACAGACTGGCAATAGAAATAACATCAGTACCAGGCTAATGACCGCCTGACGCACTTTGAGCGATAACATCATTAATTAACGGCCAAATTGAAGCGATATCCACGACCGCGCAGCGTTTCAATCGGTTTAAGTTCGCCATCCGGATCTAATTTTTTCCGCAGTCGCAGTACAAAAACCTCAATAACATTGCTATCAAGATCAAAGTCTTGGTCATAAATGTGTTCGGTCAATTCAGTTTTAGAGATCACTTTAGTTGGGTTCAGCATAAAGTACTCAAGCACTTTATATTCATAGGCAGTGAGAGGCACTTCCTGTTCACCACACCAAACTTGCTGAGTTCGACTATTTAAACTGACAGGGCCCGCGACAAGCGTTGGATCCGGTTGACCTGCGGCTCGACGAATAAGAGCGTTGCATCTTGCCATCAATTCTTCGACATGGAATGGTTTCGTCAGATAATCGTCAGCACCAGCATCAAGCCCCTGAACTTTTTCTTGCCAACTGCCGCGCGCAGTTAAAATGATAATTGGAGTTTTTATATCCTGTTGTCTGGCTTTGCGAATAAGCGACAGACCATCCAATTTTGGTAAACCAATATCAATGATTGCCAAGTCATATGGATATTCACTAATTTTAAAAAAACCATCAGTACCATCATGCGATAAATCAACACTGAACTGTTGTTGTAAAAGATGGTTTTTAATCTGTTCTGCTAAAAGTACTTCATCCTCAACCACTAATACCCGCATGTGCATTCCTTATGATGTTCGCCGCTGTGAAGGGCGTAAAAACTGAAGCCAGCCAATTGATGGTATTGTTGAAGGCTGGCAACCAGATTGACTAGCGTTTGTGATTCGGTTCAACATAAACCGGCATTTGTGGTCCCGGATCTCGATCCATCAGTGCCGTATACTCACGACCATTAAGTTGATAGGTTACCTGATAACCATCAATCACGCTTTGATATTCAACTTCAGTTCCTGATTGATAGCACACTGTTTCATGGTGCATCACGTCGGTGCCATTTTTCTGTCCAACATCATTGCCAATCGCCCCCCCAATGACAGCTCCGGCGGCAGTACCCAGACCACGATTGGAACTATTCCGGGCGATAGTATTCCCTAAAACCCCTCCCACGATCGCACCGACGATGGTTGGTGCCGCAGAATCGGCATGACGTTTTACTTGCTGACGCTCTTCACAGACAGTTCTGGGCTTATGGATTTCAATGGTGCGATAGACCGGCTGTGTTTGCGTGACAGTCGCCATTTGATAGTTCTGACGATTGTGCTTTGAATAGCTGGTGCAGGCGGTCATTAAAGGTAATAACAAAACCAGATATTTCATCATGAATACTCCTCATAGATATTTTTCTGACCTTAACACTGAAAAACTTAATTACAGCTGAATCTAAATATTGGTTTTATACAGAATAAAAAAGTATATAAAAAGTTAATTAATGATTAACGGGTGGTCTAAATTAAATAACAGTTTGTTGAACTTTGGCAGTCACCAGTTCCAAACGATGCAGCGCTTTGTAACTCGGCGCGTATTTTAATCATGAAAATGCTTACAAGGAAAGTCAGATGAACATGAAAACTCTATGGGGCAGCGTCTTGTTGACCCTCAGTGCGGTAATGCTAAATCCGGTGATTGCAGCGACAACGCCTGTTGCTGCAAAGGTGAACCCGGCTATGGCTAAACAGAGTGAAAAATTAAGTATTAACAAAGCCACTGCCGAGCAGTTGGTGGCAATTCCTGGGATCGGTCAAAAAAAGGCTGAGTCAATACTCGCTTATATTAAGGCGAATGGTCCGATTAAAGACCAAAAACAACTCACTGAAGTGAAGGGGATTGGCGAGAAGTTGGCGACGAAAATCGCTGAATTTGTCAGTTTCTAAGATCTATGTTGCTGTGTTGCCTTCATCCTATGGGGGGCCGAATGCTAACAGCAATAAAATCCTTCATCGTAAAAACGTGATCAAAGGATTTGTGACAGCCTGCACTGTCACAAATCCGATGGGCTGTTAAAGCCAAAACGCTGCGATAAATTAAATATTTTTTCCACAATGGACGAGTCTTTCAAAATTGTAAACACTTGAATGCAGGCTAACTTTCACCTAGTGCACGCATTTGTTCATTCGCCCATTGCACAGCCTCATGATAAGCATCAGGTAATACTTTGGCGTCAAGCCCAAGCTTATCAATTGCAACATTTGCGGCTTGCCACATCGCTTGCTCGTAACATTTCACCAACCCCAAATATTCAGCCAGTAATCCTTCATTATCGATCAAAGCATCTTTTATATCTTTGGATAATGGTAACTTACTCATCACTGAGGTCATGGGTTCATCAAGGATGGCATCCATTAATGACATCATGCCGGTTAAGAAAGCCTTCGCGATATCGGTCTTACGATGCATTGTGGCAATGCCTTCGGCGAATTTGGCTCTGGTCATTGCTAGACGCATCAACTCAGCAGGTTTTTCGCTGCTGACTTGTGCAGTAAACAACACTGACAAAAATTTCTTTAATTCTAATTGACCGAGAACCACCAAAGCTTGTTTGATTGTCTCTATTTCAGAACGGCGTTTAAACACTGCTGAATTCGAATAGCGCAATAATTTGTAAGACAGATTGACGTCACGTTCGAAAATACTGGTAATTTTTGCGAGATCCATTTCCGCTTTTGAAGTTTCATATAACAATTCAGCCAGCGTCATCTGGGCGGGTGATAGCGCCTTACTTTGTAACATTTCTGGTTTAGAGAAAAAGTAGCCTTGGAAATAACTAAAACCCATCCCCATGGCTAACTGAAACTCTTCGATCGTTTCGACCTTTTCAGCAAGTAATTTGATATTGGGGAAACCCGAAGTGGCTTGGATCACTTCCTGAATCACTTCATGAGTCGTATTGCGAAAATCGATTTTGATAATATCAATATAGGGGTAGAAATGTCGCCATACCGGTTGATGAATGTAATCATCTAGCGCGATGAGATAACCTTGCTCCTTCAGTGCTTGACACTCTGCTAGTAATCTTTTGCCTGGTTGCACCGTTTCAAGAATTTCTACCACCACCTGTTCTTTGGGTAACATCGATGGATATTTTTTGAGTAAAGTCTCAAGCGTGAAATTGATAAAACCCAGTTTGTCTCCCAGAAAATCATCCAAACCAAAGTTAAACTGGCTACCGGCGATCATCCTAGACGTTGCTTCATCGCCATCAATGTCCGGAAATACATTTTCTAAACCATCACGAAATAAAAGTTCATAAGCAAACAAATTTTTGTCACGATCCAGAATGGGCTGACGGGCGGCATAAAAGTACATACAGACAACAATTCCTTAGAAGCACTCTGCCAAGCAATGTAGCAAAGAAAATGTCGATGAGGGAACTAAAATTTCGAGCCAGCGGCATTTTTAGAGGTAGACGGCGGGATCTAGCGACTAGACCCCGGCGCCTATTGGTTTAATGCAACTGTTTCATTTCCAAAAGCATCTGATCAAATTGCTTGGTCACCCCAGAATTTGGTGCCGCAGTCAGTCGACTGACCAACACAATCGCGACTGCTGAAGCAATAACCCCAGGGACCATCGCGTAAAGCCATTGATCTAAAGGTTGGCCATCCATGGTGAATGGACCGTAGATCCAAAGAAGTACAGTGATGGCTCCGGTACACATCCCGGCTAACGCGCCCCATTGGTTCATGCGGCGCCAGTAAAGACTGATTAATACCAAGGGACCAAAGGCGGCACCAAAGCCTGCCCAAGCATTACTGACCAGGCCAAGAATAGAGCTGCTACGATCCAGTGCAATCAAAATGGCGATTACAGCGACCACAAACACAGAAATGCGTCCCATCGATACTAAATGAGCATCGGTCGCTGTTTTATTAAAGAAGGTTTTGTAAAAATCTTGAACCAGGGCACTGGACGTGACTAAAAGCTGGCTAGAGATGGTGCTCATGACTGCGGCTAACAGTGCGGCAAGCAAAAATCCACCAATGAACGGATGGAACAATGCTTGAGACATCACGATAAAAATGGTTTCTGGATCCTTTAAACTTCCGCCAGTCTGCTGGATATAAGCAATGCCAATAAAGCCGGTTGCCACAGCGCCTAATAAAGAGATAATCATCCAAGACATACCAATACGGCGGGCAACCGGGAAGTCTTTGACTGAGCGGATCGCCATAAAGCGGACAATAATGTGTGGCTGACCAAAATAGCCCAAACCCCAAGCCATCAGTGACACAATCCCCATGGCACTGGTGCCGGTAAAAATATCCAAATGGTTTGGATTAATTTCTGCAACGATATCAATCACTGGCGTGATACCGCCGACCATATCCAGTGCAACAACCGGCACTAGCACTAAGGCCAAAAACATAATGATGCCTTGCACAAAGTCAGTCATGCTAACCGCGAGAAAACCACCGAGTAGGGTATAAGCAATCACCACTCCCGCAGTAAAAATTAAACCAATTAGATAATCCATTCCGAATACGGATTCAAATAACTTACCGCCGGCGACAACCCCTGATGCGGTATATAAAGTAAAAAACACCACAATAACCAGCGCAGAAATCAGTCTTAGCATCCGTGTATGGTCATCAAATCGATGTTCTAAGTAATCTGGTAAGGTAATCGAATCTTTCGCCAGTTCGGTAAAAACCCGAAATCTTGGAGCCAACATTAAATAGTTCAGCCATGCACCAATAACAAGACCCACGGCCATCCAGATTTGCGAAATACCCATCAAATACAAAGCGCCTGGCAAACCCATTAATAACCAACCGCTCATATCTGAAGCTCCGGCTGATAATGCGGTGACACCGGGACCGAGTTTGCGCCCTCCCAACATATATTCAGATAAATTAGAGCTCGATTGGCGGTAGGCATACCCGCCGATGGCGAGCATTGCAATAAAATAAATTAACAGCGCAAGAATAGTTCCCGTTTCCAAGTTGCTGACCTCATAGGGTTATATTGTTATGGTTATTGTCATCAACTAGGCGCCTGATGTTGCATCAGATGCGGATATCATCGCAATAGGTACAAAGTGGAAAGCACAATAGATGACGGCGCAACATGCTAACAAGCACTGGCTTGTAGAGCCAGTGCTTTTCTATGGTTCGCCTGACAGATGCTACCAGTGGTGGTTAGATCTGAAATTGCAATTGTTGATATAAGCGACTGGCCATTGGTGCTAAGGTCTGTTGCAGACCCGCAACTAACACCACATCCGCTTTTTCTAGTTGCATGCTTCGGCCATGGAACAATGAGTCGCTAAAATCATCGGTGTTGGGTAGACCATGATTCTTTGGCAGGATAAATACAGTGACCGGTCCTTGTTCTGTATTAAAAATCAGATGCAGTGAACGTGTTCCCTGAAAGTTACAAAATCTGGCATAACGAATAGTGCCAGGCCATGTGGTTAATTTACCGCCAAAATCACTCAGTAATTGGTTGACTTGTTCGAGGTTGACGCTGGCATTTTCATTTTCGAGCATCTCAGCCTCATGATAGACATGAGCCAGCGCATGGCCACCAAGGTCGTGATGCCACGGATAGATCTGATCCCGAAAATGCACTAAGCCCGCGACCAACATCACACTTGCAGCCATCCCTAACCACCAGCGTTGTTGCCGAATCTTTTTATGTTGAAGCAAGCTCTGACCCAATAATAATTTATCTGCTAAATCAGGCGGTACCGGCACTGATAAACTCGCTTTGATTTGTTGATCAAGTAATAACAAATCTTGCTGCAATTGTTGTTTAGCGGGATCAAGGGTCAGCTCTAGGCTCATGTCTTCATCCCGAGCCGCTGGATCACTCAGTAGACGGCGGCGAAATTCTAATTCATCCATGCTGGCTGGCTCCTGTGGCAGGGGATTGAAGGATCAGTTCACGTAGTTGATGGCGTGCCCGAAAAAGCCGGGTGTTGACCGTATTTAAATTAAGCTCAAGACTTTGTGCTATTTCATCACCGGTCATCCCAAATAACACTTGCAACACTAAAGGCTCCCGGTATTCTTCAGGTAATTTTGTGATATATCGATGTAATTGCTGATTTTCATATGTTTGTTCTGGCCCGAAACTCTGTTCATCCTCCAGCCAATCTTGTTCGACATCTTGATAATCAAATTGTTTACGTTCAAATCTTCGCGCATTTTCTCGACGCAAAATGGTAATCAGCCAACCTTTTGCCGCTGATGCTTCCTGCAGACTGTCTAGGCTTTTCCAAGCCCGTAAAAAAGTTTCCTGGACTAAATCCTCTGCGACAGAGCGGTGATGGCATAACCAATACGCGTACCTGAATAAATCGGCATGAAAGGCACGCACCAATGCTTCATATCGAATTTGTTTATTGCTCATCTGCGTCCAACATAAAGAACAGTCTGTATCAATTCATAGACCGGCCTAAGCCTAGATTATGTTCAGAGATTATAAAAATTTTTGACGCGTTGACATATCACTTCACACAAAGGACCTGAATGGCCAATCACTGTCGGCTACTCAGGCGCTTAAAAGTTGATGTTCAAGCCTTATTTAGGATAAAAAGGTTTTAATAAGTTTGGACTTTCTACTTGCTGTAAATGTTTGAATTTTGCCCAAGCTTCAAATA
>Ga0075154_10002008_pt1 | contig 13720 bp, 4 predicted proteins | sample JI71714BDNA_FD_70965 | JGI IMG/M metagenome (GOLD analysis project Ga0075154, IMG submission 70965) | Wastewater effluent complex algal communities from Wisconsin, to seasonally profile nutrient transformation and Carbon sequestration -... | ecosystem: Engineered > WWTP > Effluent > Algae... | reverse complement strand
TATTGTCAAGGGAAAAGCTACTAATACGAAATTGAAACCAACGATAGTTGCTAGGCGTACATCTGTGTCTTTTCGAAGAGCAGTTACTATTACTAGCCTTGGGTATACTTTATGCAAGAAGGACGCTGGCATGCGCGTATATTACAGTACTGACACAAGAAGTAACTCTAAGAGTACTTCGGGGGATCAACGAAACGGTTCATTAGTTCCGATAGGAAATGAATCAAATGGCGAGGCCAATAAAAAAAACAAAGACTCAATTTTTTTTTCTGTTTGTAGTGTCGACAGTCTTAAATCAGCCTACTCTCAGATTAAATCAAATCCAGGGATGTTAACCCCAGGTAACGCAAAAGAAACTTTGCAAAATATAAGTGAAGAATGGTTTACTCGAACTAGTAAATTACTTCTTACACACAAATATGATTTTGGTCTAAAAAAAAGAATTCATATTTCAAAACCAGGTCAATCTGAAGAAACAAGACCGATTTCTATTTCTAATCCTAGAAACAAAATTATTGAAAGATCCATTCTAAATTATTTAGAACCTTTAATGGAAGGTATTTATACTTGGGAATCTATTTCATCAAAAGAATTGTCTAAATTAAAAAATGATAAACAAAATAAAAAGGGATATGAGTATAAACAAAATAAAAAAGGCAATTTCAAAAAACGGTGGGTAAATAAAACAGTTTTTTCTAATCATAGTTTTGGTTTTAGACCTAATAAAGGAACACATGACGCGATTAAAACTATCAAATTTTGGCCAAAAAATACTGTTTGGTTTATTGATTATGATATTAGAAAAGCTTTCGATAATGTTAATAAAAATAGATTACTTAGTCTTTTGACTAAACATTTTAATGATCCTAATTTAAATATTTTAATAAGTACAATGTTAAAATGTGGTGTAATTGAAGATCATAAAGTTTTCTTTGAAAAGTTAGGAGTTCCACAAGGTTCAGTTTTATCGCCTTTTTTATTTAATATTTATATGCATGAGTTTGATAAGTTTATGGAATCTTTAATTAAACAAAATCAAATCTTTGAAAGTTCAGATACTGCATCGATAGCTGCGAAAGAATATGATAAAATATTTAAAGAATTTCATGCTTCTAAAGCACATCTTGTTTTAAAAAAATATGGAAGTCCAGAGGCTGTTCGACAAGCATTAATTCAAAAAAAAAAGGAGCATTATAAAAAATATCATAGAGCATTAGGTACTAACATGAAAACAAGAAATATATTATATGCTCGATATGCTGATGACTTTTTGATTGGAATAGTTGGTCCGAAAAAATTTGCAATTCAAATTAGAAATGAAATCAATGGTTTTATTAAAAGCAACTTGCATTTACAAATAAAAAAAGATGAAATTATTAATAGAAATGAAAGATCTATACTATTTTTAGGTTTTTTAATAAAACTTCCTACAGTTCGTCAAAAAACAAGAATAATACCAGCTAAAAAAGAAGCAATTCTAAGATATAAAAGAAGATCTATCGCCAGAATGTCTAAGGTAGATATCAGAATTGCTAAAAGTCTTAGAATCGCTTTAATAAAATCTATTAGCCAAGCGGCAGCTTTTCAAATAAAACCAGGTGAAACAATTGGTAAAAAAAATATTGATATTTTGGCTAAACGGATAGTTTCTGAAATTGATTTTAACCAATTACCTGCAAAAGCCAAAAGTCTCTTTTTAAATATTAAGTACTTGAAACAGGAACTCAATAAATTAGATAATAGAAACATTCAAGAATTAATTGATACATTTGAAGCATTGCCGTTTCCTGATTCAAAAAAATGTGAACCTGTAGTTAGTATAGAATTATTAAAATTAAAAAATCAATTTTTGGAAGGACTAAGAAAAATTCAAAATGAATTAGATGAATCTATTTATCAAAAAAAACGAAAACTTTTTTTGGATAGACGAAAAGCTGCAATAGAAAATCAAAAAAAAGGCCCACGAATAGTCAAAAAAGAAGATTGGAAAGACATCTCTATTGAAAAAACAATTCGATTAGCTGATGCGTTAACTGATGCTAAATTAACTACAGACGTTCCAAGATTAATTTCTATTCACGCACCTATTATTGATATTATTAATAAATTACGAGTAAAAGGCTTTTTTCATCCAACTAAGTCTCGTTGTAGTTCTAATAGATTTTTAGCTCATCTTGAAAACCACGAAATTGTAAAATGTTACTCGCAAATTATTCATACCTTACTTAATTACTACGCTCCAGTGGACAACTTTTCAAGTATAAAAGGTATAGTTTTTCAGTTGAAACAAGGTTGTGTTTATTCAATTGCTCATAAACATAATAAGAACAAGTCTTGGGTTTATTTAGAATACGGTCAAAATTGCACTATTTTGGATGGAGATCAAAAACTTCTAGCAGAACTTCCAAGTGAGAACTTTATAAGTCAAAAATCTACAAAATACCCTAAATCGTCTTCTAAAAATAGTATCGGTTTAGAATTAGATGAAATTCTGAGAAAGTATAGTTTTAGACTATATAAGTCTAAGGCTATTTTATCAGAGTGCGCTGTAGAAGGTTGTATTAATTCAGATATTGAAATCCATCATATTCAAAAGCTTCATCGTAAAAAAGAAAAGGATGGTCAAATATCTGTTCTTGATCTCAAAGGTAATCGAGTAAAAGGAATTGCTGCAATCTTAACTGCTTCAAACAGAAAACAGATACCGCTTTGCCGTCAACACCATTTAGAATTCGAGTCTGGTAAATTTACAAAATTAGATCGTTCTTTTCTTAAAGAAATTTATAACACTCCTATATATCATAATCAAATTCTTCAAGAATTATATGAAAAAGGAACAAGTGATATCTAAAAGTTTGAATATCTTTTAACATTACGACATATTTTCGTGAATTCGAAAATAAATTAAAATGTCTTTGTTTAATTTTTTACTTGTTATTTTTTAAGTTAAAGATTATTTTTATTGAAAGCTGTATACGCTAATCGTGTACGTACAGCTTCGTGAGCAGCTACGGCTGACTCTTCTATTTAATATGCGAGCTAAAGGAATTTCATTTCACCATTTACCTCTTTTCGTATGGGCAGTTTTAATTACCGCATTTCTTTTATTACTATCATTACCTGTACTAGCCGGAGCAATTACAATGGGGCGACATTTTGCTGTTTATTACCCTGCTTACCTGTTGCAGATTATTCAGGAGCAGACAGTCATTACTAACTTGATTCTGATTTTATTGGGTCTGGTTATAATAGCTCGTAATGTTTTGTTATTTTCATTTATGGATAGGTTAACGAATCTGATACTTTGTCAAGACCTGACCAATAGCCAGGCAAGGGAAGTAAGAACTCTTGATGGGATATGGAATAGATGGTACCGCATTATGTTGCCATTTATTACTGCATCAACCCACGAATATTCAGAGAGAATAAGTATTTTGCGCATGTTTTGGTGGAATAGAATACAAGGCAGAGTCCTAAAAATGAATCAAATATGATTATTATGATGATTAAACTCAAAAAATTATATTTAATGGGGATAAACGGAAATATGTATATGTGGCGTCAGATGATCAATAAATCTCTAAGCCATAGAAGCGGGTCAACAGTAGTGGATAATGAAAAAGATGGTTCTACTTACCAATCTTTAAACGAATCCTGCGAAGTGACCCAGGCGCAGAGGATTTCAGATCAGGCGAAAGCCCTTCTGAATCCCCTTGAGAATAGACTTAATCGAGCTTCGAGATCAGTTCAAAAGGCGTTTACACTCGATAAGCTTACTGAAGCTATGACGGCTTATGAAGCTGTACTTAGCCAAGCGGAACAAACCGCGCTTAATAATTTTTATAAACTTTTATGTAACCCGTGCTTTCTTTTAATTGCTTACGATAGGATTAAAAAGAACGCGGCTGCTGGACTAGATAATGTTGGAGGTGGAAATGTAACCTTAAGTGGTCTGTGTACCTTGTCAAAAGAATTATCTTCTGAACAATATAAGTGTATTCCTGTTCGGAGATTGTATATAGATAAACCGCAGGGGGGTAAAAGGCCTATAGGAATACCAAGTACGCGCGACAAGATTGTGCAGAAAGGTATCCAAATGCTTATACAACCTACATTTGAATATCAGTTTAGTGACCATTCTCATGGCTTTCGACCCAAAAAAAGCTGTCACACTGCACTAAATGCTATCCGTAATGATGGTAATAGAACCACCTGGTTCATTGAATTAGATCTAGTAAAGGCTTTCGACAAAGTTCATCATTCGCTACTTATGGAAGAGATGAAAACAAGAATAGCGGACCAACAGATGATAGATTTGATACATAAAATGCTAAAAGTAGGGTATATAAATCCGCATGACATATCGGATAGCAAATTGGAGATCGAAGAAGGGACTCCTCAAGGTAGTATTTTAAGTCCTCTTTTTGCTAACATACTGTTTGATCGTCTTGATCGTTGGATTGAGATTAATTTATTATCGAAGTATAATGTACCTAGAAAAGACAGTATAAATCCAGAATATAGCGTTGCTGTAGACAAGCATCTTGGAACCGAATGGAATGATGTGCTAGAGGTTATTAAGAACCACGCACCCGAGGTCAATCGTAAGAAGATTCGAATGGCACTTTGTGAAGTAAGGAAACAACAAGCTGCTCAGAATAGGATTAAATATTATGCAGATGACCCAAACCATAGGAAACTTTGGTATGTGCGATATGCTGATGACATGCTGCTAGGACTGCTAGGACCAAAAAAAGATGCGCTAGCTATTTTGGAGGATTTAAAGGTCACAGCGGAAAAGGAGTTGGAAATGCAAATTCACCCTGAGAAATCCGGAGTAGAGCATCACTCTGATGGAGTCCTATTCCTTGGATACCGACTGTTAGGCAATTACGACGCTAAATATAATTACTCTGATGGTCAGAGTCAAAAAAGCAACCGTATAAAGTTTAGTGTCCCTATAAAAAGATTATTAAAAAGATACATGAATAAGGGTTTTTTTCAGATAGCAAAAAAAGGGAAAAATATCAAATACGTCGCAAGACGTGTGGACAAATGGATCTTTTTACCGGATGATTTCGAAGTAGTTAAAAGATTCAATGCGGTAATGAGAGGCATTGCCAATTATTACTGTGGAACTGAATATCCTTCTGCCCTCTATGAATTATGGGAATTATTCAGACGTTCGCTAGCATTAACATTGGCTCATAGACACAAAAAGCGTACAGCGAAAGCTGGCTTCCAGAAATGGGGTCGGGATCTAGTTGTCAATTATGAAGTTCAAAAGAAAGGGAAAACAGAAAATAGGAGTGTTAGCTTTGAGGTTCCAGAGATAAAATTTGGGAAATTTAAACGTCCTGAAGCTTTGCAGGGAGAACTTTCTTGGTTAATGCGATCTACCACTCCGCAAGGAGCTATTTTCCCTAAAACTCTAAGTGGTATAGTTAGTGCTAGTGAACTTCCATGCTCGATACCCCACTGCCCTAATATGGCCAATGAATGGCATCATGTAACTTCTCGAAAGAGAGCAAAACGTAAAAATAAGCGAGCTATCGAAGTCGCTTACAATGTGCGTCAAATTCCAGTTTGTTCTGCTCATCATGCATTAATTACTGCTGGTAAGTATGATGGACCTTCTTTACGAAAACTTCCTGCGTATGACGCTGGGAATGTACCACGTAAATAAAGGTGATTAAGTCTTAGAGGTTTCCAACCTCTTCTGTGCTGGAACGCGGTATGCCGGGAAACTCGCTTGTACCGTGTGGACTAGCGCTAGGCTGTATAGTTACTATACGTCTTTTCGAACTAGTCTCTGTTGACAGATCGAAATTTTAATACAACATTTTTCGATCCTGCTGGAGGAGGTGACCCTATACTGTATCAGCATTTATTTTGGTTTTTTGGTCATGGGCGGCGTAACGCTTTGTAATGAGTCCCTTATTCTAGGTTTGATGGTGGGACTAGTTAAGCAAATACGAGTTGCAACCAAGGGTTTTAGACTTTTGGTTAAAACTGTTGAGAGTCGAATTTTAACTGAACGGTTATGTCTTGCACCATATCAGGATATATTTAGGTACGACCCCCTAAACAGGACGATTGAGCTCTACAAGTCTGTGCCGGCTTGTAGGTCAATTCAGCTCATCGAAATAAGAGGCTTAAGTCGAGGAGCGGACCACGCGAGAATTAGCAGTTTTTCAATTATGCAACGAATGCAAAGTAAGTGCGTCCTTGATGTAATGCGTAAGAGTAAGGCCTATGCTTTTAGCTGTTCTTTTCATCAGAAAAGATGCTATATGTGGAAAGCATTTAGTAATTACATTAAGAGAGACGATGGTACGAACAATGCTATCGGACAAGATGTTAGAAACGAGGATACGGCGAGTCAAGGACACCTTTATTTATTAAAGGAAGAGATTCGACGAGAAAGTAAACGTTTATCACCGTTGCTTGTAAAGAGTATTGAGCAAGGTATATGGCCTATGTTGGAACATAACAAAGACGTACGCATCTTAGTTGGAAAACGACAAAAATACCTTGCTTTGCTTTCTAATCAATATGGGCTTCGCTCAATAAATGTTATGCAACAAATAGAAGAATGGCTATGTCAAGTAGACTTAAGAGTTTTGGCTATTGAAACAGTTTACCGTTCGTCTGGTAATTTGACAGCGGGCGTGGATGATCAAAAACTAAAACGTGAAAACTTAATTAGCTATTTAGATATTTTGAAGTATAATAAATTAAAATTTTACAAACCAGACACGATAAGGCGAGTTTTTATACCAAAAGGGGGTGGATCTGATTTTAGACCTCTTGGTATTCCGACAATAAAAGACCGAACAGTTCAAACTTTGTTTGTGCAAGTTTTAGAACCTATAATTGATCAACATGCTGATCGTTATAGTTTCGGTTACCGAAAGGGCAGAAATGCGCACCAAGCTATTGGTATGTTAAGCAAATTATTGGCGCATAAACCAAAGGGATCAAAGAAAGACTCAAATAAAAGATACTTTGTGCACAGTAAATTTGTTTTAAACATAGATGTAAAACAATTTTTTGATAAAGTAAGCCATGAATGGTTATTAAAAAATTATCCATTTCCAACTAAATTTATTCATATCTTAAAAGGTTGGTTGTCAAGCGTAATTATTTTTCAAAATGAACACGAAATTCCACTTACAGGGTTTCCGCAAGGTAGTGTCATTGGGCCTTCATTAGCAAATTATACATTAAATGGTTTAGAAAAAATAATTATTCCTAGTAAAAAAACGGCTTTTGATTGTGAAAAATTTGATTATTATACAAAACAAGGCTATAATTACAAAAGGGGTTCGTCAATTGTTAGAAAAACGCTTTCATCATCTATCATTAGATATGTTGATAATTTCATTATAGTTGTTAACGATAAGACTGAAGCAATAATAATTAATAATAATGTTAAATCGTTTTTGGCTGATCGAGGGCTTGAATGTAGTTTGTCTAAGTCAAAAATTATCAAATGGGAAAACAATGCTAAATTTGACTACCTTGGGTTCACGTTTCACTATATTTTAAAAAGAAAGTCAACAAAAATAACGACTCAAAGAAAATTAAATAAGAATTTTATTCGTGGAGGTTTATATGTTTATCCTTCTAAACCCAAAGTTCAGTTATTTAAAAATAAAATAAAGTTAACGATAAACAAAAATTTAAATGTGTCACCGTTTCGTTTGATTAAGATTATCAACCCCATTATCTCTGGTTGGGGTAATTATTTTGGGATCGGGACTTTGCGGCTATTTAGTAGATTAGACCACTACATTTATTATCGTCTGTGGCGTTATTTGCGACGCAAATTTAAAAAAGTATCAACTGGCATACTAGTAGAACGTTATTTTCAGGGTATTGATACCCCTTCAGGACGAAGTTGGCAATTCCATGGAACATTTAATAATGTGAATAAAGATACTTTGAAGCGAAAAGGTTCTGTTGCCTGGATAATTTTATTATGTAAGTTAAATAAACCTGTGCCTGTTCATATGTTCAGTCCGAATAAAAATTTAATTGAATCTAGTTATTTTATCAGTGAGACAGCTTTTAATGAATATAACATAAATATAGTAGATCTAAGAGGCGGAAAAATGTTTACAAATTTTAATAATTGGAGTTTATTGTATAAAAAACAGAAAGGAGTTTGCTCTATTTGCAGTACTGGACTTGGTTATTTGTTATCTGAAAATCTTGAGATACACCATTTAAAGAGGGTCGCTGATTTAGACGTTAATGATCCATTATTAAGTGATATTAAAAATTTACAGTTGATTCATAAATCGTGTCATAAAACTACCTTGAAGTCTAAAAAGAAGTAATCTTGTCAAGAGCTGTGTGCTGTGAGAGTGGCTTGCACAGTTCTGTGCGGGGCTACTCCCGTAAGGGAGTAATCTATCGCGATCCTGAAGTATACATCTTAATCTTACCTGGTTTCGGTATCATCAGTCATATTATCGTAAGTACCGCAAAAAAACCTATCTTTGGTTATTTAGGCATGGTGTATGCAATGTTCTCTATAGGAGTGTTAGGGTTTATTGTGTGGGCACATGGTCGACTTGATATATTACTTATTTTGGATTGTGTTTTGTTTTATATTTTTATGATAACTCCTAGATCCAGACCTCACTGTAGCTGGGAAACTAGTAATGGTTTTTTGGTAAGTATACAGAAAGAGGTTCTATTTTTTCTTAAAGATAAACTAAGCGAAAGCGAATTGAACCTAATTCCCGAACTTAGGTTAATCGATGACCCACAAAAATTAGCACACTCTTCTTTTGAAGAATTGAAATCGTTAAGAGGCCGAACCAATGTGGCTTGGATAGGCGAGTTACTCAAGATTTCTGTGGCGGAGACAGTAGTGGTCTTAAGAAAGTATGCAGACATGCATCGTAGGAATAGTAAAGTAAGCAAGGTAAGCCCACTAGGATTAATCGAATTAGATTATTTCCCTAATTTAGGGATTAACGGTCGTAAGGCTTGTTTACCGAAAAGGACTCTATTTACAAATTTAAGTAGTGTTCAGCGGGTGCAGGATGTCCACCAAGAAATTCAATATGTATTTAATGTATTTCCGAATTGGACAAGTCAACGCAGAAGCAACTCAAATATGATCCCGCGAAAAAATCCTGAATGGAATTTGGAGGATCAAAAACGTATTTGTGATATGATTCTTACTGATTTACGGAAAGGTATTTGGCCTATTTTTAATTCCGAAATTAAAATTTGGTTAGAATCTTGGATTGTAGATATGCAATCTAAAATCGCTTCTAAAGCTCGGGACTCTATTACTTGTATAGTAGACTCGAATGTTAAAAACTTAATGCGATCATACATCTCAAAAATCTTTCTTGTAGTTTACGCCATAAATCACGTATTAACTAACAAAGGAGGAAAAACCCCAGGTGTAGATGGTATTTGCTACGAGAGATCTAGAAACGGTAAAACCAAATCAGGTTTTGAAAACGCTGCTAATTTAGCTTTAAAAATTAATCATAAATTTCTTAAAAATTATAAAAGCAAGGCGGTTAAACGTATTTATATACCTAAACACGGTTCTACCAGACTAAGACCTTTGGGCATACCCACATTATTAGATCGTGTTATTCAGAAAATGTTTCAACTCGTCATTGACCCTGCAGTCGATGTTTTTGGGGATCCCAATTCATATGGATTTCGCAAACATAGATCGTGTCATAACGCTATAGGAGCTTTGGCGAGTCGTCTAGCAAAAGCATCAGAAAATTTTACGATTATTGAAATAGATATTAAAAAGTTTTTTGATACTATTGATCATAACTGGATTAAAGCACATTTTCCTATGCCTACAGGTTTTGAAAACGTGCTTGAGTCCTGGCTAAGCAGCGGTGTGTTGAAAGGCAATAATTTTTATCTGAATGAGTATGGGGTTCCTCAAGGTGGTATAATATCCCCTTTGATAGGTAATTTTACTCTTGATGGTCTTGAAACAACGGCTTTTAAAGGCGTTAAAAAATCAGTAACCATTACTGATTCGGATAATAATAAGAAGGTACTGGATCTTCGGTTTGGCCTAGTAAGATATGCTGATGATTTTATTATCGTTTTAAACCATCCGAGAAACATAAAGGTAATTAAAAAGAATGTAGAAAAGTTCCTAGATATACGAGGATTACAAATTAATGAAAAAAAATCCAAAGAGATATTCTTTTCTTTTTCAAAAGAAAGCAAGAAAGACCCGTCCCCAAAATTTGATTTTCTAGGGTTTACGTTTATGTACCAATCCAATGTACGACTCTCTAGAATTATCTCCAAAAGGCATATGACAAATTCTAAAAAGGTTATTATAAGTCCCAGCCGACAAAATGTTATTGCTTTTAAAAGAAAACTAAAAACTCTTATAGGCAAAAACAGCAATTTAACTGCGATTGAGCTTCTTCAAAAACTTAATCCCATTTTACGTGGTTGGACTAGATATTTTTCTGTGTCTATTTGTGCAAAAATTCTTTCAGAAGTCGATAATTATGTCTATCGACGTTTATGGAGATGGTGCACTCGAAAACACCCTAAAGTTGGTAAGTTTCATCTCGGTGATAAATATTTTCTAATGGGCTCTGATAATGGTATAATGTCACCTCATGATAGGAAATGGCATTTTTACGGTCAATCTAAAAATAAGTCTAAAAGAGTAAAAGGTGATAATATTAAATTTTTAGTATTTACATTATTAGAAACTAAAATTATCGCTGCCCGTAAATTAGCTATTTCACCTTCTATAAGAGAAATTTCACCATATCTTAATGAAAATAAATATCTTGAGTTTAAAGCTAATATTGCAAAAAAAAGGACAAGAGAGTCTTCAAACGATTTTCATGTGCTGTATAATCGTCAAAAAGGCAAATGTGAGTTTTGTAATCGACCTATGGAATTTGAATCGGTTGGGGAAGAAACAAAGCCAGAAGCTCTTGAAATACATCATATTAAACCACTTTCTATTGGTGGTATGCATGCAGGGTATAGTAATAAATCGTTACTTCACAAATCTTGTCATAAGAGAGTTCATGAAATCTTTGGAAAAAAACAGATTACTAAATTGCCTTTCAGAAAATTTTAACATTCGAAACTTTGGCGAAAATGATCGTCGTCGTTGGCTCGAGCCCGGTGCGTCGAAAGGTGCACGCCGGGTTCCAAGGGGGGATTTAAACAGTAATGTTCTTATCTGAGCCCCGACCACATGTACACCGTTGGCTTAGATATTGATACGAGAGCGGGCGTGGAAAGGCTATGGCAGTGGTTTTCAATTTGGAGTTCGAAAAATTCCATAGGCAGACGTAAGATAGTCGAAGCGTGCCTCTGGATAGTAGAGAATAAGATGATTAGTAAAAACCGTAACGATTCTAGCCCTTTGTGTCAGGGAGCGCTCTTCGGAGCACTGTCCCTTTTACCGTTTCCCTATTCTAGTAACCGAAGGCTCGAGGTGAAAGTCTCCAATAGGTTAACGTGTGTAACCACTACTAGCGGACCAGCTAACGTTGTTTGCCTTATAGATAGCGGCATCTTATCTCATCGTTATTATGTTTTTATAAGTATTAACACGCCACTGCATAGTACTCCCATGAGAGTGCGTAGTTTTTTCAATGCATGCTCGAAGAAAAGGTCCAACTGCTTTAAAGACGCCATTCGAGATTTCAGTTCGGATCTTTCTTCTTCGGAAGATAAAGATCGGACTGTGGTTCCTGTTTCCTCTAAAGAATGTTTTTTACCAGTTCCAAGCAGGAAAGCCGATATGTCCTTATCAGTCCAGAGTATCCCCTCAAAACTCTCAAATAATCATGAAGAAGGCTCTACCGTTGTGGTTGATTCTTTGAGACAATTAAAACCCGAAAAAGATGGTATTTACACCCATATTACTACTCGATTCTTAGCCAATCCTGAGTTCTTGAAATTAGCTTATGCTCATATTAAAAATAAAGAAGGTAATATGACTTCAGAAGGTACTAATTCTAATATTATCTTAGACGGTATTTCTCAAAAATGGTTTGAAGACACCGCATTACGTCTAAAAAATGGTACCTATGAATTCAGTCCTAGCCGTAGAATAAATATTCCTAAAAAAGGTAGTCTAAAACTTAGACCTTTAACTATGGGGAACCCAAGAGATAAAATTATTCAAAAGGCTATCCAACTTGTCTTAGAAGAAATCTATGAAAACAAAGAAAAAACTTTTTCAGATGCCTCCCATGGTTTTCGTCCGAATAGAAGTTGTCATACAGCTCTTCAACAGATTAAAAATCAATGGACCGCTATTCCTTGGTTCATAAGTATCGATATCAAAGATGCTTTTGGCACTATTAATCGCGATATTTTAATTTCTCGTCTTAAAGTTAAAATTAGAGACCAACGTTTGTTTGAAATTCTTTTAAAAATGCTACAAGCGGATATTATCTCCATTAACGGTATTTGGAAAAAATTTTATGGTGTTCCTCAAGGAAACATTTTATCTCCCATTTTAGCAAATATATATTTTCATGATTTAGATGTTTATATTGATAAGGAGATAATAAATCGTTACAAGAGGGGCACAAAAGCCGTTAGATGTTTGGATTACCAACGAGCCGTTTCCTTCACTAACGAGGAAAAAAAAGCTAGTCTCCAAAAAAGAAAGCAGTTAGCTCGTAGAAAACGGAGAGACGCGCATAAAGCAGGTCTTCGGTATACTAAGATTGACGGGAGTTTCATTCGTGTTAAATATGTAAGGTACGCAGATGATTTTCTCATAGGTGTTCGTGGACCAAAAACTTTGGTCCTGAAAATCTTTCGATCTGTAATTTTTTTTTTAAAATCAACCCTTCAACTGAACTTAAACGAAGAAAAATCAAAAATTATAGACTCCTTCTCTAACAAAATTTCATTTTTAGGAATGCTCATTCACAATGTTTCTACTAAAAAATTACCATTCCGTAAAAGCCGTGTTTTACAGAATAAAAAACGTAAACTTACCCGGGTTTTGTTACGTGCGGATGCTCTCGAAAACCAGCGAACTAAAAAATTAAAAGATGAATGTTTAAAGCTCCTTCGCAACTCATATAAAAGTCACCGTAAAGATAGGAAACCCCTAAAAGAAGACTTTATTTCACTTATTAAAGGTTCGCCGGTTTTTGGAAATGTCATAAAAAATTCTAATCGTGCAATATACCGAGAATTCATTCAGAGCCTGCTCTTAGTGTCAGACATACAAGAAAACCAAACTCTTAAAGACTTTTTAAATCTTTGGGAAAAAGAGCTTTCCTTAGACATCGAAAATTTTAAGAATGAGAATTCTCCAACTAGACCAATAACAAAATCCGAAACCATTCGTAGAATTGTAGAAATTTTAAAGGTTCAATATAATCTCCCTGCTCAGGAAGTACAGTGGTTTCAATTATTTAAGGGTGCAAATAAAGCTCGTGGATCCGCGTGGAAACCTGTTTGGATTGATAACTTTAGCCTGTCCAAAAACGCAGTCTCTAAACTGAAGCTTCCTGTAAATAATATATACCATGCTAAATATAATGTGGAAAATATTCGTTTGGTTATTGAAGACTTATTACTTCAGGCAGAACAATCGCCGTCTAAGACTTATATTGATCATATTCCAAATAACAACGCAAAAAGTGTTTGTCAGACTTGGGATGAAGAGGGTGTTTTTACCAGTCTCCCACCTCAAATAAATTCAGAC
>Ga0075154_10002007_pt1 | contig 13721 bp, 14 predicted proteins | sample JI71714BDNA_FD_70965 | JGI IMG/M metagenome (GOLD analysis project Ga0075154, IMG submission 70965) | Wastewater effluent complex algal communities from Wisconsin, to seasonally profile nutrient transformation and Carbon sequestration -... | ecosystem: Engineered > WWTP > Effluent > Algae... | reverse complement strand
CATCTCTTTCTCTGGTTTGAGTACTAACTTCCCAAGTGCCTCCATTTATATAGTAATGCGATGTTCCAGGATTAGGGCCTTGACCACGATCATTTCCTGCAGATGTGCTAATCAAATAATCAGGAGCATTGTACGCTAGGTCATCCCATTCCCGAGTAGTTTCACCATAATACCCAAAATAATAATCTTCATTTATGCCGACAGAAGGCTCACCAAACCAATGCCATCCATTAGAACCTGACCAACTCCCAAAATGCCAACCTGTCACATATCCATAAGAGTGTTGGGATACTTCCAATCCGTTCATTGCGGCATTTGCCATTTCTCCAGTATCATTATTCCAATCGTGAGCCCAAAGCATTGCACCAAAGGACATGCCTTTTGCATTAATATCCTGGCCAAATGCCATCATAGTACCTGCTACATGAGTAGCATGATTGTGATTGGTCGGTGCATTATCTATTTGTGTAATTCTGCTGCCAAACTCCTGATGTTCCCTGCGTACTCTACCTGCATCCCATATTCCTAAAACTGCACCATCACCACTTAAGTTATATCCTGCACTTCCACCGGCATAAAGTTCAGATGTTTTAATAAGTGATGCACCTCCTGCGTTATGTGTAAACAAGTATCTAGGTTTTTTATCCTTAAAATTCACCAATTCAAAATAAGTACCCAAACTATCGGTAAATGAGAATGGCAAATTCAAACGCTTAGCAAAATCTATAGCAAACTGTTTGTCTTTGAAGTACCGTTCTGTTGAAGATTTAGTGATTTCTTTTAATGCTCTTGGATTTAGGGTTTGAGCCGCAATACTAAATGATAGCGAAATCAAAAAGATAACTGAAAATGATTTCATATCCTAATTACGTTAGTATTCATTAAAAAATCTTCTGGCATTTCTATTCCAATTTTCACCCACAGTGGTGGCATCTATAGTGTTGCCTTGCCGTTCCATGGGTACAGATTTGTATAATTCTGTTTCCCATGCCAAATTGACTCTTTCTCCCAAGCAAGTAGAGTGCAACAGCCTAAAATCATTATGGGCCAAAGTAGGATTGTAAAATAAAAACCTAACATTTGTTTGTGTTGTAGATGGCATCTGATTATAATACCAAATTTCATATGGAGGAGCATCTACTTCATTGTCCACAGTCATTACATTAGATGGCTTACCATATTTCAAAAATATATGACCTCTATCCGATTGAAATCCATATCCTACATTGGTATGAAATTTTTTTTCAACAGCAGCAGCTACGTCCATATACATTTTATATGCCTTGTCCGGACTTGTAGGGGATCTTTTTTTCCATAGTTGAAAAATGAACTGACGTTGGCTTTTGATTTTATTAGAACGGATAAGCTCGCCCAAAACACCAACTTGATGCTGTTCTGTAATGGGCAAATGAGCTTTCAGGACATAATCCATATCTTCAGGTTGAATTTCCTGCACAAAAGCATGCTCAGGTGTATCGTTGTAAGCTTCAAAAAAAGCAATATCAATCTCAGGATTATCCTTTACAAAGTCTCCCTTGGATGTGGCCAAAACATTTTTTTGCTTATCTATGATATTTACTTCCACATGATATTCTCCTGACTTTATGGCATGAATAGGGAGCGATATCAAATGTGCTTCTGTGGGAAGATTTTGTAATTTTTTAAATTTTGAAAACAAAGGTTTTTCTGCAGCTTTTGAAATAAACCCTTCTTTGACACTATATTGTATAAATAATTCATTGGCATCGGTACCCATGTTCTTATAGCTTTCTAGATAAATATCCAACTGTTTCTTAGTCTTATCTGCAAAGTGAAAAGGCAAAGGCTCCAAGTATAAACCGCTTTTAATAAAACTTCCTTCTGTGGAATCATTTTTAACCAAGGCAAGTGGCAATAGATCAGATAATTTATACGAAGCGTTGGCTAATGGCACTATGAGCTTTTGCTCTATTTCCATTTTATTAGCTTCCTTATTTAAATCTATGGCTTCTAATCTTATAATGTAAGTTTCTGGTAGCAATTTGAATCTCTTCACTTCCAATAAATCTACAATGGAATCTTTCTTTTCTAAAGTTAGGGTGATTTTATCATAAGCTGCTATGTTTTCGGATTTATCCTTGACTAAAAGAAGAATCTGAACTGAAGCGCTATTATTTTTCCAAGTGATACTTTGTCCTGTTATCCTCAGATAAATTTCTGTGTAAGGTGCATCTCCAAAAAAATTGTAAGACCTGACATCAAGCTGTAAAGCATGAGCCGATCCAAAAAAGCTAAGCAAAACAAAGGTGAATAAACTTTTCATAAATAACTAATTTTGAAAATCAAAAAACCTGACACTTAATTAACAAACCAGATTTACAGTATCCTCTAACCCTTGTAAAAAGGGATAAACACTTTACTTCCTTTTAACTAAAAAATATTCCATTTGGTAATAACTCATTTTACCGTCTAAAAACATGGTATCAGCGTCCAATCTAGAAACGTTCATTTCAAATGGAAAGTCAGCTTCTATTTGCAACATACCGTTTTCAACAACAAAGGGTAGTTTTTGGTTCCCTTCAAATACATTAGAAATCACTGTTTTGTCGCCTGTGAACTCAAAATAGGCGTCTTTCATCAAGCCAGTAGACTTACCATTAAGCGTTGCTTGGTATACATCCCAAGTTCCTATAATTTCCTGGTTGTATTTTTCATCATTAAATGCACAAGATGAGATCATGATGACTATTATAAAATAGCACACTTTTTTGTAGTCCATGATTTGCAGACATTTTAAATTTAACATTCGGCAAAGTTAAAGATTACCTACATAATTTGTATTATCAATATCAAAAACAAAAGATTACCCTTAAGGGTTTCCCTTGACATTATTCATCAAACATGACTATTTTCAGATTATCCATAAACATTTCCTTATCACTATCTGCATTCCAAAGGAAAACTTTAGCTTTGGTCCAACCCTTCGGTACCTTAGCATCCATATAAATCTCCAGAGATTGCCCATCATGGATAAATCTATGCAAACGGATCATATTGGTTTGTATCTCTTTCTCACCATTATAAAAACGAATAGTAAACTGAGTTTGTCTCCATAAATCCCACTCTTTATTGGTGCAATCAAACAGTGCTGTAATTCTCATCCAATTTTTAGATTCTCCTTTATTTTCAATGGTATATTCTGGAGAAAATTGGAGTTCTTTTGACATTCTGATTTTTCGATTACCACCTTTTACAAAGGCATTGGCAGATGAATCTTGTTCAAAATCATTTTGATATAACTGTATTGTATTTTTTAGATCACCCCTAAAAACATGTTTATTGTCCAACATTTTTCTATCTTCATCGTCAGCAGTCCATCGGCCCACCTTATTCCAATAATATTTTCTGGACAATTCTAAAGCTTGTACTTGTCCACCATGCGCATGATAAACCCACCACACACTCAGATACGACAATATCAAAAAAACCAGTCCAAAAATCCATTTTAGCACTTGGTGTCCCATAACTTTTTCAATTAAAGCAGACAATGGAAATGCTAAAATGGGATAATATTGAACCATAGCCCTACCTGCCGTACCGCCATAATCCCAAACATCCCATGCAGAAACGATATACAGTGATAATAGGCCAAAACCAATCATCAACCATGGAGATGGCTTGTCCTTTCCATACATGGTCATACCCAAAAAAGGCATCACCATAAGTGGAGTAAATCGCCACCATCCACATCGGAAACTTAACAAATAATCATACAAATGTGGCCTTAGCCAACTAAAGCCTTGATCTCCATAACTATAGACTATCCATTCGCCTGTTGCATATTTCCAATAGATCGGTTGGATAATGACCAAGGCGACAAATGCTACCGCGGCTATAAACACCAAATTGAAATTTCTGAAGACCCAAGAATATCTTTCTTTAAAAGTTTCGATGGAATGAATACCCCAAAATAACGGAATCAGAATGGATATGATGTCTGTAGGTCTGCTCAGCGTAGCCAAACCACATAAAGCACCTATGAAAGCTGCTCGACTTATATTGCTATTTTTATAAAATTGAATGGTATTCCAAAGAATTAAGCTGTAAATAGTAAATAAAGTAGCATGAGTCATAGCCTGATCTACTGCCGAATAATTTATATAATTCGTTCCAAAGACATATAAAATTAATAGTAACCCAACAGTAAACTCGCTAAAAAAAAGGATTAAAATTTTTCTTAAATAATATAATCCTATTAATGAAAACAAAAACATCCCTATACCTATAGAAGCTTGATAAGGATAAGAAAAGCCGTCCTCAGGATAAGCAGAAGATAACATGGCCCAACTATGACCTACTAAAAAAAATGGTAACTCTACCAAAGCCTGTCCAGAAGAATATTTCATTACAAAATTGCCTGACGGCTCGTGAAAGTACGCTTGCTGAAAATCAGGTGTAGGTCGGTATTTGCTCATTATAGTATCCTTAAAGCTACACTTTTTGATATCTTTGTATATAAAAATAGCGGGGAGATACATATAATATCCTGAAGCATCCCATGACAAGGTGCTTTCACTTCCTTGCTTTTCCCATCTCGGGTAAAAGAAAAATGCTGTAAGTATTGAAACCGCAAAACAAAGTAATAATGCTTTACCAGAAAACGTGTCTAAAAGCTTCATAACAGATATTTGTTGTAGGTGGTAAAGTTAGATTAATTGGGCGAATTTGGAAAGATAATCATCAATATATCGCTGCTTTTCTTTGGTTTTATATTGCATGATGTATCTTGGATGTTCCAAGGGTATGACTTTACCAAAAAATTGATGTTTTTGATTGAGCTTATGAAGAAAAGCATAATTTTTTCCAGTCCCTAAACAAAAACACACATCTTGTAAGCCAGCTATCTCAATTTGATGATGAATATTTTCAACAATAAAGTCATTCATGATAAGTTCTAACTCTTTGGAATCATAATAATTATAGTTGATTACCTTGTTGTTTTGATTTTTGATAAAACCAAGTGGACATACTGAGTTGATATAGAATTTCTTATAAAACAAATCTGGCCCACCATAGGCTTGTATCATCTCATAAATAAAAACTGAAGATGGTTCATGTGTGCTAAACTTATGGTATGGGATGTGGCAAACATCATTGAGCCTTTTAGTATCTGTAAATGGTAAACCTGTAGCACCTGCACCAAGCCTACCAGGATTTATACCTAATATTAAAGTCCTGGGAGCCGTGTCATGATAATACTTATGGTAAAATTCACTGCAAATTTGCCTTATATCTTGGCTTTGTCTGTATGGATTCATAATTTCAATGCCAACAGGTAAGGGACCATTGTAATCTACCTTCTCAAAAAAATGTAAAATAGCTTTGTCCCTTGTGTTTACTTCACTAGATTTTATAGCCATAGGTTCAGGATTCTTTTCTTAGCCAACCCAATATATTGTAATCAGCTACAGTATTGTACTGCATATATTTTACTAAAGGAATTTTTACTCTCGTTTTTTTTCCCATATTTTGTTGTACGATCTCAACATAATCTGATCCTACTTGTGATATAATTGCCACATGTCCAAAACGATTGCCCGGATACCCATTATAAACCAAAATATCATGGACTTTTGGAGCATATTCCCTAACGTTGCGGTACTGCATCAACCCTCTTTTTTGATTAAATCCCTTATCTCCTAAACTTTGATCAAAAAAATCCTTGGCATGGCCATATGTATTTGGCATTTTATGGTCCAAATGCTCGTAGTAAAATCTTTTTACAAATTCAACGCATTGGTACTTAAGCCCCAAATTATATCCATCTGGAGCTATATTTCGACCTGAGACATTAGTAAAATTATCACCATTGTAATACACAGCTACGCCATGTAGACTATCTATTCTTTTGCCTAAATCAAGATTGTTCCACCTAAATGAAAATAAACTCAACATAGATAATACCAAAGCAATTGTAATATACCACCTCATTTGACCTAAAAAATTGTAGCTCAAAGGTATTAAATAATTCTAATTAGACCATAAAACTGAATATTAAAATATTTTATTAAAAACCATAATATTACGAATTTTATTCATACGTTTGTGATTATTTTAAAATGAAGTATGAACGATAATATTATTTACATACCTTCTAAAATTTCCAAGATAAAACTCCGCGAAGTTTTAGAAACTGTATATGCAGACTATAACAACAAAAAATTAGACCTTGATGGCATGACCATCACCATAAAGAAATTGCCAGAAGAATTCCATCCTGAGATAAGTTTGTCAGGAAAAAATATGACTATAAAATTACCCGTTTGCTTTAGTTTGTATAAGAGTGCCGGACTATTTTCTTTAGAAGGTGAAGGTTGCATTTTAATGGACTTTGAAGTAAAGGTCGACATTCTTCAAAATCTGGAATTGAACACTCAAACCACCTGGATATCACATCAGTGGCGGCAAGGTCCTTTAGTTCATATCGGGGAGTTGACGCTACCTGCCGAAACTATAAGTAATTGTCTGATTCACTATTTAAAAGAAGATGTAGCAACCAAAATAGACCAAAAAATAGCCGAAAATATACAGTTGAAAAAAATGGTGGAAGCCCAATTGCATCAATTAGCTTCTAATGTCAAGATATATGATAAACCTACATTGTTTTTTAACGGTAGAATTATCAATATTTTTGTAGGCCAACCCTCAGATTCTGCATCAAACATAGATGTTGATATTTGGATGGAGCTTTTGGCGAAAGTATCTGACGAGCCAGTAAATTATAATTTTCAATCACAACTCAATTTATTTTGGTCAGAATTGCCTTTAAAATCAAATAATCAATCTATAGAAGTAGAAATTTCATATTTGGGATTATCTAGATTTTTGGCATCAGAAATCAATGGAAAAGTGATCGGTGGTAAAAAATTCGAAGTGGAAAGTATACATATCCGTAATACTCAAAATCTCGAAATCAAAGTACACTTGACTTCGCCTATTAAAGGCATACTTACCATAGATAGTAAACCCAGATTTGAAGTAAACAATCAAGAATTGGATCTTGAAGACTTAAAAGTTGATGTAAATGCAGAAAATCTCATCTACAAAATGGCTTCCCCAATCATTGAAAATATCGTCAAAAGCAGAATAGAAGAGCAACTACCTTTTCCTATTTCTCCTTTTTTGCAGTCTATGCTACAAAAATTGCCAGAAATCAAATTGTTAGAAAATACTGTCAAGATAGTCCCTTCTTTTGAGCAGCCCAAAATTAATGCATTTACTTTGGGTCAGCATAGCGCCCAAATAAAGGTACTACTTCAAAACCCTGAAGTAACGGTTGAAATGGCGTAAGGTGATGCAGTTTTTTCTGTATGTGCTTTGGTCTGAAATACCTTATGATGCCAAAAGCATGATGCCATTCTTTTACAATTATCTTTATATCAAACATTTCCAAAGTTTTTGAGACGTTCTTTATATTTCATGGTTTTCTGTATGGCTAAGGATGCATTTAATTCAAAACCTACCAACATGATAAATGAATTGAATTGTATCCAAATCATGATGATAATCAATGCTCCAATAGAACCATATACTTCATTATACCGATTAAAATTATTAATAAAATAACTAAATCCTAAGGATGTCATTAAGGATAAAAAAGTAGCGGTAATCGATCCAACATTGATAAAATTGATTCGCCTGTGCATTGACGGTCCTAAGGTATAGATCAAACTAATACCAGTATACACCAAAAAAATGGAAAAAATCCAATTGAAAATACTAACAAAATACACTATCCCGGAAGATATGTCATACGTTTCTTGTAGATAATGTACCACTTTGCCTTCTATAACCATAAACACCAAAGAAACTATCAATAAAACAGATAGGACTATAGTAAGACCTATAGCTATCAATCTTGTTTTCCACCAAGGACGGTCGGTAAAGGTTTCATTGTAAGCTTTATCAAAGCCAGACATCAGGGTGACCATACCATTGCTGGAGAAAACCAAAGCCAAAATGGCACCTAAGGAGAGTAATCCATCTCTTTTGATCGAAGTGATGTCATAAATTATCGAAAAAATATAATCGTGTGCACTTTGTGGTATGACGCCCTCTAATTGCACACTGAGCATTTCGGTGTAATTTTGTACCACCGGAATCAATGGTAATAAAGTAAACAGAAAAATAATAGCTGGAAAAATAGAAAGGAACAAACTGAATGAAACAGAATTTGCTCTAGTAGTGAGATTGTCTTTTTGAATTTCTTTCATCACAAAAGAAAGAGTCTCATAAACTGTTATACCTGAAAATCCAGGAGGGCTATATCTCATAGACCATCCCAAAAGTGTATCTACTACAGGATGATCGGTGATATATTTTTGCAAATTAAATTTCTGTATTTTCAAAATAAGGTTTTAATCTTTGAACCATATAGTCGGGACATGATACTTTCTTACCAGAATGCATGTCTACAAAAAACAACTTTACTTCAGCTTTATGTATCAATATATTCTCTTCATTATAAATTTCGTTGCCAAAAACAGCCAATCGCCCTGGAATGTCAGTTAAAATCGTTTTGATAGTAAGCAACTGATCGTATTTGGCTGGATAAATATATCGGGCATCTACATGAACCACAGGCATCATGATACCATATTGTGTCTCCATATCTTTATAGTTCAAACCAATACTGCGCATCGTTTCTACCCTTCCTATTTCGTAAAGGCGCGCATAATGTCCATAATACAAGTATCCCATCATGTCTGTATCTCCATAACAAACCCTATACTGATGGTCAAAACTATACATAATTTTTTAAATTTCGAATAATGAATGATAAATGGAAAAACTTCCAACGACAACTAAGACAAACCATTGATGTAAGCATAAATTATTTTTCTCCGCTTACCCTAATCATGGTGTCTTCTACATGATGAACTATTTGGGTAAACTTAGGATCTCTTTTGGTCTCTCTGCTTCTGTTTAATGGCAAGTCTACAGGTATGTGTTCCACAATCTTGGAAGGTGCATATTTCATGATGTAAATATCATCACCTAAATAAACTGCTTCTGATATATCGTGTGTCACAAACAAAACTGTAGAGTGAAACTTTTCCCAAAGCTCCAACAATAAATCCTGCATTTGAATTCTAGTCTTGATATCAAGTGCTCCAAAAGGCTCGTCCATTAGCAATATCTCGGGATTAGCCAGTAAACTTCTAGCTATCGCGACACGCTGCAGCTGTCCACCTGAAAGTGTAGGATACATCGCATATTTTGATTCATGTCCTTCCAGACCTACGAGTTTTATCAGCTCCATGGCCCTTTCGTCCCGATCTTTTTTGGATACTCCCTGATATCTGAGTGCAAGGCCTACATTGTCCAATACTGTCATCCATGGTAATGAAGAGTATTGCTGAAACACCATACTGATGTGGGTATTGTTGTCTACAGGTTTTCCTTTGATCAATACTTGACCTTCGGTAGGCTTTTGCAGGCCAGAGATATATCTCAATACCGTGGATTTACCACTACCTGACATACCCAAAAGCACCACAAACTGACCTTGTGCAGGCTTATCTTCGATGATTAGATCAAAATCTTTAATAATCCAGTTTTGACCATTATCATAAGATTGGCCTATGCCCTTGAGTTCAATGATATTATCCAGGCTCACCTTATCTTGTATAATAGAGCTCATGATTTTTTATTCATTTTTTGATAAAAATTGTATGCTTGATAGATGAGTATCAGACCAAAAACAAAGTGTACTGTCCATAAAGTATCGCCAAACAAAAAGCTTAAAGGTTTCAAACCAGCTAAAAAAGGACTGATTTCATTGACCATCAACAACAAATAAACTCCCAAAAAGACCCAAGTGAGAATGCTAATCACAAAATCTATAATCGCATCAACTCCAGATACTGTCTTTAAATTATTGGAGCCTTGATAGGTGTTTTTGGTTTGATACTTAAATGGAAAAAACTTTCTATCAAGGTATGAAAATATTCGATCTTGAAACACCCCTATAAACATAATGATGATGAGACATGCAATGGTGATGTCTACCCTACCCAACCTTTGTCCGGCTTTATATATCAGCGAGCCAATACCGCCTTGGTCAGCAGATGTCTCTGCTACAATTATATATGTCCATGATATAGCTGTAAGGATTCTGATATCATCCGAAAGTCGAGAAATCACAGACGGAATATAAACAGTCCAAATCGTTTGCCAATAACCTGCCCCCAAGGTATGTACAGTCTTGAGATACACATCATCTACTTCATCAATTCGCTGTATGACGATAGGCAAAAGATAAATAAAAATACCAAAAGCCAAGAAGTTGATTTTTTGCTCGGCATAGATTCCAAACCATATGATAAATAGTCCAGTGAGTGCTGTCAATGGAAGAAATCTAATGGCGTCTACAATTTTTTGGAAAGCCCCCCGAAACATAGGTACTAAACCTAATAAAAATCCGATAGGTATTGCATAAAATATAGCTTTGATATATCCACCCAGGTTTAACCCAATAGACTTACATATATTTCTAATTAATTCATTTTGAGCAAATAACTCACCGAAGGCATTAAAAACGCGCCAAGGATCTGGGAAAATAGCCCTTGGGATAACAGGTGTGTTTCCCATAGTCAATAATGACCAAAAAATAACAGTCACCACTATACCTAAAATGGCTAATAATGTCTTTTGATTACCTTGAAGATCGCCTCTCAATTTAAACAACCATGAATCCAACATTAAATCAGGTTTAGTATGAAATAATATGCAATATTACAGCAATGTGATGACATCTTCAAAGTTATAGTGAGAAAAATTACTTTTGATTATACATCAAGTACATTAGCTTGCCAAAATTCATGATTTTAATGGTCAAAATTTTCTATGAATTAAAACATAATTTATCGCAGACTTATTTCTTTTTTCTATAATAAATTGTTGATACAAAAAAGATTCGTGATTTATTTTATTTCCGCAATTGTATTGGTTATGTCTTGTCCATTAATTATAGCTGGTGAATTTATTACTCACATGTAGAAGTATCGCAATTTCAATGTTATTTCTCCTGAGTTGCTGTCTATTTGCCAAAGTCTTCTTACTTCAAAGATTTGAAGTATTACTAAAGGTTCCTTTATATTCAAACCAGTTCGAAAATTCGATACACGAAACTTTCTTATTCGGTAGATTTCATCAGGCCATTCATTAAATATTGAAATATTTTATATATTTTTTCTTATTTGATTTTTGATATCATATTATTTTTTAATATTTGCACTAATTTAGTTGAAAGATACGTTTCAATACTAAATCAAGCTTTTTAATTGTATACAAAACCATAGATCAACATTGAATTCCTGTTTAGTTATCATACCTACTTACAATGAAATTGAAAATATTCATGCTATTGTAGATGCTGTCTTGAAACAGGGAGATCATTTTTCTGTACTCATTGTGGATGATAACTCTCCTGATAGTACAGGCGAAGTTGTCAAACTCTTGCAAGCTAAAGAATCAAGAATCCATCTCATTCAAAGATCAGGGAAACTTGGTTTAGGCACCGCTTATATTGCAGGTTTTAAATACGGTATCAGTAAAGGTTTTGATTTTATTTTTGAAATGGATGCAGATTTCAGCCACAATCCCAATGATTTACCGAGACTACTTCAAGCTTGTCTTCAGGGTGCTGACTTGGCTATAGGAAGTAGGTATGTCAAAGGTGGAGACATAAAAAATTGGTCAAAAGACAGAATTTTACTATCTTACGGTGCATCACTATACGTCAGAACAATCACTTGGATGCCAGTCATGGACCCAACCGCAGGTTTTATTTGCTACAAAAGGCAAGTGCTTGAGGCTATGAATTTAGACAAAATTAGGTTTATTGGATACACTTTTCAGATAGAAATGAAGTTTTATGCCTTAAATCTAGGATTCAAAATCAAAGAAGTACCAATCACTTTTGTGGATAGGGAAAAAGGAAACTCCAAAATGCACGCCAATATAGTCTCTGAAGCTATCAAAGGTGTTTTACAAATGCGGTGGAGAAAAATGTCAGGATACTATCAGTAGTGGTAATACTAAATACTTATGCTCTTTTAAGTATAATTCTTCCCATATTTAATACAAAAACAATCAAGCTAAAAACCAACATGATCACTAATGGTGAATTTGAGTGTAGCAGTATACCATTGGGCAAGGACAAATATGTAATGCATAAACAAACTATTCCTGTAAAAAAAACATGTCCCCAGGTCAATAAATCCGCCGTAACCTTGGTTTTGTAAACCCAACAAAACCCTGCGTAAATGAATAAATATATCATTAAAAGCGTCACAACCTCCCATCGAAGAAATACTAAATACGTATCTCCAAAACTTATATCAATGCAAGCACCAGATTTAACAAAGACGAAACTAGGTAGTAAAACAAAAGCGATTAAAATACAAAATGTGTGTGGTCTTAATGTTGAAAGGCCCATTTATCACATTACTCTTCCAGCAATTCAGGTGCCATTCCCATATTGGAGAATCCACCATCATGATATAGATTTTGCATGGTGACCATACGCGTATAATCAGAAAAAAGTGAAATACAATAATCAGCACATGCTTCAGCACTAGCATTGCCCAAAGGTGACATTTTCTCAGCGTACCCAAAGAAATCTCCAAAGCCTTTGACTCCTGAGCCTGCTGTAGTTACAGTTGGTGATTGAGATACTGTATTGACGCGAACCTTTGCTTTTTTGGCAAAATGGTAACCAAAACTTCTGGCAAAACTTTCCAACAAGGCTTTTGATTCAGCCATTTCACTATAATCAGGGAAGGTGCGTTGCGCAGCAATATAAGAAAGGGCAACAATAGATCCCCATTCATTCATGGCATCCATTTTGTAAGCCACCTGCATAACTTTATGGAAAGATATCGCAGATACGTCAAAGGTAGTCTTCATCCATTCATAATTGAGATCAGTGTAATCTTTTTTCTTACGTACATTTACTGACATCCCGATGGAGTGAAGGACAAAATCTATTTTTCCACCCAAAATCTCCATAGATTTTGTAAAAAGATTTTCTATATCTTCTATACTAGTGGCATCAGCAGGTATTATTTGTGAATTTAGCTTGGTGGCCAACTCATTGATTTCTCCCAATCTCATAGCTACCGGTGCATTGGTCAAAACGATTGTTGCACCTTCTTCTACACATCTTTCAGCAACTTTCCAAGCTATAGATTTACTATCTAAGGCTCCGAATACGATTCCTTTTTTACCCGCTAATATGCCATGTCCCATATCAATATTTATTTATTATGACGCAAAGATAAACAGAACTGTTGAAAATACACTGAACTCAAAGTAAAATTTGATATATCACTATTTGGGTATTGCTGTGATTTTATAAAATTTTAAATATCGATGGAGTCGTAAACGATCACTTTTGTCCAAAGGTGCTGATACTCTTTAACAAATTGCAAATGAATGGGATCTACCTGGTACGCTTGTTCGTCTTCAGCATTTTTATAGATGGTAAGCCAAGAGTAGGTATAGCTTGCATCGATCACTGAACGACTTGTTCCGGCAGGTTTGCCAACATGATAGGATTGAATGGATTTACACTTTTTCAACAGCTCAATACCTTCTAAAAACTTTTTACGATCATCAGGATTGGTAGGATTGTGTAGCCAAAAATATACTTGATGCACAAAAACATCCTTTATTAC
>Ga0075154_10002006_pt1 | contig 13721 bp, 16 predicted proteins | sample JI71714BDNA_FD_70965 | JGI IMG/M metagenome (GOLD analysis project Ga0075154, IMG submission 70965) | Wastewater effluent complex algal communities from Wisconsin, to seasonally profile nutrient transformation and Carbon sequestration -... | ecosystem: Engineered > WWTP > Effluent > Algae... | reverse complement strand
AATTGGGTAAGATGATCGAAGGGGTCGCGCGGTTCCGGGCAAAGGCGCCTTCGGTCAAGTGGAAGTCACCCCCGGCGGCATCAACGAAACCAGGGCTCTGGTTCCGGTAGATCGTGGAACCATCAAAATAGACCGAACCGCTCGTGCTCTGGGTGGTGCGGACCAAGGTGTTCGCGAAGTTCAGATCCCCCTCGAGCGGAAGGAGTAGGTCGTTGAACTGGAACTCGAATTCATTCTCATTGGCGCCGTATACGATGCCGTTCTGGAACCGGCCGCGCACCTCGCGTACCTGCAGGGTGCTGTTGATGTCGGGGTACACATTGTTGATGAGGAAGGCAGGTGTCTGCCGGATCTCGTAATCCCAATAGTTGGCTAGGGTGAAGTGCTCGAAGGTGTAGTCGCCGCCGCCCGTTAGGGCCACTCCGTACTGCCCGCAATCGCCTACGAAGAGGTTGCTGGCCTCGATCGTATAGTTGCGGCTGAGGATACCGGCCGCACTGCAGTTGCGGATCTTCACATTGTTCAGGACCAGTTTCTCTTCGCTCGTCGGCTCCTCGGGCCGCCAAGGCACGTTCTCGCACTGCAGCCCTACCAAAGCGTTCTTGATCAGGACGTTCTTGAACACGTTGGAGAACCCCGCAGGTCCCTCGTTCAGCCAGATGCGATCCCACTGTCCCGGTGTTTCGGCGTAGAAGGGTTCCAATCGGTCACCTTGGAAAACGATGAAGTTGTTCGGGTCGCCTTGCGCTTTTATCTGGCCATGACGGTACACCCAAAGTCCGCCGCCATTGTGGAAATACACATCCACGCCAGGTTCGATGATCAGGGTACTGCACGAATCCACCACACCATAGCCGTAGACCACATAGGGTAGGCCGTCCGACCAGGTCACGGTCTCGCAGATCTGGTTACCGTTCTCATCGAACCCACCAGCGATGTAGCTAAAAGGGGGTAACCCTTCAATGGCCCTATCTGGACGAATGAAGTTGGCATCTCGCCCCCACGCGACCAGCAGCACCTGTTGCTGGCTCCCATTGGTATTGAAGAGGATATGGTCCTCGATCACGAAGGGGTTGCTCTGATTGTTCTGATCCAAGGTGGCCTCCACGAAAATGAAGATGCTGTCACCCCCGAGGATCTCCACACCGGAAAAGGATGTACCCGAGGCACCATCCACATTGATCCGGAACGGGGAGGGACCATTGCCTTCCAAGGCGATGTCCACGCGAACGGCGTTGTTATCCGGATTGCGGGCCACGAATCGTTTGGTAACGGATCCGATGGTTGTGAAGATCGTGTCGAACATCACCGTATCCTGGCTGAATTCCAGCTGGATACCTCCTTCGTCGGTGAACTTGGCCTCCTTGCGGCAGCCGGTCAGGATCAGTCCGGTGACCCCGAGGAGGAAAAGGATGGTGCGGAGGTTTATCAAGGCGCGCAAAGATGGCCGATCGCGCTTATTTACGGCGTTCCGAGGGTGATCATTGCGTTCATCAACCTGCAGTTGTGTGATCTTGGGCCGAGGATGGTTGGAATTCCGGAGAGGATCCCTACTTTTGCCGCCCCAAAGGAATTACGTCATGAAGCCGGATATCCATCCCTCCAACTACCGCCTGGTGATCTTCAAGGACATGTCCAACGAGTACATGTTCATGGGGAAGAGCTGCGCCAACACCAAGGACACCGTCAAGTGGGAGGACGGCAACGAGTACCCACTGGTGAAACTCGATATCAGCCACACCTCGCACCCCTTCTACACGGGTAAGATGATGTTGGTGGATACCGCAGGTCGCGTGGACAAGTTCAACAAGCGTTTCGCGCGCCACGTGAAGACCACGGAAGGCAAGTAAGCTCTCCATCCTTCGAACGAATGAAGCCCTCGGCATTGCGCCGGGGGCTTTTCATTTGCGCCTCAGCACTGAAGCTTCATAACAGGCTCACTATGAGCCAGGAACCACCCGTTGGAACGATCAGTTTAGACGTCACCTCGGTGGTCGTGCCCAGATACGTTTAGTTTAATGTGTTGAGGAGCAACGATTTAAATTCCTCTGATTGAAGTCTTGAAACAAAGAGGCCGCACTTACCAGTGCGGCCTCTTTACTGCCGTTAATGCTTTGATCAGCAGAATTTTAAATACCTTGGGCTAAACTCGATGTTTGTCCTCCTTGCCAACACCTTCCCGGATCATCTCCAGGGCTTGGGCGATGCGGCGTTTTCGGGTCTCGTCCTGCTTGGCGTCGTTCACCCATTCCACGTACTCCTTCTTGTGAGCAGGGCTGAAACGCTCCCAGTGTTCCCAGGCCTCTTCGTCGCGCCGTAGACAGGACTCCATCTCGGCCGGCAAGCTTACCTCTTTCTTCGCGGACTTCGGCTCTACGGACTTGAGGCCTGCCTCATTCAGCTTCACGGCTTGACGGACCAGGTCGCTGAAGGCTTTTTCGTTGATGGCCTCACCTTCATTCACCTTGTACTTCCGCACGGCCCGTTCGTCATCCTTATCGGAGAGTTTGAACAGTCCCTGTGTGTCCTTCAGAAGCGCGCCTTTGTGGAACCACACGCTCACGCACGTCTTGAAGACATGCATGCTCACCATGGCGCCTTCGTGGTCGAAGGCCGGTGTGTTGCCACGCCAGCTTTCCTCCACTTCGGGGTCGGTTGCATGGATCAGTTGCCGGAGGCGCACCATCATACGACGCTGCCACTCCGGTTGTTCGGCGATGAACGAGTTGATCTGTTCCTGTGGTTGCATGCTGAGAGAGCTTGGTCCCGGGGACAAACGTAATCACGGCAGGGCCGATCGTTACGCCAAGGTGAAGTCGGTTCTTAACAGGCTTCCAGCACCACGGCGTAGCCCTGGCCCACCCCTATGCACATGGTACACAGGGCAAAACGCTTCTTCCGGGCCTGCAATTCCAAGGCGGCGGTCTGCACAAGCCGGGCACCGCTCATCCCCAAGGGGTGGCCCAAGGCGATGGCACCGCCGTTCGGATTGATGCGCGGATCGTTGTCCGCGATGCCCAAGCTGCGCGTGCAGCTCAGCACTTGCGCGGCGAACGCTTCATTGAGTTCCAGGACATCGACCTGGTCCAAGGTGATCCCAGCGCGCTTCAAGGCCAGTTTACTCGCATTCACCGGCCCGATGCCCATGATGCGCGGTTCCACACCCACCACACCGCTGCTCACCATCCGGGCCAGGGGCTTCAGACCATGGCGCTGCAGGCCAACTTCACTCGCCACCAGCACCGCGGCCGCTCCGTCGTTGAGGCCACTGGCGTTCCCTGCGGTCACCGAACCGTTCTTTCGGAAAGCCGGTTTCAAGCCCGCAAGACCTTCTAATGTGGTCTTGGGTTTCACGAACTCGTCCGTCGCGAACGGCACCGGATCGCCTTTCCGCTGTGGGATCTGGACCGGGGTGATCTCCTGGCCAAGGCGCCCGCTGGCCTGCGCCGCCGCGGCCTTTTGCTGGCTCCAGAGTGCGAAGCGGTCCTGGTCTTCACGGGTGATCGCCTGTGGCATCGGCAGGTCCAGGAGGTTCTCCGCGGTCTCACCCATGGCATCCACACCGAACTGCTCCTTCATGGCGGGGTTCACGAAACGCCAGCCAAAGCTGCTGTCGAAGAGTTGGGCATCGCGACCATACGGGGTGCTGGTCTTGCTCATCACCCAAGGGCCGCGCGTCATATGCTCCACGCCACCGGCGATGAACAGATCTCCGCTTTCCGCCGCGATCGCTCGTCCGGCTTGCACCACCGCGCTCATCCCAGAGGCGCAGAGGCGGTTGACCGTTTCACCGGGAACGGAAACGGGGAGCCCGGCCAACAACGCGCCCATCCGCGCCACGTTGCGGTTGTCCTCTCCGGCCTGGTTGGCACAACCCATGATCACATCTTCCACTGCGGCGGGGTCCAGACCGGGGTGCCGGGCCATTAGGGCACGCAGGACATGGGCGGCGAGGTCATCGGCACGCACCGGGGAGAGGCTCCCTGTGAAACTGCCGATGGGTGTGCGGATGGCGTCGACGATGTAAGCGGCTTTCATGCTTGGAGTGCCGAAATGGCGGCGATGTGTTTAGCTGGGTTGTTCGTCGGGGAACCAAGGCTTTCCCGTCCGGTAGACCGTGCCTTTGAAAAGCGCCACGACCTCATTGCGTTGGTTGCTTACGGTGATGTGGTAGATCCCGATGCGGTTGCTCAGGCTCATCTCTTCCGCCGTGGCGGTCAGCATATCACCTTCCTTCACCGGTTTGGTATGGCTGATCGATGTTTCCACGGAAACGGCTTGTATGCCATGGCTGTTGGCGGCGAAGGCCAGGCAGCTATCGGCCAGCGAGTAGGAGATGCCACCGTGCGCGATCGCGAATCCGTTGAGCATTTCGGAACGGACCCTCATATGCAACACACACTGGCCAGCGTCCACCACCTTCCTCTCGATCCCAAGCCAGATGCTGAAGGGGTCGTTCTCGAACATGCGGGCCACCACGCGCTGGGCGAGGGTCTGTTGTTCCATGGTGGCCAAAGGTATCCGTCAAGCCTCGTCGAACAGTTCCTTGCCCAGCACGCCTTCGTGTTCCAGCAGCCATTTCTTCCGCCAGATACCACCGATGTAGCCGGTGAGCAAGCCTTCGCTGGATAGCACCCGGTGGCACGGAACGATGATGGGGATGTGGTTGCTGCCACAGGCATTGCCCACCGTGCGTGCGATGGCCTTGCCGCCGATGCGATCGGCCAGGGCCTGGTATGTTGAAGCGCTACCATAGGGTATCTCCTCCAGCATTCCCCACACGAGTTGCTGGAATCGGCTACCTAGCCGCTGGACGGGGAGCTCGAACTTGCGCAACCGTCGCTCGAAGTAGGCATCGAGCTGGCGATGTGCTTGGTCGAGCACCGCTGGAAGTTTCGCTTGGCGCACGTGCAGGGCGTCGAACGAAAGCCGCGTGATCAGTACACCGTCGCTTTCCACCCACAATTTGCCGACCGGGCTATCCACCACCACCACATGCAGCGGTGCGAACAGTTCGGGTTCCGAGGTTTTTGGCCTGCTGGGCATGGACACGGCGGATATCTTCGGGCAAATTACCACCGATGGCCTGGTTCACCAACGACTTCAACGCCTTCTTCAAGGATCTGGCGAAGAACAACAACAAGGAGTGGTTCGATGCGAACCGCAAGCGATACGAGTCCAGCGTGAAGAAACCTTTCGAAGCGTTCGTGGGCGATGCCATCGGGCGCATCGCCAAGAACGACAAGAGTGTGCGCATCGAGCCCAAGGAGGCCATCTTCCGCATCAACCGCGATATCCGCTTCAGCAAGGACAAGACCCCGTACAAGCTGAACTGCTCGGCCATCATCTCACCGGCTGGGCGAATGGATCATGCCACACCAGGCATCTATTTCGAGCTCGGCCCGGAGAGCGTGAAGTTCTATGGTGGGGCCTATCAACCGGAGAAGGAGCAACTTGAGCGGATCCGCACGGCCATCATGAGCGATGCCAAGGGATTTCGGAAGACCATCGAAAGCAAGGCGTTCAAGGCGCTCTTTGGCGTGGTGCACGGAGAGGCCAACAAGGTGCTGCCTGCCGAATTCAAAGAAGCGGCGAAGAAGGAACCCTTGGTCGCCAACAAACAGTTCTACGTGATGGCCGAGAGTCCGGCCAAGTTGGTGGCTTCGGCCACCTTGCTGGATGAGCTGATGGAGCACCATGGCGCCATGGCCCCCTTCAATGCGTGGTTGGCCGCGGCGATGAAGTAGCTACCAACGAAAGAGCGCCCGCCTTTCGGCGAGCGCTCCTCGACTTTCACCGAAGCGGTCCTTACTGGGCTTTGCCGGTAAGTTCCACGGTCAGCTCGATCGCGTCGTTCAGCACCACATCCTTCATCGGAGCCTTCCACGCCACACCGTACTTCTGGCGGTCGAAGGAGAGTTTGCCGGTGGCCTTGACCACTCCGTTCTCTTCGGTCACCACGATGTCGGTCACTTTCTCGTCATTGGTCTTGCCACGGAGGGTCAACTTGCCGGTAGCGCTTGCACCTTCCACACTGGTGATCTCGAACGTAGCGGTCGGGAAGCTATCCACGGCGAAGAAATCGGCGCTGCTCAGGTGACCCACGAGCATGCTCTTGGTGCCTTCCTTGCTGCCATCGGGAGCGTAAGCGCTGTCCATTGGAGCGATGCTCTTCATGTCCACCACGAATTTGCCGCTGGTCAACGCACCACCTTTCACGACGAAGGAACCTTCGGTCATGTTGATGGTACCGTTGTGGCTCTTCACGCCGAGCATGGTGCCGGTCCAGGTCAGTTTGCTGGCCGAGGCATCAACGGTGTAAGACTTCTCCATCGCAGCAAGGGCTGCGAGGCTATCGGCAGCGGCCTTTTCCTTGGCAGCGGCGATCTCAGCTTCGCTAGGACCGCAAGCGACGAGGGCTACGGCTGCCAGAGCGACAACGGACAGAACGGGGAATTTCATGTTGGGTTGAATGGTTGTTTGGGGGCGCAAAGGAACGGAGAATTTGTTCCCCATGGAAAATAGCCTAGGAATTTCGACGAATGGCCTTATTATTCCAACGAATGCGCGTTAATGCCACTCCGAAGGAGAGGAGAGGGCCGATAGCGGTCCTCCCCATAGGTTGCTTGTAAACGCTCCAGCACACCCAGCCAGTGTTGGGCGCCTTGTTCATCCGCCCACGCGAGCAGTCCCTTCGGGTAGTTCACGCCCTTGGTCATGGCCAGGTCGATGTCCGTGGCGCTGGCCACCTGCCAGAAGAGCGCATCGGCTGCTTCGTTGATGAGCATGGCCAGGATGCGCTCCACGATAGGGGCGGCCACCGCTTGTTCCACCGCCGGGAATGAGAGCATCGCACCATCCGCATACGTGTAGTAGCCACGACCGCTCTTGCGTCCAAGCCTGCCACTCTCCACTTGTCGCTGCTGCGTGAAACTGGGTTTGTAGCGCGGGTCGTAGAAGAACGCCTCCCACACGGTCTTTGTCACCGTGAAATTGATGTCGTTGCCGATGAGGTCCATCAGTTCGAAGGGCCCCATCTTGAAGCCAACGCTTTTCATGGCCGCATCGATGGTGTACATGTCGGCGATTCCTTCCTCGTAGATGCGGATGGCCTCGCCGTAGAAGGGCCGCGCCACACGGTTCACGATGAACCCAGGGGTGTCCTTGCACTGCACGGGCACCTTGCCCCAGGCCTGCATCAGGGTCATCATGCGGGTGGGCAACCCATCCTCCGTGGCCAACCCGGGTACCACTTCCACCAAGGGCAGGAGGGGGGCGGGGTTGAAGAAGTGCAACCCCACCATACGCTCGGGGTGCTTCAGGCCGCCAGCGATAGCCGTTACGGATAGGGATGAGGTGTTGCTGGCCAGTACCGCGTCCGCGCTCAGGATGACTTCCAACTCGGCGAAGAGCTTCTGCTTGATGCCGAGGTCCTCGATGATGGCCTCGATCACCAGTCCGCTGTCGGTAAGGTCCTTCAGATCACTCGCCGGGGTTATGCGGCCGTGGATCCCATCGGCCTGCTCAGCGGTCAGCTTGCCCTTCTCCACCAGTTTGTCCAGCGTCTTCCGCAGACCGGCCAGCGCCTTGTCCACGGCCTCCATACGGGTGTCGAACAGCACCACGGGGTGCCCCGCCTGTGCGGCCACCTGCGCAATGCCGCTGCCCATCGTCCCTGCGCCGATCACGGCGACCTTCATCGAACTATCCATACATGGTCCGCCGAAGCTGGTGCGAAGGCGTGGGTGCGAAGATCGGGGTGGGAGATCAGATGATCAGAAAATGAGATGATCAGATGATCGGGCAACCGCGAAAGCGATCACCCTACTTGTGGGATCAATCCCAAACCCGGACGCTGTCCACCGTGGCCGTGGTGGAGTCGATATGCACATCCATATGGAACAAGCCGGTCCATCCAAGGTCCAAATACCAGGTCTTGATAGACAATGTGGTATCCGTATCGTTGGGTTCGCCAAGTAGTTCTTCCAACTCAGCAAGGGTGCGACCTTCCAATGGATGGTTGTTCAATAGGTCGTCAGACATTCTTCCACGTTCTCGGTAGTCTCCCTCGATCCATGCTTTCGGGTCGAACGGCTTGTGGTCAGGTTGACAACCGATCAAAATCAACAGAAGTGCACATGCATCTGTGTTGACGAGGCGGGCCATACGTGTCACCTATTCGCCGCGATAGACCGCCTTACGCTTCTCCAAGAACGCATTCACCCCCTCGTTGTAATCGTGGCTGCGGCCGGCGATGCTTTGCAGCTCGTTCTCGTGGTCCAACTGGCTGTCGAGGCTGGTGTTCTGGGAACGGTTGAGGGCCTCCTTTGTGAGGGCGATGGCCTTGGTGGGCATGGTGGCCAGCTTCTTCGCCAGCGCAGTGGCCTCGGTCATCAATTCGGCATCGGGCACGGCCTTCCAGATCATGCCCTGGGCTTCGGCCTCCTTGGCGCTCACCTTAGGCGCCAGGATCATTTGCCCGAAGGCGCGCTGCATGCCCACCAAACGCGGCAGGGTGAAAGTGCCGCCGCTATCCGGGATCAGGCCGATGTTGATGAAGCTCTGGATGAAGTTGGCGCTCTCAGCCGCCAGGGTGAGGTCGCAGGCGTAGGCGATGTTGGCACCGGCACCGGCCGCCACGCCGTTCACCGCGCACACCACCGGCTTCGGCAGGTTGCGGATGCGTCGTACGATGGGGTTGTACTGCGTGCTGATGATCTCCTCGATCTTGGTGCCCGGCGCAATGGCCTCGGCCAGGTCCTGCCCCGCGCAGAAGGCCCGTCCTTCGCCGGTGAGCAGGATGGCCCGCACGTTGGCATCGTCCATCACCTTGTCAAGCGCATCAATGGTCTCCAGCGCCATCTCGCGGTCGAAGCTGTTCAGCTTGTCCGGACGGTTCAGAGTAATGGTGGCCACGCCGTCGGCGATGGTGAAGAGGATCTTGGTGTAGGACATGGGGGTAAAGATCAGAAGATCAGAAAATGAGACGATCAGAATATCGCATCGGCAGTAGGTATTTCCATTATCTGATCATCTGATCATCTGATCTTCTGATCCGCTACAGGCATTTGAACTGATCAAAAGGCTCCAAACAATCCTGGCACTTCCAAAGCGCCTTGCAGGCCGTGCTCCCGAAGAGTGAGAGCATCACCGTGTTCTTCGAGCCACATTGCGGACAGGCCACCACGGGTTGTTCGCCTTTCAGCGCGCGGATGTCGGCGCTCTTCTCCGGCGGGGCGATGCCGTATGCCTTCAGCTTGCGTTTGCCCTCGTCGGTGATCCAGTCGGTGGTCCAGGCGGGGGAGAGGGTGAGCTTCACTTCCACCTCGGGCACCCCGGCCTCCAGCAGTTCCTTCCTGATGTCGGCCGCCATCACGTCCATGGCCGGGCAGCCGGTGTAGGTGGGGGTGATGGTGATGATGGCCTTGCCGCTCTCCTCCACCTCCACGCTGCGCACCACGCCCAACTCCAGCACGTTGATCACCGGGATCTCCGGGTCCTTCACATAGTCGAGGAGCTCGAGGATGCGGTGTTTGGATATGTGCGTTTGCTGTTCCATGGCGGTAGGTCGACCAGGTGGGTCGACGCTACAGGTTCTTCGATCAAGGGTGTGCGGACCTTCCGCCCACCACTACCAGCTAACGCCCGGATACGCCCGCGTCACGTGCTGCATCTCGGCCAGGATGAAACCCATGTGCTCGCTGTGCAGGCCCTTGCGGCCGCCGGTCATCATGAAGGCATCGGTGGGGCGCTTCAGGGTGGCTTCGGCCAGCACCTGGTCCACGGTCTTGCTCCAGCTTTCCTTGATGGCGGCGATGCCCGGCGAGATGCCCGCCTTGGTCATCTCTTCCAGCACGGCATCGGTCTCGAAGAGCTCACCGGTGTAGGTCCACAGGTTGTCCAGGGCGGCTTGGGCGCGTTGGTGGCTCTCCTCGGTGCCATCACCGAAGCGGATGATCCACTCGCTGCTGGCGCGCAAGTGGTAGGTGGCCTCCTTTACGCTCTTGCCCGCGATGGCGGCAAGTTGCGCGTCGTTGCTCTTGGTCAGCGCCTGCATCAACGGCAGGTGGTAGGCATCGAAGAGGAAGCTGCGCACCATGGTGTGGGCGTAGTCGCCGTTGGGCTGTTCCACCAGCTTCACGTTGGTGTACTGCCGCTCCATGCGCAGGTAGGCGAGGTCGTCCTCGGAGCGTCCCTTGCCTTCAACCTGACCCGCGTAGGTCAAGAGGTTGCGGGCTTCGCCAAGGTGGTCCAGCGCGCGGTTGGTGAGGGCGATGTCCTCCTCCAGCACGGGGCCGTGTCCGCACCATTCACCCAGGCGTTGGCTCAGGATGAGGATGTCGTCGGCGAGGCGGAGGGTGTAGGTGAAGAGGGCGCTCTGTTCCATGGGGTTGGGGTCGATCATGATCGACCCGTACTAAATGTATTTCGCGCCCTCGGGCATCGTATAGAAGGTGGGATGGCGGTACACCTTGTCATCCGCCGGGTCGTAGAAGCTTTCGGCGTCCTCGGGGCGGCTGGCGTGGATGTGTTCGCTCTTCACCACCCAGATACTGTTGCCTTCCTGGCGGCGGGTGTATACATCGCGGGCGTTCTCGATGGCCATGTCGGCATCGGCCGCGTGCAGGCTGCCAACGTGTTTGTGGTCGAGGCCGCGCTTGCTCTGGATGAAGATCTCCCAGAGGGGCCAGTTATTCGGATTTTCTGAACTCATTGGTTTGTGGTATCGGCGATACTATTGGTCGGGCTGGGTAGTCGTAAGTGATCAGTCGTTAGTGGTTAGTGGCCAGTACCGCGACTCGGCCAATAACCACTGACGACTAGCGACTACCCTCTATCATGCGGCTTTGCGTTTGGCCTTCTTGGCGGCGTAGGCCACGGCGGCGTCGCGCACCCAAGCACCTTCGTTGTGGGCCTTATTGCGGGCTGCAAGGCGTTCCTTGTTGCAGGGGCCGTTACCAGCCACCACGTTGTTGAACTCCGTCCAGTCGATGGTGCCCCAATCGTAGTGCTTGGTCTCCTCGTTCCACTTCAGGTCCGGGTCAGGGATGCTGAGGCCGATCACTTCCGCCTGCTGCACGGTGCGGTCGATGAAAGTCTGGCGCAGCTCGTCGTTGCTCTGGCGCTTGATCTTCCACTTCATGCTTTGGGCGCTGTGCGGGCTGTTGGCATCCGTGGGACCGAACATCATCAAGCTGGGCCACCACCAACGGTTAAGGGCATCCTGCGCCATTTCCTTCTGCGCAGGGCTTCCCTTGGCCAGTACGGCCATGATCTCATAACCCTGGCGTTGGTGGAAGCTCTCTTCCTTGCAGATGCGCACCATGGCACGGGCGTAAGGGCCGTAGCTAGTGCGGCAGAGCATGACCTGGTTCATGATGGCGGCTCCATCCACCAACCAACCCACGGCACCGATATCGGCCCAAGTGAGGGTAGGGTAGTTGAAGATGCTACTGTACTTGGCTTTGCCGCTCAACAGGTCGTCGATGGTCTGTTCGCGGCTGGTGCCCATGGTCTCCACGGCACTGTAGAGGTAAAGGCCGTGTCCGGCCTCATCCTGCACTTTGGCGAGCAGGATGGCCTTGCGCTTCAAGCTGGGTGCCCTGGTGATCCAATTGCCTTCCGGCAGCATGCCCACCACCTCGCTGTGCGCGTGCTGACTGATCTGACGGATCAGGTTCTTGCGGTAGGCATCGGGCATCCAGTCCTTCGGCTCGATCTTCTGTTCGGCGTCGATCTTGGCTTGGAAGATGTCTTCGAGGTTCTTCACATCCGTCATGGGCGGGTTCTTGTGGGGTTGCTAAGATAGAGCGGCCAAGCGCACGACACTTGACCAACATCCGTCCCTGAACAAGCTTCCGGGGTCATCTGTTCCGAACACTGCACCAGCAAAACACCAACCGCTACTTTTGACGCCCTTGAACATGACCACCCGCATGGCCCGGTTCCATTCCCTCGAAGTCGCAAGCGTACACCAAGAGACGCCCGAGTGCATCGTTGTCGGTTTCCGTATACCGGATTCGGAACAGGCAGATTTCGCATTCGTGCATGGCCAGTACCTCACCCTCAAACTCTCGGTGAACGGAGAGGAATTACGACGGAGTTATAGCATCTGCAGCAGCCCGCTGGATAAAGAGGAGGTGCGTATCGCAGTGAAGAAGGTGCCCGGTGGGAGAGCCAGCACACAACTGGTGGATAAGCTGAAGCCTGGAATGCGCATCGAGGTGATGACGCCCATGGGCAACTTCACCACCGCCTTGGACGGCTCCAAAGCCCGGCATTTCGTGGCATTCGCAGCGGGCAGTGGCATCACGCCCATTCTGAGCATCCTGAAGACCGTGCTCCGCACTGAAACTGGGAGCCGGTTCACGCTCTTCTATGGCAACACGGACCAGGACCGGATCATCTTCCGCACCCGTTTGGAGGAATTGAAGGGTCAGTTCGGTGACCGCTTGGCCGTTCATCACATCCTGTCCAAAGGTGCGGATGAGGACATGCTCTTCAACGGCCGCATCACGAAAGAGAAAGCCGTGCAGCTACTCCAGCGGTTCGTGAGCGATCCGATGGACAAGGAGTTCTTCATCTGCGGTCCGGAGCAGATGATGGTGAACGTGAGCGAGGCCTTGGAGAACCAAGGGGTCAACAAGAAGCACATCCACATAGAGCTCTTCACTACGCCAGTGGCCGCCGAACCGAAGAAAGCCCCGGCGATGGAAGACTCGGGGGAGTTCAAGGGAGTGGCTGATGTGAAGGTTATCATGGATGGCCGGGAGCACATGATCAAGCTAGCCACCAATGGCGACTCCGTGCTTGATGCCGCCTTGGATGCCGGACTTGATGTACCTTTTGCGTGCAAAGGCGCGGTCTGCTGCACCTGCAAGGCCCGTGTGGTGGCTGGCAAGGTGGATATGGACATGAACTATGCGCTCACGGATGACGAGGTGGCCGATGGATACGTCCTCACCTGTCAGACGCATCCGCGCAGTGCGAACGTGACGGTGGATTACGACCAACATTGAGCGTGGGCCCAACGCGTGCACCACGAAGCTGGTGAACGAAGAATAGACTGGACTTAAAAGATCAAGGCGGGCTTACGGGCCCGCCTTGCTGTTCTCTCCGCCTTGGTTATGTTGTTTTGTAAGGCAGGGGAGAAGCTGATATCACATCAGAAGCTTGCTTGGGCGTAGCCCGATAGCTTCGATTGGATGTGGGTGAGGTAATGTTCGCTGTGGTAGAATCCGCCGAGTTCCTCACTGTAGCGGATGATCGCGGAGGGGAAATCGGTGTAGAAGGGGTCCACGTTGGGGGAGGCCGTCTGCTGGAGGCTCACCGTGCATTCGTAATCCGGGTATTTCACGAGGTCCTTGGGAAGTACCGTCTCAATGGCGATCAGCTTGTCCTGGAAACCTTCCTTGGTGATGTGTACCGCGTAGCTCGCATCGATGTCGAGCTCCAGTTCGAAGCGACCACGTTTGTCGCTCTCCAACTTTCCCAATTCCACATTGTCCTTGAACAGCGTGACTTGATAGCCGTCCAACCGTTTTCCCTCAGCGAGTACCTGGCCGTGTATGGGCAGGTACCAACCTTCCGCTTGGTCGCGGCGGTCAACAAGCTTGCCTTGTGCCAGAACACTTCCATGAACGACCATGGCCAAAAGAAGTGCGCTCAATGGGGAGGTTTTCATGCGCTGGGAGATTGCGTTGGCTTCGTTCTACGTCGGG